>Ga0181606_10004368_pt1 | contig 11791 bp, 9 predicted proteins | sample 041ome_10_FD_132994 | JGI IMG/M metagenome (GOLD analysis project Ga0181606, IMG submission 132994) | Coastal salt marsh microbial communities from the Groves Creek Marsh, Skidaway Island, Georgia - 041412US metaG (megahit assembly) | ecosystem: Environmental > Aquatic > Marine > Intertidal zone...
AGTTACCCGACCCTTGCGAGACCAGCTAGTCACCGAGCGCCTGGGCTATGCCGGGCTCATTCCTTTCTACGGTGCTGTAGTGGGATTTGCGGTCTTCACTGACTATCCGCAGTCGCTCTCGGTGCAAGCCTTTATTGTCTATTCCCTCGCCATTTTGTGCTTTCTCTCCGGCGCGCTTTGGGGTCAAGCCGGGCAAACTGCCGGAAAGGAGCAGATCTTGCGGCGAATCGTCAGCAATGGAATCGTCATTTACGCGGTAGCCGCTGTGCTTACTGCACAGGCCATGGTCGCCGCCGTGCTGCTGATGCTGGGGTTTCTTTGTTTGCTTTGGTACGAGCTTCGCCTCGCTGATATGGCGCTGTGGTATGGTCGGCTGAGGCTCCGTTTAACGCTGGGCGTTGTAATCGCCCATCTCATGTATGTTGGGTTGCACTTAAGGGTGGGTTAAGCCAACCGCAAGGCAACCCCATTTTCCAAAAATTTGCCCAAGGGGGTCGTATGGACTCAACGTCGCTTGTTCTTCATCATTATGAGGATTCGCCCTACGCTGAAAAAATCCGATTGATGTTCGGGTACCTGAATACCTCGTGGTGCTCATTGCTTTCGCCAGCGATGCCACCACGGCCTCATCTTGATCCTCTCGTGGGCGGATACCGTCGGATACCCGTATTACAGCAGGGCGCTGATTTATTCTGCGACACCGCACTGATAGCCAATGAGCTGGCGGCTCAAATGGATCAGCCCAGTCTCCGTGTGGACAGCCCTGAGGCGCCGGCTGCCGCGCTGGTCGCCCGAGCGCAGGGCGATGTGTTCTTCTCGGTAATTACCAGTCAGCCGCCCCTAAAACTGCTCAAGGGGCTGGTAAGTCGATTTGGTCTGCGCGACACGTATCGGTTCTTCAAAGACCGAACCCGGATGATGAAAACGGCCACCATTCGCCCGCCTCGCGGCGAACGAGCGGCACAGGTGATTGAGCAATTTCTGCAAGATTTAAACCAGCATCTCGCCCACAGCCAGTTTTTGTCAGGAGCGACCCCTGGGTACGCCGACTTTGCTGTTATCCACCCAACAACTTTTTATTTAAGCATTAGTGGCGCTCCAATCAGCGATACACAGCCGCACCTTCAGCGCTGGGTGCAGGAGATGGTTAGTTTTGGCCATGGTGACCGACAAGAGGCGACAGCTGACGCCGTTTTTGCCATGGCGCGAGACGCCGAGCCAAGAGAGCTACCCCTAGGTGACGAGCACGCGTTGATTGGGCGGTTGGTGTCGGTTGCTCCCGGAGATTATGGGCAGGTGCCTGTTTCGGGGACGTTGGTTTGCGTGAACGAAGAGCGAATTATTGTCGCGCGCGAGACTGAACCGTTTGGTGCCCTTCACGTGCATTTTCCTCGGGCGGGTTATACGCTCTCCGCCGCCTGACCGAAGGAACGTGACGATGACGAACAGCTATGCATTAATTACCGGGGCCTCGGCGGGGCTGGGCGCCGAATTTGCGCGCCAGCTGGCCCGCAAGGGGCACAATCTGGTTTTGGTCGCCCGTCGGGAGGACAAACTGCAGGCTCTGGCTGAAACACTGACAGCCGATTACAGCGTTAAGGTGGAGACCATTGTCGCTGATCTATACGCGCCCTCGGCGCCCGCTTTTATCGCTCAATCCTGTGATGAGCGAGGGGTGGAGATCGATTGGCTTATCAACAACGCCGGCGTGGCTGGGCCCGATCTGCTACTGGATCGGGACTGGCAGGAGCAACAAAGGTTTTACCAATTGATGATGACGGCGGTCGCTGAGCTTTGTCATCGATTGATCCCTACCATGCTCGGGCGTGGATATGGGCGAGTCATCAATGTTGCCTCGGTAGCGGGTCGCATTCCTCGCTCGGGAGGCTGTAACTACGGTCCGAGCAAAGCCTATTTGGTATCGCTGTCGGAAGAACTCAACCTAACCACCGCGGCTAGCGGTGTTCACGTTTGCGCGCTGTGTCCGGGTTTCACCCACACCGATTTTCATGAAACCGCGGGGTTATCGGCCATGAAAGCGGGTATGCCTAGTTGGCTGTGGTACACCGCTGATGTGGTCGTCAAGGATGCGATTGAAGGCGTAGAGCGCGGCAAACCCGTAGTGATTTCAGGACGTCTCTATCGCTATCTGGACCCGCTTTTCCAGTCGGTTTTTACCCGGCGGTTTTTCAGGATTAAAGCCCGTCCCAATACCGATTAGGTTGCCGGGCCTGTTCCGTCTTGAGCCATTCCTTCGGGGAGCAACCGTTGTTTAATCGAAAAGAGCGCCGGAAGTTGGCGGCGTTCTCATAGCCGTGTATCGCGGCGATGGCCTCAACGCTGATACCCTCAAGCAGCATTTGTTTTGCAGCATGATGAATGGCTTCCACCTTTAGCTGACGAAAGGTGGCTCCCTCTTCGCGCAGTCTTCGATTCAGCGTCCGTGATGACAAGTGAAGGGATGCGGCCAGATGATTTGCGTCAGGTAGCGGAGGTTCATGCGCCCTCAAGGTGTACTTAATATGTTGGCTGAAGGGGTTTTTATTGGCGCCGCTGGCAGCCTGGAGCTGTTCTCCCAGGAGCCGCTGGGACAACAGCCAATTGTTGCTGTCTTTGTAGGGGGATGGGATTTTTAGCCATGCCGTTGGAAAGTAGATGGCATTGAGTTTCTGGTTGTATCGCACGGGGCCCGAGAACAGCGCCTGATAGATCTCGCTGTAGGGAGCTCCGTCGTAAGTTACTGCAAAGCTGATTTCATGGCGGTTTGCGCCGACAAGATCTTCGATGTAGTCCTGAAACAGCGAAAACACTGCCTCCACATGGATATCGAGACAATCATCCAGATCGACCTCCGATTCGAATTCGATGCGAGTCAGGGCATGTCCGACTACTACGGGGAAGCGTAAATATCCGGCCTCCACGGTGGAATAACTGGTCATGGCCTTGAGGCCATCACCGAGGGTGGGTGCCGCCATCATGGCCATACCCATGATGCCCAGGCCGGCTACCCTGTTTTTTCCGCCCGCGAGCAAACCCAACCGCAGGTTATGATTTTGCGCCCTCGCGTTGCGTAGCAAGGTCAGAAAATCCATCGGCTCCACCTTTGGGTGGTTCCACAGCCGATCGGGGGTGAGGCGTGTACCGCGAAATAGGTCGTCGGGGGCTACCCCGGCAGCGGTCAGCTCGCGGAATAACACCCGTCCGTAGTGTGAACTGATCATAAACGTGCCTCCATGGCGAATAATGACACCATTTTGGCGGGAGAGGAATGGTTGGCGCGGGCTTCAATCCCGTACATTGTAGGCATTAAAAACGTGCCGGATCTCTTATGAACGCAAAAGAGGTGAAATATCTAAAACAGGTCGCCAATGGCTACTGTGACCGGCTTGCGTGGCCCACGGTGCTGTTGGTCAGTGCTACCTTCGCGCTATTTTTCTTGATCCCGGCTCTGGTCTTTCGTGGGTACCTCCCTATTTGGCTGGGGACGATCGGCATGGCAGTCGCCACCTACGCTAACTACACCGCCTTGCATGAGGCAGTTCACGGTGCGATCTGTGGTGCCCGTCAAGAGTTGCGATGGCTGAACGAGCTGGTGGGACACCTCGCGGCGATTCCGATGGGTACGCCGTTTCTGGGGCATCGCCACGAGCATTTTTTACATCACAACCACACCAACGCGGGTGAAAAGGACCCGGATATCGATTGCGCCAACATGACCGAGTCGCCTTGGAAGGCCATCGTTGCGGCAGGAAAGTTGACGGCGAATAACTACAAGGTATTCCTGCGAGACCGTTGGCCCGTAGTGGACCTCCGTCAAAAACTTGTTTTTTCGGCCGAAATTTTGGCTATCGTGCTGGCGCGTGTGGTGCTGCTGGCGATGCCATTTGGCCTGGTAGGCCCTGTCGCCTCCAGCGATCCGCTGTGGTTGATGAACGCAACTCTTTGGGTGTTAGTCGCCGGACCTGTTATCGGCATAGTAGTACTGATTTACTTGTTTGCCTATCTCGTGCACGTGCCTCATAAGGTCGAGGGCAAGTTTATTGACACCTCCGTATATGAGCCCCCGGCGGCGCTGCGCACGCTGGTGACCTGGCTCTGGGGTTTCCAGAATTACCATGGGATCCATCATGCCTTCCCAAGAGTCCCTTGGTACCGCTACCGCGCATTGTTTGAGGCCGAAAAAGAGTTGATACTTCGGCAAGGGATGCCCACGCATCAGCTATCGGGCTATCGTTGGCAGCGAGTTAACTAAGACTTTTTAAGCAAGCAAGATATTGAGGAGCGAGGCCGTGCCTGTCATTACATTTATCGAATTCGATGGAACCGAGCATCAGGTAGATGCGGATGCGGGGGTGTCGATTATGGAGACGGCCTTAAAGCACAACATTCCCGGCATCGACGCGGACTGCGGGGGCTCCGCTGTCTGCGGAACCTGCCATTGCTTTGTGCAGGCAGGGGGCCCACTCCCCGACGTGGACCCTCAGGAGGAGTCGATGTTAGGTCTTCGTCCCGATAGGGCGGAGAACTCGCGCCTGGGTTGTCAGGTGGTTGTTGCTGACGAGATGGGCGATCTAACGGTCAAGCTGCCTGAATTTCAGATGTAGCGGTGTGTATTGGCGAGCTGAAGCTGTCGCTCGCATCACAAAAATTTGACCGTAAAAAGAACCGGTTTAAAAAAACGGCTGGACAGAGGAGAGCGTTTCGGATGAATCAGGCAGTAACCCAGATCGATGGCTTAGCCGACCCACTGAGCACCCCCCTTGCAGATCTCGACGTGTCTGATCCTCGCCGTTTTGAGCATGACACCTGGCAGCCCCTTTTTGAGCGCCTGCGCCGAGAGAGTCCGGTCCATTATCAGTCGTATGGGCCCGGCGGTGAGGGCAGTGAGGGAGATTTCTGGTCCATCACTCGCTTCGCCGACATTATGGAAGTGGAAAAAAACTGGCAGGCATTCTCCTCAGAACCCTCGATCGCCATTCTGGATCCGGAGCCGGATATGGTGGTGCAGATGTTTATCTCCACCGATCCGCCGCTACACGACGATCAGCGACGTGCGGTTCAGGGCGTTGTGGCCCCCAGAAACTTGCAGGAATTCGAAAAATTAATTCGCCAGCGAACTCAGGAAACGCTGGATGCTCTGCCTGTTGGTGAAACCTTCAATTGGGTCGAAAAAGTTTCCATTGATCTCACCACCAAGATGTTGGCGACCCTATTCGACTTTCCCTATGACCAGCGCCACAAACTTACCGAATGGTCTGATGCGGCGACTTCGGATGCGCGCATTACCGCGGGACAGGGTATGGGCATCGATGAGCGTCGAGTGGTCATGATGGAAATGCTCGAGGCGTTTACCAAGCTTTGGCACCAGCACAAGGCCAGTGATCAAGAATCATTCGATCTGATCCGCATGCTGCAACGGGATCCGAAAACAGCCAACATGGTGGACGACCCCTTATCCTACATGGGTAACCTTATGCTTCTGATTGTTGGGGGCAACGACACCACCCGGAATTCGATGACCGGCGGCGTACTGTTTCTCAATGAAAACCCCGGGGAGTACGACAAGCTCAAGGCGGATGTGGGCTTAATACCCTCGATGGTGTCCGAAATTATTCGCTATCAAACTCCGCTACCCCATATGCGCCGCACAACCACCCGAGACGTAGAGCTTGGGGATAAGTTGATTCCAAAAGGCAGCCGCGTTGTCCTTTGGTATGCGTCCGGCAACCGGGACAGCGATGTCATTCCTGACGCCGACAGCTTTATCATTGATCGTCCCAATGTGCGCAACCATCTCTCTTTCGGCATGGGTATCCACCGTTGCATGGGTAACCGCCTCGCGGAGATGCAGCTGCGTGTTCTGTGGGAGGAAATCATGGCGCGCTTTGAGCGTGTTGAGGTGGTAGGGGCCCCGAGACGCATTTGCCACAACTTTGTCCGGGGCTATCACGAGCTGCCTGTCAGAGTCCATCCACGACGATAGGCCGGCAGCGGCGAGTGGCAAATAAGGTTTACCTTATAAAGCTCGTCCGCCTGTCTCCTCCAGAGCCGACAGCGACCACAGAGTCAGCAGCGCGGCAATGGCGATGTAGCCTGAAACAAACACAATACCGAATTCATTCCACAGCAGTACCGCGATCGTCGGTGCCAAAGCCCCACCTAAGATGGCGCCGATCTGATAGCCGAGAGATGCGCCTGAATAGCGCACCTCGGTTGAGAATAGCTCGGTGAAGTAGGCCGCTTGCGGGCCGTATTGCATGCCGACAAACACAAGGCCCAGAGTGATTGCCACGACGATCAGCTCGATTGACCCGGTGTCGATCAGGGGAAACAGCGCAAAGCCCCAGAGGCCCGTCAATAACGCCCCCGCGCGATAAACATTTTTTCTGCCGATGCGGTCTGAAAGACCTGAAAAATAGAACTGGGTTGGCACCATCACAGCACTTGCAATGAGTACAGCTGTCAGCATTTGATCCCGTGTCAAGTCAACGGTGGGAGAGTTCAGGCCGTAGGCGACAGCAAAGGCAATCAGAATATAAAACGTCACCTGAACCGATAAAAAAGCGCCAGCCGCAAGTGCGATGCGGCGTGGATAGCGTTGCAACGCCTCAATCACTGGCGAACGCTTCACCTGTACTGCAGCGTCGCCGCTGTCTTGGGCGGCTTTCAGAGTCTTAAATGCGTCGGTATCTTCGAGCCGAAGCTGCACGTACAGTGAAATAATGATCAGCACAATTGAAGCGATGAAGGGCAGTCGCCAGCCCCAGGCCATAAACGCCTCATCGCTCATGCTTAGGCTGACGCCGATGAACGCCAGATTAGCCAGTATGACTCCCACCGGCGCTCCCGCTTGTGCGTAGGCACCATACCAACCTCGCTTGTCGGCGGGTGCGCTTTCCGTCACCAAGAGCATGGCGCCTCCCCACTGGCCACCAATGGCGAGACCCTGAATGAAGCGTAGCAATACGAGTAAGAGTGGGGCGGCAACGCCGATTGTGGCGTAGGTCGGCAGCAGTCCGATCAAGGTAGTGGCGGCCCCCATCATCATAAGTGCGACCACGAGAGTTCGCTTACGACCAATGCGATCGCCAAAATGACCAAAAATCAAGCCGCCGACGGGACGTGCTATGAATCCCACCGCGAAGGTGCTGAATGAAATGATAAGTAACACCATTGCAGGTAGATCTTGTGGGAAAAACGCCTTAGGAAAAACAACTGCCGCAGCGGTTCCATATAGAAAGAAGTCATACCACTCGATGCTGGTGCCCGCGAGCGAGGTGAGCGCAACTTTGCGCATGCTTGTTTTGCTGCTTTCCGATACGCCCATGTTCTAACCCTTATTATTGTATGCTGACTTAACGCGCACGATGCGGCTTGCGACTGGTGCCCTCGCCAGGACTCGAACCTGGAATCACCGCTTAGGAGGCAGTAGTTATATCCTGTTTAACTACGAGGGCTTATGAGTAAGTATGCCAAAAGATTGTGTCACATTGAAAATCGCTGGGTTAAAAGACTGTCGATCCTTCCCGCGTGCTCAAAACAGGTGACGATTCAAAGAGATTTTTGGCAACACTAAAACCTTGGTGTGACGCACGCGTCTAGATTTGTGCTTCATTTGCATAGGCCTCCGCCAGCCCACCGATATGGCTCGCAGTTGTAAATTAGACGCCCCGCCTCTCCGTACTGCCAGTCTAGGGCTTTTACCGCATTTTCCGGTGCCATGCCCGACGCTGCTTTGCCCTGCAGTTCTTCCAGCGGTATGGGGTAACCAGCCCAGTCAATTGGTGCTCGCCACCCAGGGGGAGGAACCAGCTCTGATCGCGTGCCCGCCACCGGATACAGGGACCGCCAGAACCGGATTTTCTCTGAAAGATCGGCAACAACTCCCGGGTGTTGCTCTGCGAGGTTATTTGTCTCGTAAGGATCACTTTTTATCTTGAACAGGTGATTTTCGACGTCAATTGAATTCAGCCCGGCGCGAATTTTTTGGACCAACTTCCAATCTTCGTCAAACACTGTTGCGTTTATGCGGTCTTTAAAAGGGGTTTCTGAAATAAAGAATAGGGGTTTGTCTCTGGGGATGTAGGCTTGCCCGGTGATAGCGGCGAGCATATTGCTTCCATCCAGTGGGTAGTGAGTGGTTGCCTCGATTCCCGCTGCAGCCATTAACGTTGGGAGTACGTCCATGACTGAGATAATCGAGTTCACCGTACCTCCGGCCGGGAGCTGATCCGGCCATCGGACTGCGGCAACAACTCGAATTCCTCCTTCAAAGGTATCTCCCTTGCCGCCCCGAAGTGGTGAGTTGTCAGCGCCTCCGGAGGCATAGGTGGCGCCGCCATTATCAGAGAAAAACAGCACGAGCGTGTTGTCGCTAACCCCCTGCTGGTCCAAGGTATCCATAACCTGACCAATAGCTTGGTCCATTGCATCAACAACAGCCGCATAGATCGGGCGGGCTGAACCGCGGCCTGTTACTTTACTGATCAAGCGGGTTCGGTCTGCCATTTCGCTTCGGCTTGGCGGGCGCTCGTCATCCATATCAGCATATTTCGCTATTAGGTCTGCTGGCGCTTGCAGTGGTGTGTGTGGCGCCAGCATTGGCATATAGATGAAAAAAGGTTTTTCCTGATCGCGGTTGACAATATACCGGCTGACTTCGTCAGCGAGCAGATAGGTCTCGTAGCCAGAATCATCAATTGATTGTCCATTTCGTTGAAAATCTTTACCTCCAAGGCTGGCAAATGGAGGGAAATAGCCCACCTCGGTGTGAAGGTGGCCGTAGAAGTGATCAAACCCGCGCGCATTCGGGTGATAGCTCGCCTGCGCGTGACCCAGATGCCATTTGCCAACCATAGCTGTTTGATACCCAGCCGCGCCCAGAAGCTCCGGTAAAAATGTTTCTTTCGGATGAATACCATTATTTTGCCAAGGCATAATGGTGGAGTAGGCGACACCGAGACGCATAGGGTCACGGCCAGTCATCAGTGCTGCTCGGGTGGGGGAGCATATTGGCGTGGTGTAGAAGCGATCCAGTTGCACGCCTTCAGCAGCCAGCCGATCCAATGCCGGCGTGGCAATCTGCTCGTTGCCGTGGAAGCCCACGTCTGCCCAGCCCAAATCGTCTGCGACAATGACGATAATATTAGGCTGATCGTCGGCAAAAGAGGGGGAAATAATCAGGAAGCTCAGCACCCAAAAAATAATTAACAAACGGCTTAAGCGGTGTGACATTAAATGGCCCTGTATGATGGTATGGATGCTGAGTTGAGTTGCTTTGTTAATCCACCCTAAACGACGAGGGTAGAAGATGTTCTCAAGAAGATCCACTGCGGTTGCCATACTTGTTAGCTTGGGTGTTGTTGCGCTCGTTGTTTTTGGCGACCGAATACAGCGCGAAGTCAGACATTTTCTGGTTGGTGAGCTGGGTGATGTTGCTGTCGCCCGCATGCAACGGCTTGCGGCTGATGACGACTCAGACCATATGGCGGCAGCGGAGATGATCACGTTACCTATATTGGTTAGCGAGCCCGCCCCGGGCATTTTCGCGGCGAGTGGTGTCGGAAATACCTTTGTTATACGCACCGGAGAAGGCGACATTATTTTTGATACAGGGTTGATTATTCAGGCCGCCAAGCAATACGACCTGATCAGTGAACAACTTGATTCCCTTAAACCAGTGAAAATTTTCCTGAGTCATTCACACGCTGACCATGTCGGGGGGGTGAGAATTTGGTCTTCTCCCGAAACTGAATTGGTTGCCTCTTCGGAATTTCTTGAGGAGCAGCGCTATCTCACCGAGCTCAACCCATATTTACACCAGCGAAATCGTATGCTTTTTCCGTGGCTACCTGACGAGCCAAGAGAACTCCCCGGTATGAATTTTCGCGGTCTCAAGCCCGATACTGTTGTTGAGCGAGGACGGCCTTTGCGTTTTACCCAGGGGGGTAGGGTTTTCGAGGTATGGTCGCTACCTGGCGCCGAGGGGGCAGATAATTTGCTGTTATGGCTTCCTGAGGAGAAAATTCTTTTGTCGGGCGATTTTTTCGGACCTCAGTTTCCGCAGTTCCCAAATATTTTTACGATGCGGGGTGAGAAAGTTCGAAAGCCTATTGAATATATCGAGTCGCTCAATACGGTTATCAATTTTGCTCCCAGGCTGATTTTGCCTAGCCATCTGGTGCCCGTGCAGGGATCAGAACAAATAGTCGCCGACTTGGTCCGTATCCGCGACGCTGTGCAATGGGTTCACGATCAGACGGTGGCGGGCATGAACGAGGGAAAGACAGTGGGCGAGCTCATGGAGGACATAAGACTGCCACCTCAACTCTCCCTAGCTCAAACTCATGGCAAGGTAAGTTGGGCCGTAAAAAGTATTTGGGAGTATTACGCCACTTGGTTTCACTTCGACAGGACCTCGGAGTTATACGCTACCCCTCAGTCAGCTGTGCTCGCGGACCTAGCTTCAGCAATCGATCATGCGAAAGTCACGGTTGGCATTGACGCCGCTATTGAAAGGCGCGAGTGGGAGCGAGCACTTCATTTACTCGAATTGCTCGAGGGAGATGAGATCCTCACCGAAGCTCTGAAAAGTCGGTGGATTACGGTTGTTAGGGCGTTGCGAGAGCGTGCGCTGGCTAATGAGAAAAATGACTATGAGCTGTACTGGCTCGATGCGCAGTTACGTAGGTTAGAACAATGAATAGAGGTTGCCCTTTAGATCCGGTCGCGATATTTCAACCTTTTGTTTCCAACGCTCTCAGTAATCGAAAATTGTAGTCGACGCCTAGGTTGGAAGTCGGTCGAAGAAATCAGTGAAAGCAAATAAAAGACATCCAGAGCGCCGGCCCTCGCGTCGAGAACCTGCCTTCGAAGGGGTTGTAGTAGATATTGCGAGCGATGGCCGTGGCGTGGTGAAGCGCGACGACGGTAAAGTCTTTTTTGTGAAGGGTGCCTGGCTCGGGGAGCGGGCCTTGATCAAGCCGACCGCTGCTAAAGGTAGCATCGGTTTCGGTGTCGCTGCCGAGGTAATAGAAGCAAGTCCCGCCCGTCAACAGGCGCCCTGTGATCACCATGGATTTTCTTCCGCTGAGTGCGGCGGATGCCCATGGGCTTTTGTGAGTTACGAGGCGCAATGCGAGGCTAAGCGACAGCGCGTAAAAAAAGCCCTCGAGAAATTGCAGCCGAAATCTGGTGTGGAAGTAGATCTCATCAAAGCGGATTCGCCGTGGGGTTATCGCAACAGGATGCAATTCAAGACCGACGGTAAAAAGTTGGGTTTCTTTGGTAGCGGAAGCAACGAACTCGTCGATATTTGGGATTGCCCGGTATTGTCTAACAAGAATCAAAAAACGCTTGCAAGTTTGCGTCAGACCTTGCCTAACACGCGCTGGTCTAGCAACAAGCGCAGGGGGAAGCATTGGGTCAATCTCCACATTGACGGGTCTTCCGAGCAGCCGTCCATAGACGTGCGACTGCCTTTTCGTCAGGCTAATGACGCTCAAAACGCGCGAATGCTCGATTGGCTGGAGCAAGTTGTCAGCCCAGTAGATGACTCTGCTGAGGTGCTGGAATTGTTTGCGGGCAATGGCAATCTGACGCAAGTACTCGCCGCCAAGTTTGCCGCGGTGACTGCCGTCGAAGCCGACATGAACAGTGTGCAGTCGATAGCGGCGAATCACTGGCCTGGCGTAGAAACCAAGATCTGCGATCTTTTTCAAAAGAAAGAGGTTGATGCGTTGGTGGCCGCTATGGCGTCAAGCGATGTGTTAGTTATGGATCCTCCCAGGGA
>Ga0181606_10004370_pt1 | contig 11789 bp, 8 predicted proteins | sample 041ome_10_FD_132994 | JGI IMG/M metagenome (GOLD analysis project Ga0181606, IMG submission 132994) | Coastal salt marsh microbial communities from the Groves Creek Marsh, Skidaway Island, Georgia - 041412US metaG (megahit assembly) | ecosystem: Environmental > Aquatic > Marine > Intertidal zone...
CCCGCTTACCCCGCATCCAAAACAATGATAAAACCCCTCATCATCATTTACATTAAAAGAAGGTGTTTTCTCGCCGTGAAAAGGACAAAGCCCTACTAATCTAGAACCTTTTTTCGTGAGTTTTACCCGCTTGCCGATAATACTAGAAAGGCTAATATGGCTTCGAAGATTTTCAAGAAATTCAGGCGTAATAGTCATGAAAAATGTGATAACTTTTGTGAATAATTCGCAAAATTGTAAGAATCTCAAAATGTGAGACTCTAATAATAACCATAACTCAACTCAAAGAGCAAAATTTATCACTACCCGTCCTTGGATAAATCCATTAACACGGTTTTTACCTGTGCGCTAATTTTGCTAAAATCCATTTTGCCTGTATATTCCTGTTTAAGATATGCCATGACTTTTCCCATATCCTTTACCGAAACAGCGCTGGTTTGCGAAATCGCCGTCTCTAATGCGGTGATAATTTGATCGTCCCCTAATTGCTCTGGCAAAAACTCTTGAATTATTTTTATTTCTTTTTCTTCTGTCTCAGCCAGCTCCGCACGACCAGCATCACGGTACATAGCGGATGATTCTCGCCGTTGCTTAATCATAGTTTGCAACATGCTCAAAATTTCATCATCACTGATGCCTTCAGACACACCATTTCCCCGCGCCGTAATATCTCTATCTTTAAGCGCGGCAGCAATGAGCCTGATTGTAGATAACGCAATTTTATCGCCAGCTTTAAGTGCGTCCTTCATAGAACGCGATATCTCATCTCTCATAGGTACTATCAATCTTTATAATTTAAGTTCATAGGATGAATTTTTTCATTCCTTACTAAACACAAGCAAATCTGGCAAGGGGATGTTAAATTTAACCTATGATATTCTAAATCATGCCCTTGACCTTCTCATCCCAGTTTTGTAGAAAGCCAAAGTTTTGCTGTTTAAAGAAACCTCTTATCGTATTTTATGGAAAAAGAAACATAAAGTTTGATTGATGTTAAATAGTTTAACCCCTGAGTAATCCTGAAAATCCTTTCAAGGGGTATATAAAAAGAATCATGCCTAGTGAACTGAACCCTGACAAAAACGCTCTGCTACTATTAGATAATGGAACTGTTTTTTATGGATATGGATTCGGTGCTGAAACAGAATCAGTGGGTGAGCTGTGTTTTAATACCTCAATGACTGGCTATCAAGAAATTATGACCGACCCTTCTTATGCTGGGCAGATTATCAATTTCACATTCCCGCATATTGGAAATGTTGGCACAAACCCGCTAGATATGGAAACTGACAGGCCATCTGCATTGGGGCTGGTTACAAGGAACCAGATAACCTCCCCTTCTAATTGGCGAAGCACGCAGCCTTTTAGCAAATGGCTAGAAACTCATAAACTACCTGGAATAAGCGGAATTGATACACGCGCTCTTACGCGCCATACACGAGATGAAGGTGCCAAAACTGCGTTATTAAGCTATCGCAAAAATGGTGTTTTTGATTTACCTGCAATCTCTGCCAAAATATCTGACTGGCCAGGCTTGGAGGGGGTGGATCTTGCCAAGCTTGTAACCAGACCTACCTTAGCTAATTGGTCTGGCAGTCTATTTCATTTTGATTTTGAGCCAGCAACTGATCAAAATAAGGCAATTCAGCATAAGGTTGTAGCGCTAGATTTTGGAGCAAAGCATAATATTTTGCGATGCCTTGAAAGTGCTGGATGCGAAGTTATAGTGCTTCCAGCTGACAGTTCTGCTGATGAGGTTCTTGCTCAAAAGCCTGATGGCGTTTTTTTATCTAACGGACCTGGTGATCCTGCGGCAACAGCTGAATATGCAGGTAGTGAAATTTGCACACTGGTAGAAACAGGAATTCCGATATTTGGTATTTGTATTGGTCATCAATTGCTTGCATTGGCAATGGGTGGCAAAACTTCTAAAATGGATACAGGACATAGAGGGGCAAATCACCCAGTGAAAGACCTGAAGACCGGCCAGATAGAAATCACAAGCCAAAATCATGGTTTTGTTGTTAATGAGGCAAGCCTGCCAGAGTGCCTTGAAGTTACGCACCGATCTTTGTTTGACAATAGTGTTGAGGGTCTAAGACATAAGACGCTACCTGTATTTTCGGTTCAATATCACCCTGAATCATCCCCAGGGCCTCACGATTCTCGAAATTTGTTTTACCGTTTTACCTGCCTTATGAAAACAGCAGGGAATTCCTGATGCCAAAACGAAGTGATATATCCTCTATTCTAATTATTGGTGCAGGCCCTATCATAATTGGGCAAGCCTGTGAGTTTGATTATTCAGGCACCCAAGCTTGTAAGGCGCTTAAAGAAGAAGGATATCGAATTATCCTGATAAATTCTAATCCAGCTACTATAATGACTGACCCTGGGATGGCTGATGCAACCTATATAGAGCCTATAACAGCTGATATGGTTGCAACTATTATTGCAAAAGAGCGCCCAGATGCTATTCTGCCTACGATGGGTGGTCAGACAGCCCTAAACACCGCCCTAAAATTGCATAAAATGGGTGTTCTTAAAAAATATAATGTAGAGCTTATTGGCGCAAAACCAGAGGCCATTGAAAAAGCAGAAGATCGCTCTTTATTCAGAGCAGCGATGGATTCAATCGGGCTTGAATCAGCGCGATCAAGCACCATTAAATCTATTGATGATGCTGAAGATGCGCTTGGAATAGTTGGCTTGCCTGCGATTATTCGCCCTTCATTTACGCTTGGCGGTGAAGGCGGCGGAATTGCCTATAATAAGGCAGAATATCTGCAGATAGTATCTGATGGATTACGGCTCTCTCCTGTTAGTGAGGTTCTCATCGAGGAATCGCTGCTAGGCTGGAAAGAATTTGAAATGGAGGTCGTGCGCGATAAAGCAGATAATTGTATTATTATTTGTTCAATTGAAAATGTTGACCCAATGGGTGTGCATACTGGTGATTCTATCACCGTTGCTCCTGCGCTTACGCTTACCGATAAAGAATATCAGGCATTGCGGAATGCCTCCATTGCTGTTCTGCGGGAAATTGGTGTTGATACTGGCGGCTCTAATGTCCAATTTGCTGTATGTCCTGATACCGGAAGAATAATAGTAATTGAAATGAACCCACGGGTCAGCAGATCATCAGCACTTGCTTCAAAAGCAACTGGATTCCCAATTGCTAAAATCGCTGCCAAGCTTGCTGTTGGTTACACATTAGATGAATTAGCCAACGATATAACCAAAGTAACACCTGCCAGCTTTGAGCCAACAATTGATTATATTGTCACCAAAATTCCGCGCTTTACATTTGAAAAATTCAATGGTGCAAAAGAACTCTTATCAACGTCAATGAAGTCAGTTGGTGAGGCGATGGCTATTGGGCGGAGTTTTCAGGAAAGTTTGCAAAAGGCTCTTCGCTCACTTGAAACAGGTTTATCTGGTCTTGATGAAATTGAAATGCCAACCCGAGCAGAAGAAGTAAGCAAGGATGTTTTACATGGCTGGCTTTCTGAGCAAACACCTGACAGAATTTTGAGAATAGCCCAAGCCATGAGAAGCGGCTTGAGCGTGGATGAAATTCATAATGCAACAAGATGGGATAAATGGTTCCTGAATGAAATTGCCGCTATTCTAAAAATCGAAAAACAGATTTCTAAGTCTGGGCTCCCTACCCATAAATCAGAATTAATGTTTTTAAAATCGGCGGGTTTTCACGATAAAAGAATTGCCCATTTAGCTAATGTAAGCGTGCAAACCGTGATGCAAAAACGCCGAGAGCTTAATGTCCATCCCGTATTTAAGCGCATTGATACATGTGCAGCTGAATTTGCGTCTAAGACAGCCTATTTTTATTCGACCTATGAAGTTGGCGAAAATGCTGAATGTGAGGCTGAACCCTCTAAAAGAGAGAAAATTGCTATATTAGGCGGAGGTCCAAATCGAATTGGTCAGGGCATAGAATTTGATTATTGCTGTGTACATGCAGCCTATGCTCTTTCTGAAGCTGGTTATGAGACTATCATGATTAACTGCAATCCAGAGACAGTATCAACAGATTATGATACATCTGATAGGTTGTATTTTGAGCCCCTAACAGGGGAGGATACAATTGAAATCTTGCGCAAGGAGCAGGAAAAGGGAACCTTGAAGGGGATTATTGTCCAGCTTGGAGGGCAAACACCTCTTAAAATTGCGAGCGATCTAGAGGCTGCTGGCATCCCTATTTTGGGCACAAGTCCAGATTCAATTGACTTGGCAGAAGACAGGGAAAGGTTTCAGCAGCTTATAAATCGCTTATCCTTAAAACAGCCTGAAAATGGTATTGCAACCTCTCTGGAGGAAGCCGTTGAAATAGCAAAAAAAATTGGTCTGCCTGCTGTCATACGACCCTCTTATGTGTTGGGGGGCAGAGCAATGGAGGTTGTCCACCAACTCTCCGACTTAGAGCGCTATATGCAAAATGCGGTTAGAGTATCTGGGGATAACCCTGTGTTAATTGACAGGTTCATTGAAAACGCAATTGAAGTTGATGTTGATGCTTTATGTGACGAAGAAGATGTTTTTATTGCAGGGGTTATGGAACATATTGAGGAGGCAGGTATCCATTCTGGTGATTCTGCCTGCTCACTTCCGCCGCAAACACTCCCTAGCAATATTCTTGAAAAAATTAATGAACAAACACGCGCGCTTGCCTTTGCACTTAATGTGGTTGGATTGATGAATGTACAATTCGCAGTAAAGGATGAGGATGTATACTTACTTGAAGTAAATCCAAGAGGAAGCAGAACGGTTCCTTTTGTTGCAAAAGCAACTGGAAATCCGGTAGCAAAAATCGCAGCAAGAATAATGTCGGGAGAAAAATTATCTTCCATGTCCTTGATTACAGAAAAACAGGAATATGTTGCTGTAAAAGAAGCTGTCTTTCCATTTGCACGTTTCCCTGGTGTTGATGTGTTTCTTGGCCCTGAAATGAAATCAACAGGCGAAGTAATGGGCATTGATAAAGAATTTGGCATCGCCTTTGCTAAAAGCCAGTTAGGGGCTGGTGTGGATTTGCCCATTTCTGGAACGGTATTTATTTCAATTAAAGATGCTGATAAACCTGCTTTTGTTGAGATTTGTCATTCGCTTATCGAATCTGGTTTGGAAATCTGCGCAACCGATGGCACCACCAAATATCTAAATAAAGCGGGTATCCCTGCTAGGAGAGTTAACAAGGTTCTGGAGGGGCGGCCACATGCTGTAGATGCCATGCTTTCTGGTGAAATAGACCTTGTTTTTAATACTGCCCATGGTGTTGCTGCTATTCAGGACAGCTTATCACTAAGACAAACAGCACTAACCAATAATATCCCCTATTATACAACCATGTCCGGAAGTAGAGCAGCTGTTGCGGCAATTCGTGCATTGCAAAAAACCAAACTTTCCGCAAAATCCATCCAAGATTATTTACACCCCGTAAGTAGCTAAAAAGACACAAAGTCTAGACGGTTAAATTGAATCACTTTACAGTGACTATGGTACCGTCTGTATTATATGACAAAGCGATAAGAGGCCTAATATGGAAAAAATTCCATTTACGCAGGCTGGTTTAGACAAAACAAAGTCAGAGTTGCACCAGCTTAAAAATGTTGAAAGACAACAGGTTATTCGTGCGATTGCGGATGCAAGAGAACATGGTGACTTGTCCGAAAACGCTGAATATCACGCGGCTCGTGAGCGTCAATCATTTATTGAGGGTCGAATCAAAGAGCTAGAAGATGTAACAAGCCGAGGTGAAGTAATTGATGCCAGCAGAATAACAGGCAAAACAGTTACATTCGGCGTGACGGTTGTTATTGTGGACGAACTTACAGATGTGGAATATAGCTACTCTATTGTTGGCCCCTATGAAGCAGAACTTGAAAAGCGTAAAATCTCAACTGCGTCTCCTATCGCCAAAGGTCTAATCGGAAAACAAGTTGGTGATTCTGTTGAAGTTCAGACCCCGCGCGGCCCGCATCCTTATGAGATTTTATCTATCAGCGTTTATAATGGTGATTAAGAAACGCCATCAGCTTTAAGGATATGGGAGTGCTGCTTACTCCTGCAAAGGAACGCCTGGCAAGTCTTTTTCAGACCTTATGGAAAGCGCTGTTTTAACATGGCTTACATTTGGAGCGGGGGTTAGATTGGTGGTAAGAAACTTCTGAAAATCATCCCAGTCAGTGGCTACAATTTTCAGCAAGAAATCAATTTCGCCCATAAGCATATGGCATTCTCTTACCTCTTCCCAGCCTACAACCATCTCTTCAAATTTCTTTAAATCTGCTTCTGCTTGACTGGTAAGCCCCACAAAAGCAAAAACAGTGACTGTATACCCAACTGATTCGGGATCTATTTCAGCGTTGTAGCCCCGGATTATACCAGCATCTTCAAGAGCACGAACCCGCCTCAAACACGGAGGCGCAGATATCCCAGCATTCTTAGCAAGCTCCACATTACTTAATCTTCCATTTTTTTGAAGATCATACAAAATTTGTCTATCAACTTTATCTAACTTATGCTTTTTTGCCATAAACCTAATCCCTGTTTGATTTTCAAATCATAAATAGTTAAACCAGATCACGCAAGAATATTACAAAATTTGAGCGTAAATTTGTTAACTAGAACAAATGTTAGTGAAAAAACATGTCCGACGACCGTAACGTAAAATCATGTTGGATTGTAACAGATGGCACTACTGGCATGCTAAAGCAGTCCATCGCTGTTGCAAAATCCTTAAATATCGAGCCTGCTATTCTGCAGGCACATCCAACGCCAATTCTGCGCTTATTTCCAACCCTTGCCAAAATACCTACCTGGCGACTTACAATGGGTCGCAGCCCCAGTTGGATAAGAGGGCCTTATCCTGATTATATTATTAGCTGCGGGCGCAGAATGGCTGGATTATCAATTGGTTTGCGCCGAATATCCAAAGGCAAAAGCAAAACCATTCATATACAAGATCCTGGCATCTCACCTGATTACTTTGATGTATTGGTTGTGCCATCTCATGATAAAATTGCAGCATCGGAGCAGAACTTCTCTAATCTTGTAATTTCTACAGGCTCTTTAAGCTGGCTTGTTAAAAAGCAGATAATGGCAGGCAAATCATATATGAATGAACGATTTGGGCCATTAGATTCCCGCCAGATTGTTGTAATGCTCGGCGGAAATAATAAGCGCTACCGGCTATCCACTTCTATTGTTGAAAAATTGGCTCATGACATATTTGACTATGCGCAGCGCAAAAATGCGCGCCTTATCATCATTCCATCTCGGCGCACTCCGAAAAAAGCACGAATGCTATTCGAGGCGCTCGGTAAGGATAAAAAACATATTTTCTGGGATGGTGCGCATGGAAATCCGTATCCTGATATTCTCTCTATCGCAGATGAAATTATTGTAACTTCAGATTCAGTAAATATGGTCACCGAGGCATGCCTTCTTGGAAAGCCTGTTTTTGTTGCTCATTGGGGCGAAGAGAATGGAAGACTTGCCAAATTTCATACCATCATGAATGATAGCGGATTTACAAGACCACTTTTACAAGCAGGAGAGGCATTTAAGCCAAAAATACTCAATCAAATGCCTCATATTGCACAGAAAATAACTGCCATTTTAAATAGATGAGCTTGAATAATCCCTATTTATTTAAAGGATATTATGCTGGCCTTTTTTTTGCCAATGCGTGGCGGCTAATAATCTCTTTTAAAAAGAGCCTTCAGATGCTACCCTTATCCCCTAATAAGGCTGATTAGCTTTGAGAAAAGCGTATTTGATTAAGAAAAACAGGTCTGGGTTTCAAATTTGTGTAAAAATCCGCCCAAAAATGGTGTTGAACTGACCAGATAATGATTATTTCCATTTTAATGCTGGCAAGTGGCCTTACAATATTGCTAACTGCTGCAAATGTGATAATACCGGGCGCAATATCGGTTGCCTATTATTTTCGTGTTCCTCCCCATGTTGTCGCTGTTCTGTTAATCGCCGCTGGCACCTCCGCACCTGAGTTAATAGTCGCTATACAAGCTGGCTTAAATGGAACGCCTCAGATTGTGTGGGGAAATATTATTGGCTCAAACATCACCAATATCTTAGTGGTCTTAAGCATTGCTGGTTTGTTTTTTCCCATTGCGACAACCGATACGCAAACAAAAAGAGACATGATACTTTTGTTAGCTATCAGTGCGATTATAACGATATCAGCCTATTATTTTTCCGCTCTTCCAATATTCGTCAGCATTCTACTGGTGATAATCCTTGCCTTTTATACATTATATTTAGTTCGCTTGAAACTAGATGAAGAAGAGGCAGAAAAAAACACTGAAGGCGCTGAACTTTCATTTAAACGCTCACTAATCTATTGTATTGCAGGTCTACCTGGCCTTATGTTTGGGGCTGATTTGATGGTGAATGCGGCTGTTGACCTTGCAGTTACCTTATCCATCTCAAAGGCTGTCATTGGACTTACAATTATTGCGTTTGGAACCTCTCTTCCAGAAATAGCCGCTGCAATTGCAAGTCTATTTCACAGAAGAGTTGATATGGCACTTGGAAGTATTATCGGCTCCAACATATTTAACATTGTTGCAGGATTAGGTATCACCCGTCTGGTAAGTGAACTTCCGGTAACAACCGAAATTCTAGTAACTGGCATACCAATAATGATTTTATCAACGCTAATATTAGGGCTGTTGATTCTCTTTAAACAGCCCTTAGGAAAAATTATAAGCGTCCTTTTTTTAGCAATATATTGCTTGTTTTTGTGGCTGAACCTAGCAATTGGCATCTAAAATTACCCATTTATGCAGGCTATTTTTCAAAAAAATATCTGTTTAAAACTCGAAGTTGTTCACATCTATAAATACAAATTACAAAAATGTTATATTATGTTTGTTTTTTTTAACCGCACCTTCTTGACAAGGCTTAACTATCTGTTTTAAATCACTTAATTATTGTTGCCTAATATTTAAGCAAACAAGTTAAAATGCCTTATTTCCGCGGTTTATTGGAGTAAAATACATTCTTATCAACAAACTTATCCACAGCTAAAGTGGATAAAAATTATTACCCCATTTTGGATTTTGATTCGCATATTAATTGCTTTCCAATAGACGTTCAGATTCAATCGATAAGAGATAGAATCTATCAAAATAATTAAGAAAGTTACATACTACATTGAAAAAAAATCGTTTTATTAATATTGCATTTGCAAATAGCTGTGAGCTCATGGATGACACCTGAAATAATAGAATTTCAAACTGGATTAGACTATTTAAAAAGTCAGGTGAAGCTCTTGCCTAAACAGCCAGGTGTTTACCGAATGTTTGATGCAGATGGGCAAGCTCTTTATGTTGGCAAGGCAAAATGGCTATCTAACAGAGTGACAAGCTATACACAGCCAAAGAAACTAACAAATAGGCTGCTTCGAATGGTTGCAGAAACACGGCATCTTGAAATCACAGTCACCCACTCAGAAGTGGAGGCTTTATTATTAGAGTCTAATTTAATTAAAAAACTCAAACCGCGTTATAATATATTACTAAAAGATGATAAAAGTTTTGCCTATATAATCGTAACCGAAGACCATCCGTTCCCGCAATTAACAAAACACAGGGGAACACGGCGAAAGGCGGCGAGCTATTATGGTCCATTTGCATCTGCTAGTTCTGTAAATAAAACATTAGCATCCTTATCGCGTGCTTTTTTATTACGTAACTGTAGTGATTCTATTTTTGCCTCTAGGACACGACCTTGTCTGCAATATCAAATAAAAAGATGTACTGCCCCATGTGTGGATAAGGTAGCTAAAACTGACTATGAAAAACAAGTAAAAGCAGCAAAGCAGTTCCTGTCTGGTTATTCTGATAGTGTACAGCGCGACTATGCAACTCAAATGCAAAATGCATCTGATGCGCTAGAGTTCGAAACAGCAGCAATCTGGCGAAACCGCATTAAAGCACTTACCGCCATTCAGGCAAATCAGGATATTAATCTTAAATCCCTACATGAGGCTGATATAATTGCCGCCTCCATTTCTGGTGGTATATGCTGTGTTCAGGTCTTTTTTATCCGCAATGCAAGCAATTATGGCAATACCGCATTCTTTCCTAGAACAAACAACTCCAAGGACATACAATCCGTTCTCACTGCTTTCATTGGACAATTTTATAGTGACAAAATTCCAGCAAGCTTAATTCTGGTAAACGAGCGCCCTCATGAAGTCAAATTGCTAGAATCTGCCTTATCAGAACAGTCTGGCAGTAAAATAGAAATCTCTAAACCAGAGCGTGGTGACAGGCGCAAAATTATGACTATGGCGGTGAGAAACGCCGAAGAAGCCCTAGCACGCAAGCTTGCCGATACCTCATCACAGCGCAGATTACTAGAGGAGCTTACCAATGCATTAGAGCTGGACGAGCCCCCTTCGCGCATAGAGATATATGATAACTCACACATTCAAGGCGCATTTCCTGTCGGTGCAATGGTTGTTGCCACGCCTGATGGATTCGCAAAACCTGCTTATCGAAAATTTAATATGCGAAATGAAGGTAAATATGCTGTCCAAGATGGGGATGATTTTGCCATGATGCGACAGATGATCTTTAGACGCTTTGAGCGCGCGCTAAAGGAAGACCCTAATCGTAAAACAGCTAATTGGCCAGATCTGTTGTTAATTGACGGCGGCAAAGGACAAATAAATGCTGTATATGAAGTATTAGACGAGCTTGGAATTGACGATATAACAGCAATTGGTGTTTCAAAAGGACCAGATAGAAACGCCGGAAGAGAGCAATTCCATAAAAGAGGCGCTAAAAGTTTTACCCTCCAACCAGATAGTCCTGCCATGCATTATCTGCAGCGGCTTAGAGATGAAGCACATCGATTTGCTATTGGCAGTCATCGATCACAACGCACAAAAGCACAATTCAAAAATCCTTTAGATAATGTGCCAGGCATTGGTGCCAAACGAAAAAAAGCACTTCTTAACCATTTTGGATCTGCGCGTTCAGTCACCGATGCAGGTATCAAGGATTTACAAGCGGTTGATGGGATATCTGCACATATTGCCCAACAAATATATGACTGGTTCCATAGCCAGAACAAAAGCTAATTTAAAAAATGTCTTGTACAGGCACGATTATCTCTAAAAATAATTTGGTACTCTTAGTTATTGCGAGCCATTGAAGAAGATGTCTCGTTATGAGATGGTAAAAAAGCACACAAGTGGCATCATTCCAGGGTGAACCCATATTTTTTTGAGAGAAAAATGAACCTTCCCAATTTATTGACTATTTTAAGAATAATTGCAGCGCCAATTATAGCTATCCTTATCTGGAGAGAAACCAGCAACGCACAGCTCATCATCGCATTTGTGCTGTTTTGTGTTGCAGGGCTAACAGATTGGCTAGATGGTTATCTTGCCCGCAAACTTAAGATAGAATCGCATCTAGGCAGGATATTAGATCCCATTGCAGATAAAGTGCTCCTTGCCTGTGTTTTATTAGCGCTTGCGTCACATTATACCAGAGACTGGCTATTTATAGCGCCAGCACTGATTATTTTTCTCAGAGAATTTATAATATCTGGCTTTCGTGAATATATGTCTAAAGAAAATATTATAATAAACGTGTCCATGCTGGCAAAATGGAAAACCACACTGCAACTAGTCGCTGTTGGACTTATTATTCTATCCATGATTTTCGCTGAAAACGCGTCTCTGGCTTATACAAGCATTGTAACTTTGTGGCTAAGCGCAATTGTTA
>Ga0181606_10004374_pt1 | contig 11786 bp, 15 predicted proteins | sample 041ome_10_FD_132994 | JGI IMG/M metagenome (GOLD analysis project Ga0181606, IMG submission 132994) | Coastal salt marsh microbial communities from the Groves Creek Marsh, Skidaway Island, Georgia - 041412US metaG (megahit assembly) | ecosystem: Environmental > Aquatic > Marine > Intertidal...
ATTTGAGCAAACTTTCTTTCACTAAGGCCGAGTCTGACGTTAGATTTATGAAATCTAGTTATAGAATTTATCCAATTGGAAAAAAAGGTTCTCCAGCTTTTCCAACATGTGCAGAGATGCCTGTTAAATCTTGGATTACCAAACCAAATGATGATAGCGGAAAAGTAGCTTCAGGTAATGTAGTGATTACAGGAGTGGCTATGGGTGGAATGGAATCTGTATCTAAAGTTGAAGTTTCAATCGACTCTGGAAAAACGTGGAAAAAAGCTAACATAGTTGGACCAGATCTAGGTAAATTTGCTTGGAGACAGTTTGCTATAGAGCTTAACTTAAAGCCAGGAACTTACAATATAGCAAGTAGAGCTTCCGCTGGTAGCAAAAGCCAACCTGAATTGAGAATGGAAAATCACAGAGGCTATTTGCATAACGGTTGGAAAGACCATAGTGTAAATATTACCGTTGCTTAAAAAGTTTTTTTTAACATTAATATTTTTTAACCTTCTGACACTGATGGCTAAAGCCGATCAAATGTCAGAAGGTAAAGAAATTTTTAATGGCAAAGGTATGTGTATGACTTGCCATAGCTTAAAAGCCGCTGGGGCAACTGCTGCAATTGGCCCTGTTTTGGACGAGTTAAAACCAACAATGGATCAAGTAAAAAAAGTTGTTACAGAAGGCATAAATTTGATGCCGGCTTTTGGAGAGTCGGGTTTATTAACACCCAAAGAGATTGATGCCGTATCTTTTTATGTTGCAAAAAGTGCAGGAAAATAGTTATAAGTGCTTATGATTGAATTTTTAAATATGGGTGGTTACGCAGTATTTGTGTGGGGATCTTATTTTATAGCGTTATTGCTAGTCTCTATATTATACGTTCGCTCTATAAAGGCTCTAAAGTCTCTTCAATCAAAAGAACAATCTGCATCTTCAAAACAAGAAGCTTCTGGGACGGTTCGAGCAAAATCGTTAGCTTAAAAAATTTTTAATCCCATTCTTAAAGCAACAAAGAGTACCAAAATCGCAGTGAGCGCAGCTAAAATTTTTGTAGGTAAAATTTTAAGATTCAAATAGTTTCCAATTTGACCTCCTACAATTACACAAATAATTAAAAACCAATAATCGAAAATTTCAGCAGCTATATAATTTTTTTGAAACTGACCAATCACACCTGATATAGAATTGATTAAAATAAAAAGAGATGCACTTGTGGCAATGTCTCTAGGCTTTCCTGCTTGCAGTAAAAAAAGAATTGGACTTAAAAAAATTCCACCTCCGATACCCACAATTCCTGAAACTAATCCTAAAATAGAACCAATCGTAATTGAAATGTAGTTTGGAATATTTTTAAATGATTTATTTTCATCACCATAAAATTTAAAATTAAGAAGTAATAAAATTCCTGCAATTAAAAGAACAATAAATAAAATAATTTCAAAAATATGTTTTTCTATTACAAGAGAACCTCCAAGATATGCAAAAGGAATGGATCCTAGTAAGTAGGGTAGAAGTAATTTAATGTTAAAGTGACCGTGACGAATATAATTAATTGAATTTCCAGATACTACGGCAATATTGCAAATCAAAGCAATAATAGGAAAAATAGTATATGGAACATTCCATAATAATAATAACGCTAAATAAGTAGAGCCCCCACCAAATCCTACGCTAGAGTAAAGAATGGATGTTATAAAAAAAAGTATAGAAAGAAAAATCATAAACAATCTTGCAATAACACTATTAATGATTAATTAAAGAGGCAACAAATTAAATTATGATTAATAAAATTAGCTATAATCAACTTGGTGGAGCTGATCACGGTTGGCTTCAAGCTAGGCACCATTTTAGTTTTGCAAGCTACCACAATCCTGAAAGAATTCATTTTGGTCCTATGCGAGTGATAAATGATGATATTATTGCACCTCATAAAGGTTTTGCTCCACATCCCCATGATAATATGGAAATTATTACTTATGTAAGGAAGGGAGCTATTACTCATAAAGATGATATGGGAAATGAGGGAAGGACAGGAGCTGGCGATGTTCAGGTAATGTCAGCTGGTAGTGGTGTAGTTCATTCAGAGTTTAATTTAGAAAATGAAGAAACTAATCTCTATCAAATATGGATATTTCCGAATAAAAAAAATGTAAAACCAAGATGGGAAGCCAAAGAATTTCCTAAAAAACCAGTTACAGACAAACTCACTCCTTTAGTAACTGGGTTTGATCATCCTGATCAAGACAGTCTTAAAATACATCAAGATGCTGTTATTTATGCAGGAAGAATTAGCCAAGGAACTAAGATAACCCAAGCAATTAAAACGCAAGCTTATGCCTTATGTTCATATGGCAGTTTTTTAATTAATGATATTAGTCTCAATAAAGGAGATGGCGCAGAAATTACGAAGACAAAAGAGGTTGTAATAATCGCAAAAGAAGATTGTGAAATTTTATTAATAGATCTACCTAAATTTTAATCTGTAGTGTAGTTTGTTTTTATATGTCAATAAATAGTCAAAAAGAATTTAGAGCCATTAATATTTCTGTTCTAACCATATCAGACACTAGAACAGAAGAAACAGATACGTCAGGTAATATTTTAGCAAAAAAAATTAGAGAAAAAGGTCATGGATTATCTCACAAACAAATTGTGAAAGATAATAAAGAAGATATTAAAAAAATATTATTAGAATGGGCATCGGATGAAAATGTTGGAGTGATTATTACAACAGGTGGAACAGGTTTGACAGGAAGGGACACAACCCCAGAAGCATTAAATGAAATTAAAGACAAAGACATTCCTGGATTTGGGGAATTGTTTAGATTAATTAGTTATAAAAAAATTGGAACTTCGACTATTCAATCAAGAGCGATGGCAGTATTATGCAAAGGCACTTATATTTTTGCATTACCAGGTTCTAGTGGTGCTGTAACAGATGCTTGGGAAGATATTCTTAAATTTCAATTAGATTCGAGATTTGAACCTTGTAATTTTGTTGATTTAATTCCTAGATTAAACGAAAAATAAATTATTTTTGGTATTTTTCTTTCCAGATTTCGTAGCTCATTCCGTACACATGCTCTCTTGCATCAGGATCGGTAATAGAGATTCCCTTCTTCTCTGCTTCCTCTCTGTACCATCTCGATAAACAATTTCTACAAAAACCAGCAAGGTTCATCAAATCAATATTCTGAACATCTTTTCTATTCTGCAAATGATTAATTAATCTTTCAAAAGCTGCAGACTGAATTTCTTTTTTTGTTTCATCATTCATATTACTTATTATATACTAAAATCATGAAACTTACAGGTTCGTACAACATTCCTGCAAATAAACAAACAGTATGGGAAGGATTAAATAATTCGGAAATATTAAAACAATGTATTCCAGGATGTGATGAATTTATAAAAAACTCAGACACAAGCTTTACAGCAACCGCTACGAATAAAATCGGACCATTTAATGCCAGTTTTACTGGTGAAGTGGAGTTGAAGGATTTGAATCCTCCAGATAATTATAAAATTGTTGGCCAGGGCAATTCTCCCGTGGGATTTGCATCGGGAGAAGCTTATGTTGAACTAGTAGAAAACAATGGAATGACAACTCTTTCTTATACTGTGGATGCGAATGTGGGTGGGAAAATTGCACAAGTTGGATCAAGACTTATTGATATGACGGCAAAAAAAATGGCAGATATTTTTTTTGGAAAATTTTCAGAATTAGTAACTCCTGAAGAAAAGAGAAGCGAAATAACTTCAGGTGCAACACCAGAAAAAAAAACATCAGAAAAAAAATATTTATACTGGCTAGTCCCGATTTCTCTAATTGCCATATTGCTCGTTTATCTCAATAAATAAAACAACCAAAAAGCGAAATTAAAATTTGCTTCACTTGAAAAATTTTTTTTATTCAGTTAGCATAAGAATAATTTTACTTTCGGGGGAAAGAAAATGAAAACAGTTACGCTAGAAGTAAATGGTAAAAAGTTTACCAAGAGTGTTGAAGATCATACTCTATTATCAAGCTTTGTAAGAGAACAATTAAATTTAACGGGAACACATGTAGGATGCGACACTAGTCAGTGTGGAGCTTGTGTAGTTCATGTAGATGGCAAGTCCGTAAAAAGTTGCACATTGTTAGTTGCAGATATTGACGGCTCTAAAGTTACTACTATTGAAGGACTATCAAGTAATGGGGAGCTCCATCCGATGCAAGCAGCGTTTAAAAAGCATCATGGATTGCAATGTGGTTTTTGTACACCGGGTATGATTATGAGCTCTGTTGATTTATTGCAAAACAAAAAAAATCCAACTGATGAAGAAATAAGAGAGTGGTTGGAGGGAAATATTTGTCGTTGTACAGGTTACCAAAATATTGTTGCAGCCGTTAAAGAAGCTGCAAACAACTCATAGGAGGAAATAAAGAATGGCTAGTAGCATGATTGGATCAAGAGTAGAGAGAACAGAAGATAAAAAATTTATTACAGGTAAAGGAAGATATACAGCTGATATTACATTACACGGACAAACGTATGCTTTCTTTATTAGATCTCCACATGCAAGAGCCAAAATTAAAAAAGTAGATACTGCTAAAGCTTTAAAGGCATCAGGAGTAGTTGCCATTCTTACTGGTGAAGATATTGTTAAAGATAAAATTGGTGGTTTGATAGCCGGTTGGAAAATTGTAAGCAAAGACGGGACCGATATGAAGTTACCTGCTCATCCTCCTTTGGCGCATGATCAGGTTAATTATGTTGGGGATCATGTTGCGGTGGTCATTGCAGAGTCATTAGAGGAAGCAAAAAATGCTGCAGAGCTTGTCACCGTTGATTACAAGGTGCTGAAGGCAGTAGTGAATACTGCGAGTGCAATGAATTCAGAACCAATTTATGAAGGAATTGATAAAAATTTATGTTTTGACTGGGAGTTAGGAGACAAAGCTAAAACAGATGAGGCTTTTGCAAAAGCAGATAGAGTTGTTAAACTGAATATTAACAATAATCGTTTAGTTCCTAATGCAATGGAACCAAGAGCATCTATTGGAGATTATAACTCATCAAGCGATGACCTTACGTTATATACTACAAGTCAAAATCCTCATTTAACTAGACTGGTGATTTCAGCATTTAATGGTGTTCACCCAGAGCATAAGTTTAGAGTAGTTGCACCAGATGTGGGTGGAGGATTTGGATCTAAAATTTATCCCTACGCTGAAGATGTTGTAGTTGCTTGGGCAGCAAAAAAAATTGGAAAACCAGTGAAATGGGTTTGTGAGCGAACAGATTCTTTTCTTTCAGATTGTCATGGAAGAGATCATATTACTGAAGCAGAACTTGCTGTTCAAAAAGATGGCAAGGTTACAGGCTTAAGAGTGAATACGATTGCAAACTTAGGAGGATATGGCTCTTTATTTGCAACAGTGACACCAACTTATTTATACGCACCTTTAATTTTGGGTCTTTATGATATTCCAGCTGCTTACTGCAATGTGAAAGCAGTCTTTACCAACACAGCACCAGTCGATGCTTATCGAGGTGCTGGCAGACCAGAAGCGACTTATATGATCGAGAGAATAATGGATCAAGCTGCAAGAGAAATGGGAATGGACCGGGCAGAGTTTAGAAAAAAAAATTTCATCTCTAAATTTCCGCATCAGCAGTGCTTAGTGCACAATATTGACTCAGGTGATTACTATGCGCACTTTAATAAAGCCTTAGAGCTTGCTGATTATCAAGGATTTGCAAAAAGAAAAGCAGAGTCTGCTGCAAAAGGAAAACTAAGAGGAATTGGTTTCTCAACTTATATTGAAGCTTGTGGAATTGCACCTTCATCAGTTGTCATGTCTATTGGTGCTGGTGTAGGTTTATGGGAATCTGCTGAAGTCAGATTTAATGCTACAGGAAATATTTCAGTATTTACGGGAGCTCACAGTCATGGACAAGGACATGCTACTACTTTTGCTCAGATTGTTTCTGATAAGTTGGGGGTTCCAATGGCTAATATTGATTTAGTCCATGGTGATACAGACAAAGGTCCATTTGGAATGGGTACCTATGGATCTGGATCTTTATCAGTAGGTGGAAGCGCAATTACCAAAGCTTGTGATAAAATTATTGAAAAAGGAAAAAAAGTTGCTGCGCACATGTTAGAGTCAACTCCAGATCAAATTGATTTTAAAGATGGTGAATTTATTGTCAGAAATTCTAACAAAAAGAAAACAATTGGAGAGATTGCTTTTGCTTGTTATTTGCCGGGAACCTATGGGGAAATCAAATCACCACTTCCAGAAGGTGTTGAGCCTGGTTTAAAAGAAACAGCATTCTATGATCCTGTTAATTTTTCTTTTCCTGCAGGATCTCATATTTGCGAAGTTGAAATTGATCAGGATACGGGAGTTACTAAAGTAGTTAGATACTCATGTGTAGATGATTTTGGAACTTTAATTAATCCGATGATTGTAGAAGGACAAGTTCATGGTGGTCTTGCTCAAGGAATTGGCCAGGCATTATATGAAAATGCTTATTATGATGAAACAGGACAACTAGTTACGGCGTCTTACATGGATTATGCAATGCCACGAGCAGATCATTTTCCAGAATTTAAGATTGAGTATACTTGTACACCTGCAACTTCAAATCCATTAGGAGTGAAAGGTTGTGGAGAAGCAGGTGCTATCGCATCGCCGCCAGCCGTTATGAATGCAGTCATTGATGCAATCGGAACGGATGTTTCAATGCCAGCGACATCTGAAAAAGTTTGGAAAGCATTAAAAAACAAATCTAAATCGGAAAAAAAGGCAGCGTAAATTATGAAATCATTTAATTATCATTCGGCAACAAGCGTTAAAGAGGCAACCAAATTAGCTTCGAGTGGATCAGCATATTTATCAGGCGGAATGACGATGATCCCATCCATGAAGATGAGACTAGCATCTTATAAAGATATTATTGATGTAAAAAAAATAAAAGATCTTCAAGGAATTAAAGTTTCAAGCAAGAGTGTTATTATAGGAGCTGCTACCAAACATTCTGAAGTGGCCAATTCAAAAGAAATTAAGAAAGCTATTCCTTCTCTAAGTGCATTGGCTGGAAAAATTGGTGATGCCCAAGTAAGGAACCGTGGAACTATCGGTGGATCCATTGCAAATAACGATCCAACAGCATGTTATCCTTCTGCTTGCTTAGCTTTAAATGCAATTATTCATACCTCTAACAGAAAAATAGAGGCAAGTAAGTTTTTCAAAGGTATGTTTGAAACTGCTTTAAAAAAAGGAGAGCTAATTATTTCTATTGAATTTTCTATTCCTGAAAAATCATACTATTATAAATTTCCTAATCCAGCATCTAGATACGCTATGGTAGGTGTGTATGTTGCAAAGCATAAATCAGGAGTTCAAGTTGCGGTTACTGGAGCACAATCAGTTGTGTATAGAGAAACTTCTATCGAACAAGCATTAAATAAAAATTTTTCTGCTAATGCTTTAGAGGGAATTAATATAGATAGCTCGGAATTAAATTCTGATATTCATGCATCTGCGGAATATAGAGCCAGTTTAATTATATCTTCAGCCAAACAAGCCGTCGCTCATTGTAAATAAAGTTTTTTACTTTATATTCAAAGGCCATGAATCAAAATTCCTTTGATGAAAAAATTTTAGAAGAAGCTTTGACGTGGGTTGAAGCAAAACAATCTGTAGTTCTTGCTACCGTTGTTGAAACTTGGGGCTCTTCTCCAAGATCGGTCGGAAGTAGAATGATTGTAAATCAAAAAGGAGATTTTTCCGGTTCTGTTTCAGGAGGTTGCGTTGAAACCGCTGTAGTAAGAGAGTGCCTCGATTTATTGCAAAATCATTTAACTCATAAAAAATTAGAATTTAAAGTTTCAAATGAAAGCGCATGGGAAGTTGGATTGGCATGTGGGGGAGAAATAGTAGTTTATTTAGAAAAAATTCATTCATGAAATACGATATTTTAAAAGAAATCATTAGTTTAAAAAAAGAAAAAAAAGAATTTTCGATTATTACAGATTTAACTAGTGCTACTAATTATATTTATTCTAATAATCACTCCATACCTGAATCACTTCAAGGTTATTCAAAAGCAATTCAAACTGCGTTTGAAAAAAGAAGCAATGGAATTATTCCTGATACATCTTTATTTATAGACAATTATCACTTACCCATAAAAGTGTTTATTGTCGGCGCTGTTCACATTGCGCAGTATTTTTGTGATTTTGCCAAACACTTAAATTTTGAAACAATTATTATTGATCCGAGAGGTTATTTTGCTTCGAGTACAAGATTTCCAGACATGCAAGTAATTAATCAATGGCCCGAAGAAGCCTTTAAGGAAATGCCCTTAGATAAAAGAATGGCACTTATAGCTTTAACTCATGACCCTAAAATTGATGATCCGGCTATTAAAGAAGCTTTAAATAACAAATGTTTTTATATTGGAGCCCTAGGGAGTAAGAAAACTCACCAAAATCGTTGTAGTAGATTAAAGGAGTCCGGATTTTCCGATGAGGCAATCAATTCTATTCATGGTCCTATTGGAATTAAATTAGGGGGAAGATCGGCGCCTGAAATTGCACTTTCTATAATAGCTCAGTTAGTATCAGAAGTTTATAAGCAACAATGATCTCAGCAATTGTTTTAGCTGCAGGCTTATCCTCAAGAACTAAACAATATAACAAATTACTTTTAAGTTATAAAAAGAAAAAACTTATTCAACACGCGGTACAAAATATTTTAGAAAGTAATATAGAGTATGTAATTGTAGTAATGGGAAACGATAAGAATAAAATAAAAAAAGTTATACCGCATCAGGACAATATTAAAATAATTTATAATGCAAATTACAAATCTGGTATGGCCTCATCCATTAAAGCTGGATTAGAGTGTTTGCCCAAAGAGACATCTCATTTTTTTATTGTGTTAGCTGATATGCCAGAAGTAAAAAGAAATCATTACAATAAAATGATTTTAGCTACAAAAAAAAATAAAAAAGTACCCGTAGTTCCCTATGTTAATTCTCAGCAGGTAAATCCAGTTCTATTTTCTAAACATTTTATACAGAAATTAAAATCTTTACGAGGTGACAGGGGTGCTAAAAAAATTTTACAAAATGAAAAGAAAATAAAAGTTATATTTAAAGATAAAGCGTTAATGAAAGACCTTGATTTATTAGAGGATTTTAAGCAATACAACCAAAAATAGAATCAAGAATTTGTTTAATTGTTTTTTTGCCGAATTTGTTTCAATATATATGGAATAAATATTTAACAAAAAGGGACAAAAATGAATTTATTAAAAAAATCGTTTTTAGCTTTGATAGTGATTGCTTTGGGATCAACCTCAAGTTTTTCATTTGAGCCGAAAAATACAACTTGTATCGCTCCTGCTAACGCAGGTGGTGGTTGGGATTTTACTTGTCGAGCAGTAGGTAAAACTTTGCAAGATTTAAAATTAATTCCAGGCACAATGGAAGTTATTAATAAAGCAGGTGGAGGAGGAGGTGTTGCTTTCTCTGAAGTGGTAAACAAAAGAGGAAAAGATAGTAACTTAATTGTTGCCGCATCTTCAGCTACAGCTACTAGATTAGCACAAGGTGCTTTTCCAGGAAACAACATGGATCAAGTAAGGTGGTTAGGATCTGTTGGGGCTGACTATGGTATCGTAGCAGTTGCTGCAGGCTCTAAACTAAACACGCTTACAGACTTATTAAATCTTATCAAAAAAGATCCTACCAAAGTATCTATTGGTGGAGGTTCTGCAGTCGGTGGTTGGGACCATTTAAAAGTTCTTATTGCCGCTAAAAAATTTGGTATCAAAGATGTAAAAACTATCAAATACATTTCTTTTGATGGAGGTGGAACAGCGATTACTCAATTATTAGCTGGATCGGTTCAGGCTTTTACGGGTGATATTTCAGAAGCGAAAGGATTTGTAGATGCTGGAAAAATCAAGATCCTAGCAGTTCTTTCTCCTGAAAAACTTCCAGGAGAATTCTCTAAATTTCCAACCGCAAAATCTCAAGGGATTGACGTGATTGGTGCTAATTGGAGAGGTTTTTACGTTCCTAAAGGAATGACCAATGATGCTTATAAATTTTGGACCAATGCTATTGGCAAAGTTTATGACTCTAAGGAATGGAAAGCTACTATGCAAAAAAGTGGTTTAGCACCTTTAAATCTTAGAGGAGATGATTTCCAAAAGTTTGTTGCACAATCTGTAAAAGACATTGCATCCTTATCTAAGGAAATTGGCTTAACTAAAAAGAAATAATCTAAAATAGATCACACCCTATTTTTATGGGGTGTGATTTTTATCAAATCATGAATGATAGAATACTAGGAATTGTAACTTTACTGCTTTCCATATTTTATATTTATGCAACCTCGATTATAGAAATAAGTTTTATTTCCGATGTAGTCGGTCCTAAAAAATTTCCCTATATCATTTCATTTTTCTTATTTATTTCTTCTATCTGGCTAATTGCTTTCCCTAAGCATCAAGCAGATTGGCCTCATCTTTCAAAAATAATAGAAGTATTTGTGACCGCAGCAATTTTTTTAGTCTATGCCAACATACTTTCGTATGTAGGTTTTGTTATTTCAACCATTTTACTTTCAGCATACATATCGTGGAGAATGGGTGCTAATTTAATGACTTCATTAATTTATGGGACTTTTGTTTCAGTTGTTATTTTTATTTTGTTTAATTATGTTTTGGGTCTTTCATTGGCCAAAAATGCACTAGGATTTTAATATGGATGTATTTTCACATTTAGCTGATGGATTTGTTGTTGCTTTAAGCTTTAACAATATCGGTTTAGCGATCATAGGATGTATCCTAGGGACCATTTTTGGCGCACTTCCAGGATTAGGTCCTGCAAATGGTGTTGCTATTTTAATACCTTTGTCTTTTGCTTTGGGATTACCACCAGCATCTTCCATGATTTTATTGTGTAGCGTCTATTACGGAGCAATGTATGGAGGGAGAATTTCTTCTATCTTATTAAACATTCCAGGTGATGAACCAGCACTAATGACTACACTGGATGGCTATCCCATGACCTTAAAAGGAAGAGCGGGTGAGGCTTTAACGCTTACTGGAATAGCTTCTTTTTTTGGAGCTATGTTTGCAACCTTTGGATTAGTTTTTTTAGCACCGCAATTAGTTGATATTGCGTTACTGTTTCGCCCGCATGAGTACTTTGTTTTATTTGTTATGGCATTTGCAACCTTGGGCAGCGCTTCTTCAGACAATAAAATTAAAACTATATTGGCTTCTGCTATAGGAATAGCAATATCAACCATTGGAATAGACAATCAAACTGGAGTTCCTAGATTTAGTTTTGGCGAAGTTCATTTGTACGATGGTATAGACTTTCTAATAGTAATCGTTGGTTTATTTGCAGTTTCTGAAGTTTTTATTTTTATTGAAAATCATAAGGCTAAAGAAGATTTTAATGTGAATAATGATGTAAAAATTAGTACGATTGTTCCGAATATCAAAGTATTTTTCAAAACAATACCTTCCATGATTAGAGGAAGTTTTTTAGGATTTATCGCAGGAATATTACCAGGAGCGGGAGCATCTCTAGGGTCATTTATTGCTTACACATTTGAAAAAAAAATATCAAATAAAGAACAAACATTTGGAAAAGGTGATGAAAGAGGTGTGACAGCACCTGAGGCTGGAAATAATGCGGCAGCAGGTGGTGCTTTGGTTCCCATGTTAGCGCTGGGAGTTCCAGGTTCCGGAACAACCGCAGTTTTACTTGCTA
>Ga0181606_10004376_pt1 | contig 11784 bp, 8 predicted proteins | sample 041ome_10_FD_132994 | JGI IMG/M metagenome (GOLD analysis project Ga0181606, IMG submission 132994) | Coastal salt marsh microbial communities from the Groves Creek Marsh, Skidaway Island, Georgia - 041412US metaG (megahit assembly) | ecosystem: Environmental > Aquatic > Marine > Intertidal zone...
CGAAGGCGTGCTGGAGGAAGTCAGCCTGCATATCGACACAACCCAGCGCGGACGGCGCGACAAGACCTTCAAATATGCCGAGACCGAATCCGATCTGATGCCCTTGCGGGCGCGCTTTGCCGACATGGTCCGTCATGTTCGCAAGCAGACCGGCCACACTCTGCGGGTGGCGTCCACGGTGACAGTCACCGCCGACAATCTGCCCGAAGTCGCCGACATCATTCGTTTTGCACAGAACAATGCCGATGTGTTCCGCATGGTCGCGCTGCTACCCGTCGCCCCGGTCGGACGCACCGTAGACGGGATCGGCCAGATCGACGCCAGTACGCTTTGGAATAAAATCGAACGCGGCCTGCACATCGAAGCCAGCAATGCCGGACGGGTCACCGAAAACCAGTGGCTAATGGGACACCCGGATTGTTCGCGCTTTGTCATTGGGGCGACAATCCGCGACGGTGACGCGCCGGGTAAGTTCGTTCCCGTCAGTCCCGAAAGTTCTCCCGCCGACCGTGTGTTGCTGGACACAATCTTTGAAAATTTCGCCGGGACAACGTTTCGGCCCGACCGGCCCGCCGAAGCTTTTGCGCGTCTGGCGGGCATGTTTGTCCGCAAGCCGGGCCTGTTCCTGTGGCAGCTTCCACGCGCGGCTTGGGGTTGGCTGAAACGGCTTTCCCCCGAACACCCGATCACACTCGCGGCCAGAATTCTCTGCGGCCGCGCGCAGGTGCATCGTTTTGCGATCACCGCCCATCACTTTATGGGACCCGAAGAACTGGCAAGCCCGATCGGGCAGGAGCGCCTCGCCCATTGCGTCTTTCAGGTCGCCATCAACGGAAAACTGCATTCCATGTGCGAGGTGAACGCCACGGGCCTGCGTGAGAACTTCTATGCCAGCATCGCGCGGGATGCCCATAACACACTGGACTCTGCTGCCTGACGGATTGCTGACTCGCCGTTGGACGCCCCACACGATCCGGGGCATACTCCAAAGAAAAAGAGTACCGAACCGGGGGCAGGATCCAGCTTTGAGCGCCAACGCTGTCATTGTGATCGCGGATGATCATCCGCTTGTACGTGATGCCCTGCGGCAGACGATCGCGCAGGATATGGCCGACGCCGTATTCCACGAGGCCGCCAGTCTTGCCGAAGCAGAAACCGCAATTCGTGACCTCGGCACAACTGACCTGGTGCTGCTCGACCTGCACATGCCCGGCATGCGTGGCTTCACCGGCCTCGCCTATCTGCGATCGCAGTTTCCCGAGACCCCGGTTGCCATGATATCGGCAACCACCGATCCGCGGATCATGCGACAGGCTATCGATTACGGCGCTTCGGGATTCATCCCAAAATCTGCGCCGATGGATGAAATCCGCAATGCTGTTCGTGAAATTTTGGCCGGAAATTCCTGGCTTCCCGGCAACATGGATGAGGTGCCTAAAACGGCAGCAGAAGACGCCGTACTCGCCGGCCGTCTGGCGACCCTGACACCGCAGCAGCTGCGCGTGCTCGGGATGTTGTCAGAAGGCAAACTGAACAAGCAGATCGCCTATGATCTGGACATCTCCGAAGCCACAGTGAAATCCCACGTTTCGGCAATTCTGCAGAAGCTCGACGTCAACAGTCGCACCCAGGCCGTGATCCTGGCTGGACAGCTGAACGTCGACGACCCGGCGCGCGGCATACCTTCCTAGAACGCTTACGAAACGGACTGACGTGCGGCGGCCCGCTGGGCCAGCATCCGTGTCATCAAGGCGCGCAACGCAGCAGGTTTCACAGGTTTTGAAAGAACGATGTGGCCACGCCGCGCGGCTTCCTCACGCAGGCTTTCCGAAGGGTCAGCCGTCACGATAATCGCCGGGATCACCCGCTCAAATACCCCGCAAATTTCAGTCACAACGTCGGGGCCATGCTCCCCCGCACCGAGATGGTAGTCCGCGACGATCAGATCGGGCGCGTCATCCCGCATCGCACGTCGCCATTCTTCGCCCGCAGCGGCCGTTCGCACATCGCAATCCCAGCCCCCAAGCAGGGCCCGCATACCATCGCGCACATCGGCATTGTCATCGATGCAAAGAATGACAGCATTGGCCAGCCCTCCATCCGAGAATGCTGGTATCGGGCGCGGCTCTTCAACCGCCGCCGCGGCAGTCCCGCGCGGAACAGAGACAGAGAACACACAGCCTTGCCCGTCTTCGGTCCGCAACGCGATCACATGTCCGAGCATGCGTGCGATACGTTCCACAATCGCAAGCCCCAGACCGAGCCCCTGAACCTGATCCTCGGTTTGCGGCAGCCGATGAAACTCCTGAAACACAGCATCCCGCATATCGTCAGGAATGCCCGGTCCGGTATCACGAACTTCAATTTTCATGCGGTCCCCGCCGCCGCGCACACCAATCAAGACACGACCACCTGCCGGGGTATACCGCAGAGCATTCGAAAGCAGGTTCTGCAGGATACGCCGGAGTAGTCGCCGGTCAGAACGCACAAAAATTTCGGATGCCACCACCCGAAGTTCAATCGCGCGATCCTCGGCCACCGCAGCGAACTCGGTGCCAAGCGCCTGCAGCAACTCATCCACCGGGAAATCCTCGATCTGAGGATCGACACCCCCGGCATCGAGTTTGGAAATATCCAGCAACCCCGCCAGCAAATCCTCCACCGCACGCAGTGACGTATCGACCCGCCCAACCAGCTCGTTGTTCTCCCGGTTCAGTTCTCGTTCGGAAAGAGAAGACAGGAACAGACGCGCTGCGTTGAGGGGCTGCAACAAGTCATGACTCGCCGCTGCCAGAAAGCGGGTCTTGCCGAGATTGGCTTGCTGGGCGGCATCCGAGGCGCGGCGCAATTGTTCGTTCAACCCCATCAGGTCCCGTGTGCGCTCATCAACCCGGACCTCCAGATCGCGCTTGGCTTCTTCGAGCTCAAGTGACGCGAGCACCCGGTCGGTCACATCCATCAGGGAAACCGCAACACCACCGGCCGGCATCGGACTGGTGCGAACTTCCAGCACCGTGCCATCCTCCAGGCGACGCTCATAGATCGCGGGTTCATGTTGGCGATAATGGGTCAGCAGATCATTGACGATCGTTTCGACTTCACCAGGGCCGTACTCTCCATGTTCGGCGCTGTGCCGGATAATGTCCTCCACCGGCACACCGACCCGTCCATTCATATCCGGCAAACCCAGATAATCCCGGAAACGCTCATTCATCCAGGCCAGACGCAGATTCTCATCAAAGATCGCAATGCCCTGACGCAGATTTTCCATCGTCGTCTGGAGAAGTTCACGGTTGTACTGAATCGCCGCGCTGGCATCGTCGAGCAGCAACATTGCACTTTGCATATCGATGTCGTCGCGTTCCATCGAGAGCGCAATCACCAAGCGCGCCGAAGATGCACCGATGGCGCTGGCCAGCAGTCGTTCAGCAAATCGTAAGGCACCCGCATCCACCGGATCATCAAGGTCCAGACCGGAATCGCGTTCCTCAAGATACTGCGCAAAGGCGCGCTCGGCCGTTGTCGTACCGAGATAGCGCCCGACAAGGTTTGCCAGATCACGTACCGCCAGCGTGCCGCTCATGGTGCGGGGGCGGGTCGCCGGGTCGGCGGCCATCACCTCGACAAAGGCGCGCGCCTGACCACGTTCGAGCATGCTTGGACGACTGAACAGTGAAAGCACAACAAAGAGGAGTGTGTTCGCGCTGAGGCTCCAAAACACCCCATGAGTCAACGGATCACCGAATTCGATTCCGAACAGCGCTTGCGGATGCAGAAATGACATCCCAGCCGGGCCGGTGGACAAAAGCGCATCCGGAAACCACAGACTCGCGGCGAAGGTCGGCAGCAAAAGCGTATAGGCCCAGACAAATCCGCCAGCCAGAATACCCCCCAACGCCCCGAGACGTGAGGCCCGGGCCCAGAATATCCCGCCAAAAATTGCAGGCGCAAACTGCGCGACTCCGGCAAAAGAAATCAAACCAATCGAAGCCAGCGCCTGTCCTTCTCCCGCGACCCGGTAATAGGCGAATGCGAGTAGCAGGATGGAAATCATCGTAAAACGGCGAATGTTGAGCAAAGTTGCCCCCACGTCGCCATCGCGGTTCTGGCCGCCACGCCAGTAACGAAGGAACAGCGGTGTGAACACATCGTTGGACACCATCGTCGCGAGTGCGACGGTTGCGACAATCACCATGCCTGTGGCCGCCGAGAGCCCCCCTATAAACACCAGCAAAGTCAGCGTTTCCTGCTGCGCGAGCATCGGCAAGGCCAGAACAAAGGTATCCGCATCAACCCCCCGGCCCGAGAACAACAACAACCCCGCCACCGCAATCGGGATCACAAAGATATTGATGGCGATCAGATAGCCCGGGAAAATCCAGGCCGCCCGCTTGAGTTCACGCTCATCAGCGTTTTCCACCACCGCGACGTGGAACTGGCGCGGCAGGCAGATGATCGCGATCAATGAGAGCAAGCTGATCGTTACCCAGGTCGAGGCGTGAATATCCACGGCAAAGCGGTCAGCTATTTCAGGAACCGCGGCGGCCCGCTCGGCCAGGTCTCCGAAGCCGGCAAACATGAAATAGGTGACAAAAATTCCCGCCGCGAGAAACGTTACCAGCTTGACGATCGATTCAAATGCGATCGCCAGCATCATACCTTCATGATGTTCGGTGGCATCGACGTTCCGCGTGCCAAACACAATCGCAAAGGTCGCCATCAGCAGTGCCACCACCAGCGCGGTGTCGCTCCACCATGGCGTTCCCGCCACACCGGCGGGCATGATGATATCGGGATAGCTGGTCAGGACGACGAAGCTGGTCGAGACCGCCTTCAGCTGCAACGCGATATAGGGAAGGATCCCGACCACCACAAACAGCGTGACGACAGCGGCCAGCGACTGACTCTTGCCGAACCGTGCAGCAATAAAGTCGGCAATCGTGGTGATGTTCTCGGCCTTGCCGATGCGCACGATCTTGCGCAGCACGAAGTAGCCCAGGGTGAACAACAGGATCGGACCGAGATAAACCGGAATAAAATCATAGCCCGAGGTCGAGGCCAGTCCGACACTTCCGTAGAAGGTCCAGGATGTGCAGTAGACCGAGAGCGAAAGCGCATAAACCACAGGCTTGGCGCGCTTGCCGGTGCCAAGGCGTTCGGCCTTGCGGTCCCCCCAGGAGGCGATCGCAAACAGGATTCCGATATAGCCGAGCGACGCGGCGAGGATCGTCCAGTGGTTCAGCACGTCCAGAAGTTTCCCGGGTTCAATGGTGCCCTTTCCACGAACCTAGCATGCGCAAGCAAAAAAAATGTGCAGGGCATAGGCCCTGCACATAAATAACCCTGTTGAAGGGTCGGGGGAACGGAGGAACGCATGCTGCCCAGGTCATCCTGAACTGCATCCTCCTGACCCCAATCAACCCGAGTGCAGTCGTTGGGTCTATTAGACGTTGGTTGGAGTGACCTATCCCAAACCAAGCTTCCGGCGGGCGAGCCCAATGCCACGCCGCAGCAATCCGGGCATCGCGGCATCACCGCGGTAAAGCATCTTCAGTGCTGCATCCCAGACTTCACGCTGCAGGATTCGGGCATCAATCATCACGTCGAGAAAGTCCGGATCAATCTCATCTTCGATTGCCGTCATGAACACCACATCGTTCCGAAGCAAGGCCTCATCCGCGCGCGGCGAAACCGCCATGCAGGCATAATCCCATTCAATGGGACCGACGCACACATCATCCCAGTCGAGCCATAAACAAGTCAGGCCAGAGGATTGTTCGGTCACAATAACATTCCCCAGATGAGCATCTCCATGCAACGGAACATTGCGCGGTGACGACGCACCGCCAATGGCTTCAAGCGCTTCATCGATCACGGCAAGACGACGCACGACCTTTCCCGGGTCAATGGAATCAAGTCGGTTGTTTTGCCAAAGCCCATGAAACACATGCCGTGTTTCATGGTAGCCGCGCATATATGGCAACGCCGTTGGACAGGATGATAGCGCCGCACAACAACGCCGCAAACTGTCCAGCGCCGCCATCTCCGGGAGCGGCAGTTCCCGCGAAGTGAGCCCCTCCCAGAAGGTGACACTCAATCCATCAAATTCATGCGGTCCGGGATCAAGCAGTTTGCTGGGTGCCACCACCGGCGCACCTGCATCTGCCAGAAACCCACAGACTTCAACTTCGTGTTTTGGTCCTTCTGTGTTCGATCGAACAAGAGCCGCCCCACCAGAGACCCGGGCCACGACATTGATCGGTTGAAGACGAAGAATGACGTTGCTCGCAAATGAAACAAGCTCTGCGGACTCAACGGGTAGTCCATGGGCACATGCCACCTCACAAGCCGCGTGGCGTGCCTGTGCGATGAGTTTGTCATGTCGTTTGATGCTCATGGCATTCAGGGTCCGAACACCAAGCAGAGCTGCGGGTTCTAAGGCCGGATGGCCAGCGCTTCAATTTCGACCCGGCCATTTGGGATCGCAAGGAACGCCACCCCGACGGTTGAACGCGCCGGATAGGGCTCCTTCACATAACTCGAATAAACCTCGTTCATGGCGCGGAGATCCCCAAGGTCAGTCAGGAAGATCGTGACCCGAACGATGTCGCCAAAGTCGGACCTTCTGCGGCGAGCAGGTGCCCAATATTGTCCATGATCACGCGGGTCTGTGCCGCAGCATCCATATCTGCAGGAATACCGTCAACGTCGGGGTTGTAAGCCATCTGGCCACTCAGAAAGACCTGATCATCAACTGCAACGCCGCCTGTCAGAGCTGCACGCGCAGGTTTTTTGACTTCAGGTGCTGACACCGTTTTCCGCATTGTTCTTCTCCTGTTTTCGATCCGCATCACCACGCAGAATAGCGCGCAAGCGCAAGGGCGTGACCGGTAGACGCTTGATCGCGCCAGGCCGGCCGATAGCATCACCGATCGCCGCGGCGATCGCCGCGCCTGCACCCGTGATCCCCGGATCACCCCCGCTTTTCAGGGTCAGCGGATTGGTTGTGCTGGGCGAATCTTCCAGAACGAGACATTCCACATCCGGCACTTCGGCGGCTGTCGGCATCAGATAATCGGCAAAGCTGACCGAAAGCGGCTGACCGGTCTCGTCATAGAGGAATTCTTCGAACAACGCACCGCCAATACCCTGAACCGCGCCACCGACGAGTTGTCCCTCGACCAGCATGGGGTTCACCGCCCGCCCGATATCATAGACGACAGCGAAGCGCTCTACGGTCACACCTACGGTCAACGGATTCACAACGACCACGGCCAGCTGGGCCCCGAAGGAATAGGTCGCGCGATCGTTTTCAAAGCTCTCCTCAACTGCGATGCGGGGTGCGTTCTGTCCACGCAGAATTTCTGCCGCCGCCGCGGCGACAGTCACAGACGGCCCCTCACCTAGCCCTTCGACAATCCCGATGACACCATCTGAAATTTCGAGTGTCTCAACCGGGGACTGAAGAAGCTCTGCTGCTTTTTCCAGAAGCATCCCACGTACACCAGACGCCGCCTTGTGGGTCGCATTTCCGGTCATCACTGTCACCCGCGAAGCACGCGCGCCCTGACCACGGGCGATGCGATCCGTCTGACCATGGGTCACGGTGATACCTGCATAATCAATGCCCAGAGTATCGGCACAAATCTGGGCAATCACGGTCTCAACCCCTTGCCCCACAGAGGCCACGCCGGTGATGACCTCAACCCGCCCGTCTGTATCCATCTCGACCCGAACATCATCGAACGGACCATCGCCACCCAGTTCGACAAAGCAAATGATCGCCGCGCCTGCCATTTCCCCTGAAGCACGACGTTCGGCCATCTCGGCCTGCACGGCGTCATAGTCAACATGGTCCAGAAAACGGGCGAGAGATTCCGGGTAATCGCCGCTGTCATAAATGATGGGCTTGCCGCCGATCTCGAAGGGCCGCTCATACGGCATCTCATCGGCCGCAATGAGGTTCGTCCGTCGGACCGCCAATGGGTCGAGATCCAGTTCTGCCGCAATCGTGTCCATCAACTGCTCACGAACGAATGTGGTCTCGTAACGGCCCGGACCACGATAGGTTCCGGCCGGCGTGACATTGGTGAGGCGGATATGACCGGTCGCGCGATAGGCCGGAACCTTGTACGGCCCCGGCAACATGGTCGCCGAGACAACCGGAACCGTGGCGCCATGGGTGCGAGCGTAAGCGCCCTGATTGAACCAAAACTCATGATCAATCGCGAGTATCAGACCATCAGCATTGATCGCAGCCCGAATCCGATGGGTCTGCTCGCGCGAATGATTGGCCGCGATCAGATGCTCCATCCGGTCTTCGATCCATTTCACCGGCCGCCGGAACCGCAGGGCCGCGAGGTTGACCAGAACCTCATCGGGATAGATTTCCCCACGCACCCCGAAACCGCCACCCACATGGCCCTCGAACAAATGCAGCTGGTCGAGCTCAAGTCCCAGCAGTTCGGCCAGAGCGATACGGTTTGTGTGCGGTATCTTTGCTGCGGCATGAAACTCAAGCCGGTTCTCATCATCATTCCAGATCGCCAGTGCACCGCGTGTCTCGAGAGGTACACCGGCATGCCGGCCAACCGAGAGTTCACAGTCGACAATATGCGCCGCTGACGCGAAGGCGGCATCAACATCACCATATCCTTTGACCAGGACGGCCGGCTCGGTGCTCACGCCGGGCGCAAATTCGCCGGGCATATCCATCAGCCCCACAACCGGCGGCAATTCTTCGATATCGGCCCAGATCAATTCGGCAGCGTCTTCGGCCCGATAGGGATCATCGGCAAAGACCACGGCCACGGGTTCGCCGACATAGCGGACGATGTCCTGAGCGAGAATGTGCTGGCGACACTTTTCGAGATCCTGCAGCGCACTGCCGGGCCGGAGATTGATCGGCGACACATCGGCGACATCGACGCCGGTCCAGACAGCAAACACGCCCGGTGACGCAGCCGCCGCCGCGGTATCAACAGACAGGATCCGGCCATGGGCGAGTGACGCGCGCACAACGCGCATGTGCAGCTGTCCTTCAAAATTCTGGTCTCCGGCAAACCGACCTGTACCGGTCAGCAGTTCACGGTCTTCAAGCCGCGGAACGCTTTTGCCGATCAGCGTCATGCGCCCGCCCCATCCTGGCCGGAGGCATCGAGGACCGCACGCACAGCACGCAGGATATTTCGGTAGCCGGTGCAGCGGCACAAATTTGACGCCATGATCTCACGCAGCTCGTTGTCGTCGACGGGCAGGCCGCGTTCCACGATCCAGGTCGCCAGCATCAGCATGCCCGGCGTGCAGAAACCACACTGCAAGGCATGATGCTCGTGAAAGGCCTGCTGCAACGCGTTGAAGGCGCCATCGTCGTCCAGTCCCTCAACAGTCCGGATATCTTTTCCGTCGGCCTGCACGGCAAACATCAGGCAACCGCGCACCGGCTGGTCATCCACAAGCACCGTACAAGCGCCGCAAACGCCATGCTCACAACCAATATGGCTACCCGTAAGACCGCATCCCTCACGCAGCGTATCCACCAGAGAATGCCGAGGTTCGACTTCAACGTCGTGGATGGTCTCATACACGTTAAGCTGTATTCGGGTCATGGCCATTTATCCCGCTGAAACTGCGTCTTCGAGCGCGCGCAGCACCATGACCCTCACCAAATCGCGGCGCAAATCCGCATTTGCTTGCTGGTCCGTGAGCAAATCCTCGATGGCATCGGCAGCTGCGCCTGCTGCTTCGGCGAAGAGTTCAGACGTCGGCGCGCCGCCTAGTAGGGCCTTTTCGGCAGCCCCGCTACGCTGCGGGGTCTCCGTGGCGCCGCCAACACCAATCCGCGCGGACACGATTTGCCCTTCATGCAATTCAATCGCCGCAACGGATTGCACAATTGCGAAATCACCCGCACGGCGATTGAACTCGGCAAAGCCACATCGCCAATCCGGCCCGAGTGCAGGCAGCTCGACCTCGCGCAACACCTCGTCATCGGCAAGATCGGTTGCCAGCGCCGAGTGAAAAAAGTCAGCGGCCGCGATACGGCGTTCCCCGGTGACGCTCTGCGCAATCATGACTGCGTCGAGGGTGCGCGCCAGCGTGCACCATTCCGAGGCCGGATCGGCATGAGCCAGCGAGCCCCCAAAGGTCCCGCGCATGCGGATCGGCAGATGGGCAATATGATGGGCAATGCGCGGCAGCAAACGGCCAAGCGGTCCATCAATCCCCGGTGCCTCAAAGCGCACATGACGGGTGAGCGCGCCGATGCGCAGGCTATCACCATCAATCTGCAGATATGCACTGTCAGGAATAACATTCACATCGACCAGCACAGCCGGTTGCGCAAGTCGGAAGTTCATCACGGGAACAAGGCTTTGACCGCCCGCCAAGATAAGAGCGTCATCACCATGTTCGGCGAGCGATGCAGCGGCGGCATCCCAACTTTCTGCGGTGACATACTCAAAGGAAGCAGGCTTCATGGGTGCCCAAAGCAGCGTTGATTTTAACAAAACATCTGCCAAAGCTTACGCGAACTAAAGTGCGCAGGACAGCCTGAGAGCTGCCTGTTATTTGGGCAGACCCGCCTTCCGACTGACCACCAAAGCAATGATCCAGCGCTTCAGGCGCGGCATTCCGCCGGTTTCCCGATACCGACTTACTGGCCCGCCCCTTGCAATGTTCGCAGTACAATGGGCCCGCCTGTGCAGCCACGCAATTTCGCGTGGCGCTCAGCCGCAATAAAGAACCAAGAAACGTCATAGTGCAGAGAACCCAATGGACACCGAGACAATCCGAGAAACTCTAGTGCTTCGTGTCCCCACACGAGATCCCGGCGATGTCGCTTCGCTCGAAGCATTGTTCGACAGCGGCGCAATCGCCCCGGAAGAAGTTGTGGCCATCTTTGGCAAAACCGAAGGCAATGGCTGCGTCAATGATTTCACCCGCGCCTACTCCGTCGACATGCTGAAATACATGTTCGCCGAACGACTGGGCTGCACCCGCCAGGAAGTTGCCGAACGCGTTGCCATGGTGATGTCCGGCGGTACAGAGGGCGGCCTGTCACCGCATCTTTTGATTGTCGGCATTCGTGAACACACAGCCGGTCAGCCCGTAAGCGGTCTGCCAACCCTGGCTGTCGGCACAGCCTTCACCCGGGATTTTCTACCCGAGGAACAGGGTCGCATGACGATGGTTCATGAAACCGCGAGAGCGGTCGAACGCGCCATGGCCGCTGCCGGGATCGAGAATATTGATGACGTGCATTTCGTTCAGGTGAAATGCCCGTTGCTGACCTCCGAGCGGATCGCCGATGCGCATGGTCGCGGACAGCATGTCATCACGGAAGACACTTATGCCTCCATGGGATATTCGCGCGGTGCCTCGGCGTTGGGCGCGGCGCTGGCCCTTGGAGAACTAGCGGAAGACCAGATCACCCCGGACGCGATTGGGACCGACTGGTCGCTGTTTTCCGGCCGCGCCAGCGCATCAGCCGGGATCGAACTTCTGAACTGCGAGATCATCGTGCTGGGCAACTCGACCAAATGGGCCGGCGACAAGGTTGTCGCCCATGACGTCATGCAAGACGCCATCGATTCACCGGCCTTGTGGCGTGCTCTCGCCGGAGCCGGCCTCAGTTCTCCCCCGCAACTGGACGATGCGACCCGCCCTCGGCTCGACGCCGTGCTTTGCAAGGCCGAGCCGTCGACCACCGGCGAAATCCGCGGCAACCGCCACATCATGATCGACGACAGCGATATCAATGCAACCCGACATGCCCGTGCCGTC
>Ga0181606_10004381_pt1 | contig 11778 bp, 11 predicted proteins | sample 041ome_10_FD_132994 | JGI IMG/M metagenome (GOLD analysis project Ga0181606, IMG submission 132994) | Coastal salt marsh microbial communities from the Groves Creek Marsh, Skidaway Island, Georgia - 041412US metaG (megahit assembly) | ecosystem: Environmental > Aquatic > Marine > Intertidal...
CTTAATTTAGAAATTTTTGATTCCTACAAAGCTATGGAAGATTATAATGATTCCAAAGAGACCGCAGATGATGAAAAAGATTTTGATATAAACATTGATGATGACTACCTGTTAAACGAGGGGGCAGAAATTCTTTCAGATTATATATTGCTTAATCAAAATACTTATTTATCTCAAGCTGCGTAAAATATGAAAATTGTATCCTTTAACATTAATAGTATCCGCGCTCGCCCTCATCAACTGATCCATCTTAGAGATACCTTTGATCCAGATGTAATCGGAATTCAAGAGACCAAAGTAGATGATCCAGAGTTTCCAATTGAAGAAATTAAAAAGATTGGATACCACCCAGAATTTTGGGGTCAAAAAGGTCACTATGGTGTAGCTATTCTAAGCAAGAAAAAACCATTAGGCGTCCAAAAAGGCTTTGTTAGCGATTCAAAGGATGATCAAAAAAGATTTATTCAAGCCACATTCAAATGGAAAAGAGAAAAAATTACCATCATGAATGGATACTTTCCTCAGGGAGAGAATAGATCACATGAGACTAAATTTCCAAAAAAAATAAAATTTTATAATGATTTAGAGAAACACATCAAAAAACTCAAAAAAGTTGAGGAGAATTTAATTGTAATGGGAGATTTTAATGTTGCTCCTACAGAATTAGACATTGGCATAGGGGAACAAAATGCAAAAAGGTGGTTACGTGATGGAAAAACAGCATTTCTCCCCGAAGAGATTGAAATGTGGAACAAGATAATAGATTTAGGTTTTATAGATTCGTGGAGAGAACAAAACCCAAACGAAGAATCAATATACTCTTGGTTTGATTATCGCTCAAGAATGTTCGATGATAATCCTAAAAGAGGATTAAGAATTGATCATATTCTGATCTCAACCAATTTAGTCAAATTTATTAAAAAAACAGGTATTGACTACAAAGCGAGAGCAATGGAAAAACCTTCTGATCATTGTCCTGTCTGGATTCAATTTATGTAAGATGAAGTTTTTCTCGCTTAGAAAGAAAAAATTTTCTCAAAAGTGAGGAAGACAAATCTTCACTATATCCATAGCTATATGAAACTTTATGATTGTGATGCTTTTTATCTAAAAAATTATCTACAGAAATAACTGCTCCTGTCTTAGGTTCTGGAGTTGAAAAAAATAAGTTTTTAATCCGAGCATCAATTATTGCCTTTGCGCACATATGGCATGGCTCCAAGGTTACATAGATATCACAATCCAAAAGCCTATAATTCTTTAATACTTGTGAAGCATTATTAATTGCTAAAATTTCTGCGTGAGCACATACAGATGTTTTTTCAATGATTTTATTATGCCCACGTCCAACAATCTTATTGTCTTTTACTACAACGCATCCAACGGGCACCTCATCGCACTGAAAAGCTAATCTAGCCTCTTCAAAAGCAAAATTTAAAAACGATGCTTCAAATCTATGAATATTCATTAGAAGCCAATATTTTTTTAAATAATTTGCTTGAATTATAAAGTTCGTTGAAGGAACCACTTGCATGAATTTCTCCTTCATGAAAAAAATATACACAATCAAAGTATTCAAGAAGCTCAGGCTTATGAGTTATGCATATAAATGTATCAAAGTTTGAATTAAAAATTGAATTAAACATTTTTGACTCTAAGCTTGAATCCATGGCACTTGTCGATTCATCTAGGACTAATATCTTGCCGCCTCTTGCAAAAGCTCTTGCCATACCAACCATTTGCTTTTGACCGCCCGAGATCAGCTGCTGATCATCAGAGAGAATAGTTTCCATGCCATCAGGCAATTGATTAATTAAAGGCTGAAGTAATGATGATTGAACTGCTCCGTTTAGAACATCTTTGTTGATACTATTTTTGTTTACTCCAAAAATAATATTATCTTTAAGGGTTGCCTCTAAAAAAAATATTTTTTGCGGCAAATATGAAAAAAGGTTTCTATATTCCTTAAGTGAATCAAAAGGCACCTTAGAATTATCTATTAAGCAGTCTCCACTTGATGGGGTTATGAGTCCTAATAAAATATCTATAAAAGTTGATTTGCCTGAGCCGCTTGCTCCAAAAAAAGCAATTTTTTTCCCGCGCTCTAACTTAAAGGAAAGATTATGAAGAGCAAACTTTGATGCAGATGTATATTTATGTGCAACATTGATAAATTCAATTGATTGAAAATCTCTATCTCCATAATGAGAATTACTATTTTTGTGCTCTAGATTCATTTCATCTGTTAGATTTAGTTTGTATAAGTTATCCAAACTAGCAGTTCTTGAATTAATCTCATGAGCAAAGTAAAAAATATTCTGAAAGGCCGGAAGAAGTCTCAAGGCAGCAATTCCATAGACAGAAATAGTTGAGAAAAACATTTCAGGACGAAGCGCTTGAGATTCAAGGTATAAAAGAACTGAAATAAGACTTAACAGGATTAATGAATCAATAATTGATCTGGGCATCTGCGCGTATGCACCATTGCTTGCTTTTGCTCTAGCATATGTGATGTTGTGATAAGAAATATTATTTAAAACATCTGTGCGGTTATCATAAAAGAATATTTCTTTTAAAGAACCAAACATATTTTTCAAAGATCGAGTCATCAGGTCTTTTGAGTTTGCACAAATGGCACTGTTTATTTTTGTTAAAGAGTTAAAGTAAAAGAATAAAAAAATATAAACTACCATCAAAATTCCAGAAAAAATAATTGTGAGAGTGGTATTAAAAAACAACAGGAAAAACACTATTAGAGATGCAAGAAATAATTTACTAAAGAAATGCATTAAAAAATAAATGCTATCTGCCACTTGCTCGCTATCAAAGATAATCCTAGACATACTTTGGGAAGTCGAAATACTATTAATTTCCTCAAGATCCATTACAAGAAATCGTGAAGTAACTCGCTCTTTTATAGTTGCTCCTAGATTTTGAGAGTATAAACTGATCAATTTAATGATGAAGATATACAGCAAAAGTGTAATAACCGAATAGCAAACTAGGAAATAGCTGAATATTTCAGACGGGGACCGACCAAAGGTTAAAGATAGATCATGAAATAGTGACAAATACGAAGTATTGACAATTACGTTGCTTAAATTCCCAAAATTAACCAAAATAAATGCAATGAGACCAACGCCTGCTACCTCCATACCAGCAATAGCGGCAAGCAAGAGACTAACAAGAAATAATTTGGTTAGTTCTTTTTTTGTGAGAATTGATTTGAGATAGCGATGGATTGAATTCATTTATCTCATTTTAATTAATATTAGGCATAATACATTGTATCTTGTAAATAAATCATAGTTAATTTATCAGTATTAAGGATTTTGATTCATATCAATATGAAAGTTTGTTTTGTAATAACGTCATTTAGCTATTTTCTCTCACACCGATATGAATTGTTAAAAGAGTTGGCGCTTAAACATGATGTTGTTTTAGCGACCGACTTATCTGAGATCAGCCCGGCACATATACAAGCAATGAAAAATCAACAGATTGAATTAATACATCTGTCTCAACGCAGAAAACTATCAGTAATAGAATATGTTAAATATTTAAATCGTCTTTACAAAGTAATTAAAAAAATTCGTCCAGATTCAATTTTTTTAATAACCTTGGAACTAACTTTGTTTGGTGGAATTTTATCCAGACTGGATAAATCTAGGTGCAAATGGAATTTTGTTATTTCGGGCTTAGGAAGTTTTTATGATGCGCAAAAACTGCGCTATAAAATTTTCAAAGCTATACTCTTTCTGAATATAAGATTCATATTAAATAAAAGTAAATCTACCTTTATATTTCAAAATCCTGACAATCAGCAATTATTTATTCGAAACAATCTTATTAACAAAGAAAATTCAAGAATTATATTTGGAAATGGTATAAGTTTATTAAAAAAAAATTTAGCTGATTTATCATTTGTCCAGCCCAGGTTTTGTTTTGTTGGAAGGCTAGCTAAATCAAAAGGAATAGTAGAATTTATATCTGCATCAAAAATGATTAATCAAAGCTATCCCAATATAGAGTTTTTGGTTGCTGGTAATTTCGAGGCTGGGTCTGAGGATTATTGCTCAATGGAGTTTTATAATTCAATCAAAAAATTAACTCATATCAACTTCATTGGCTATCTTGAGCACAAAAAGGTTTATGAAATTTACAAAACAGGAGATGTATTTGTTCTCCCGTCGTATGGTGAGGGTCTGCCAAAAGCAGCATTAGAGGCTGCATCTCTTTCGCTACCTTTGATTTTAACTGATGTTCCTGGATGCAGAGAGTGCATTGAGGAAAATGGGTTGCTTGTTCAAAGTCAAAACTCTCGAGCATTAAAACAAGCAATGGAAGAATTTATTAATAATCCTCAACTAATAAATACTATGGGTAAAAAATCATTAGAGATTTGTAGTAAGAAATTTAGTATTGAAAAAATTGCTGGGGATTATGAGAAATTAATTTTAAGATAATTTTTTATATGAAAGTATCAATTGCATTGGCTGCTAGAAATGGAGAGAAATATATATATGAGCAGCTTCAGAGTTTCAATGAGCAGCTTCACCTGCCTGATGAGCTTATTATTTCTGATGACTGTTCATCAGATAAAACACTTGAAATAATTGATAATTTTGCAAAGAATGAAGCAAAATTTTTAGTTAAGGTATTAAAAAATAAATTTCAGCTAGGAGTAAACAAAAACTTTGATAAGGTCTTGAGGGCTTGCACTGGAGACATTATTTTCATTAGCGATCAAGATGATCATTGGTTCAATACAAAAATTTCTGAAGTAGTAACTTGCTTCGAAAATAATCAGTCTATAAAAGTAATAATTAATGATCAGATTATTGCAAACGAAGATTTAAGCAAAAATTTTGGATCAAAAATAAATAATATTAAAAAATTACTAATAGACCTAGATAATAATTTTTGCACAGGTTCATGCACTGCGATAAAAAAAGATTGGCTAGATTTTTGTTTGCCCATCCAAGGGCAATATGATGTTTGGATTAATAGAGTCAGTCAGGCTTTTGGAGTGCGAAGAATAATTGAAAAACCTCTCCAAGTTTTTAGGAGGCATAACAGTAATGCTTCAGATTGGATTGCAAGTTCACCCAAAAAAATAACATTCATTGATGCAATTTTTATACATATGAATCATGAGAGGTCACTTGATTGGATTCAAGAGTTAAAGTTATTAAAAAATATTGAAAAAAAATTTTCTGAATCAGATCAGATATTAGATATAAAAAAAATTAAAAATCAAAAAAATCGACTGGAACTTCTATTAAACTATACACAAGATAGAATTCAATTAATCGACCAACCCTTTCATATGAGGCTGATGAAAATATTTGCCTTTATATTTTATAAAAAGTATTACTATTATTTAGGTTGGAGAAGTCTTTTAAAGGATATAACTTTAAAAAAATAGAGAATTATTTTTTTCTTCAGCTTAATTCAAGCGGCCCAAGTTAACCCATTCACTTATCGGCTGTCTAGTAGTTTTAAGATGATTAATTGGATGATTAAAATCCTCATACCCTATAGCAACACCACAAAATAAAAGATAATTATCATCTATATTAAAAAAATCTTTTATCATACCAGACCGAGTGGACCATGCCTCTTGTGCGCAGGTACCAAGACCTGCTTCATAAGCTAGCAGCATAAAGCTCTGAAGAAACATTCCTAAATCCGACCATTGAGGTGGCCCCATTTGCCGATCTATTAGACAAAATAAAGCAGCTGGAGCTCCGAAAAAAGAGAAATTTTTCAGAACTTGATTAATTCTAGCTTCCTTGTCATCTCTTGATATCCCAATCAAAGAATACATCTGCTCCCCAACTAATTTCCTTGATGAGTTATAAGGTTCCTTCAGGTTTTGGGGATAAATAGAATAATCAGATGTGTGTTCTTTTGTATAGCCTTCTTGAAATCGCAGAAATTTTTTAATCTCCTCATGGTTTAAAGTTTGAATCCTCCAAGGCTGTAAATTGCCTCCACTTGGTGCACGAGCAGCTTTCTCTAACAAGGAATAAATTAATGCATCATCCACTAATTTATTAGTATAAGCACGAACTGATTTTCTCTCTAATATTGATTTGGTAACTTCCATAACTCTAAATTAACATATTCGTTAAATTATTTGCATCTCTCTTAGCATGTTAATGTTTATATTCTTTACATCAAATTTTTCTTCGCAATAAGCTCTTGACTCAGCACCCATGGATAATCGCAGATCTTGATTCATTAAATTAATCATTGCTTTAGCGGCTAATTCAAAATCATACTTAGGCACTAAGAATCCATTAATTCCCTCAATAACAGTTTCCTTGCATCCAGGAGTTCTAGTTGAGATTATCGGACGGCCTAGTGCCATGGCCTCTAAAACTACTCTTGGTGTACCTTCTTTGTATGACAAGAGAACAAAAACATTAGACTGCTGAATAGCTGCAATAGGATCATTGGCATAACCAAAATATTCAACACCATATTGATCAAACCAATTTTCCTTTATTTCTGATTCGTCGATGGAATCTTTATGATAATCAGGGTATCCATAGAGCAAGAATCTAGCTTTTGGGTTGTTTTGCTTTGCTAATTTGGCAGCTTGAGCGTACTCAATCAAGCCTTTAGATTTTATTAATCGAGCCATACATAAAAATACTGGATCAGGTGGCAAAGGTGAAATTTTAAATTTCTCCAGATTAATCCCCGAACCATTTACAAGCCTTGCCTGTTCGTTAGTGACTATCTGATGATTTAAAAAGAGCTCCCTGTCATCTGGATTTTGAAAAAATACTATCTTGTTGAATTTTAAAGATAATTTTAATATCAAAATTCCTAAAAACTTTATTAATTTTTCTTTTCTATTATTATCATCAAATAGATGTCCAGTGCCTGTGATTAAGGAATGTGAATTACTAGAATTATAGAGCCTTGCAGCAATTGACCCTCCAACAATTGCCTTGTGGGTATATGAAAGAATTAAATCTGGTTTAATTAAAATAAAAAGCTTTCTTAATTCAATAATAGATAAAATTAAATTTATGATGCTAAATCCTTTACGCTGTAATTTAATTGGGATGAAATGAATATTCATATCATCAAGAAGTGGTTTTAGATCGTCTCTAATATCAGGAGCAAGCACAAATACTTCATAGCTATTTTCTTGAAAATCCTTCAATAAGTCTAGTCTAAACCAAGCCACTGTATCTCCACTGCCGCTGAGTAAGATCATCTTCTTTTGTTGAGAGTTTTGCACTGCTAATCTTTTTTGAATGGTTTACGAACAATAATTGATGAAAGAATTCCACCTAAAAGATATCCGGGTGCCTTAACAAGATCAAGCACTATTCCAAGAGCACCAACTAAAATCCAATTAAATGGAAAAAGAAAATTAAACGTAATTTTATTTTTAAGTGGAAAGTAGATTCCTCGATAAATAAATGAAAGAAATAGTACACAAAAAATAAAAATTTTAGTTATGTGAGGGATATACCAAACTGAGTCCTCTACCCATTTAGCAACCACTGCATTCCAACTATAAATCGAATAAGCAATGATAAAAAAAATCGTTAGCTTGCTCATATTAATCAAAAAAGAATTTCCTGAGAGCTTATTTAAAAGAGTTCTGTTTATAAGAAAAGTTACCGAGAGAACAATAAGTAAGCAAATAAAAAATACTTTAGTTACATGAGGTATAAAAAATGGGCTATCCCAGCCAACAATGTAATTCCATTTTGGGACAATAATTAAACTGAATATTAAAGCTAAGCCCAAGTAAGCACTTTTGACGGTATGCTGAATGTCTACAAAGGCGCTAAAAATTTGATAAATAAAGAACTTCTTCATAATGGGCATAATATTTTTTGGTAAGTTTGAATATTTCAAATAATGGCTTGTGGGAAAAAAGAATCTAAAATTAGCTTTAATATTTTGTTTCCAAGCTACATCTCCTCCTGATCTAACGCCTTCCATAATTTCATGTCCATTTAAAAAATGTGCTTTTTTAATAATAGATCCAGGCGCGGTCTCATGACCTTTTCTACCATAAGTTGAAGCGCGAAGGAGCTTTTGAAATTTTGTCTTTGCAAAATATTTTGTATTCCCAAATACTACATCACAATCATGCATACATATAAAATCCCAATAATCCCTTAACCAAGATTTCATGGGGATAGTGCTTGCATCCAGAAATGCTATCCACTCATAGGTTGCCTTTTTGACTCCGGCATTTGTCGCTTCATAGGGGAATGCTCTTCCAGCAGGAAACTCAGGGAAAAATTTACCCAAAATTTTTATAGAAGACATGATTCCCAAAAGTCGATCAAATCGATATGCTCTTCCTACTCTATAATAAGCAATTGGTACCTTGGATGCCATTTTTGGAATGCTATCCTGAATTGCATTTGAAGAACTGGAGTCCGCTATGACCACCTCTCTTGGAAGTAAAGTTTGCTGGTTAATGCTCTCTATTAAAGAATGAAGATCCTGAAGGTTATCAAGGGTTGGGACAACAATACTAATTTTGGGATCCATTTATAGAGTCTAACTAGCTTACTTCTTATATGAAAGGACTGTCCAATAAGGCTCTTTATCACTAAATTTAAAATTCTGAAATCCTGCTTCAGATAGCATGTTTGAGATCTCATCTTTAGTAAACCTTTGCTCAAGCCTCGTACCAAATCTATCTAAAGCATCTGTTCTTAGAATATAAAAAGGTTCATTTCTATACCATGTTAAGGGAAAGTTTGAGACATCTAAACCAAGTTTTTCTAAAATTAAGGCGCTTCTAGCTAAAGGAAAATAAATGAAAACTGCTACTAATTGTGTAATTAAAAGTTTCAATGGAAATGGTAATCTGCAAATTATATTTCTTGCAAGATCAGAGATTTTCCAAAGCAAATAATAACTTTTTGGTTTGTTATCAAATCTATAATAAAGGTAAAGCAAAAATGGTGCACCTGATTTTAGTTTTCTAGAGCACTCTTTTAACGCAAGAAAAGTATCAGGAATATGATGTAATACTCCTAAAGAATATCCAAAATCTTGGGAATTATCCTGCAAAGAATTATCATCAACTCCGGCACATTCAAACGAACAATTTGAAGCAGTTTGAAGATTATGCTTGGCTTGATTTAAGGCTTCAGAACTCGGATCAATGCAATTTAAAGTGCCCACTTTAGAGCAAACGTATTTTGCCCATCTTCCCGAACCGCAACCCATATCAAAACCCTCAGCATCACTCAATAATGAAAATGGGAAAATATGGAAATAACTATTAAAAGCTGAATCAAGTTCAGCGCTATCAAAGTTATTGTGGTTAAATACTTTCCACTCTCTTCCAAAGTCTTCTACAACTTGCTTGTCAATATTATTTTTTTTCATATATATAAGAATCTATTTTAAACCCTAGTCAGAAGAGAAGATATCTCTTGAAAAAATTTTATTACGAAATGGATGGATTTTATTATCTATTCTATTAGAAAGTATTACATCTGATGTTTCTACGAATAATTTAAAATCATCAATTAACTTTAATCCCTTTATATCCAATGATTGGATAGATTCATCATAAACAAAAATTTTAATGTTTTTTTCTATGAGGCCATGTATAAGAGCATAGATTGAAGCGTTTCGTGAATTATCTGATTCGGCTTTCATTGCCAATTTATATACCCCAACTTTTCTTGGTTTTTGAATAATAATTTGGTTTATTAGGTACTCCGCCCTCGATTTATTAGAGTCTTGAATTGCAGCCAATAAATTGCTTGGTGAATTTTTACATCTATGTAATAGCTGCATTGAATCTTTAGGCAGACACAAACCTCCAAAACCAAAAGATGGATTGTTATAATATGCCCCTATTCTTGAATCAAGACAAATCCCATCAATTACTTCTTTACTTCCAATATCATTTTCCATACAAAATGAATCTAGCTCATTAAAAAAAGCCACTCTCATTGCTAAATATGTGTTGGCAAACAACTTAATAGATTCAGCTTGTTGAGCGGTTGTAATAATTGCAGGAGTTTCAGAATGGCTTATAGAGTCTTGAAGTAAATTTAAAAATTTTTTTGAAAATTGCTTATCACCACCTATTATTATTCTTTCAGGAAAAAAACTATCTTGAAGAGCCTGCCCCTCTCTTAAAAATTCTGGGCAAAATATAATTCTTGATGTATTAAATCGCGCTGATAATTTGTCTGTACATCCAATATTTAATGTAGAGCGAATTACTACTACAGCAGAGGTATTAGTTGATAAAACTTTTTTAAGAACATCTTCAATTATCTCCGTATCAAATTCGAGCTTTTTATCACTAAAATTTGTTGGCAACGCGATGATAATAAAGTCGGAGTCTTGAATAGATTTATTTAAATTAGTTGTTGCACTAATATTGAGATCCTGCTTTTCAAGAAATTCTTGAGCATTAGATTCAGCAATAGGAAGAAGTCCTTTATTAAAATCAAGTACTTTTTTTTCATCAATTTCACATATTGAAACTTTGTTATTTCTTGCGAGCATTAGGGCATTTGCAATGCCAACATAACCCATTCCTATGATAGAGATCTTATAGTTCATTCTTCAGCTCATCAATTCTGTTTTGTAAACTTAGGTTTAGACTGTAACCAGGCTCAGCTTTAAAAGCATTTGTCGGTAAAGCAGGCAGTTCATCAAAATAATTTCGTCCTAGATTATTTTGAGAAATTTTTGTAGTAGAACTTGAAAGTTGCATTATTTTTTTTGCTAAATTTTTTAATGAGATCGTATCTGGACCAGCTAGTGAGTAGCTTCCTTTTGTTAAATTAATACTATGCATTATTGAGGAGGAGATTGCCTCTCCATCAGATAAATTAATACTTATTTCATTTTTTGGAATTGAAATTGGTTTTTGCATTAAGATATTTTTTATAAAAACATCAGTAACTTTATTTCTAGTATCTCCCTTGCCAAAGGTATCAAAAATATACAGGTTTACAACTTCAAAATTATATGAGTCTAGAAATTTTTTAAATATCTCTTTTGAAAGTGAGTAAATGTTTTGGCTAGGAAAATCTAAAAGTTGATGATAACTTAAGGCATTAATCACTTTTAATTTTTTACATTCAATAGTTTGTATAATTTTTGAAGGAAAAAGTATATTGGCTTCTAATAATGCTTCTAAAGAAGAATAGTTTGTAGGGCTTGGATCATATAAAGTTGCGAGATTAATGAATTCTTCTGCAGGATTCTCTTTAAATAAATGACTGGAAACTGACTGTTCGATAACACTATTTGCAATATAAATTTGGGCGCGATTATTTCTTCTAAAATTGATAACTCTGTTGTATTTTGCAAGAAGTTTTGGAAGTAGGCTTTGACCAATAAAGCCAGTTAAACCAGTTGCATAAATTGTAGGAATTTTATTTAGCTTCATAATTATTTTTTATATGAATTTGCTAAAAAATTTTTTAGCATAAGAGTCTTGTCCTCAATCATAATTTGATATTACAAAAAAGTTTATAAGCGAATGGCTACTATATTAAAGTTTTCATTTCTTATGATGATTAGTCACAGCAATTTTTTAAAATAAATCATTATATATGAAAGAGTTGCAAGACTTTACAACAATGTTTACAACAAAGATGTAGGAATGCGTCTTTTAACAACTTTACAACAAGGGAAACAAGCTTAGGAATAGGGGTTTGAGGGCGTCTTATTACTCCCACTCAATTGTAGTGTAAGAATAAGCCCTTTGTTTATGGGAGTTACAGAGCGACAAATAGTAGTTTGTAA
>Ga0181606_10004383_pt1 | contig 11776 bp, 9 predicted proteins | sample 041ome_10_FD_132994 | JGI IMG/M metagenome (GOLD analysis project Ga0181606, IMG submission 132994) | Coastal salt marsh microbial communities from the Groves Creek Marsh, Skidaway Island, Georgia - 041412US metaG (megahit assembly) | ecosystem: Environmental > Aquatic > Marine > Intertidal zone...
GTCGCGGGTCAGCCTACTGACAGGCCGCTGGTGTCGGCAGGCCGGTGGTGAGAGCCTGCGGCGGGCGGTGACGATTCCGGAGGTGCTGGGGCCAGCGGGCTACTTCACGGCGATGTCGGGCAAGTGGCACTTGAGCAAAGAGCCGACTGACTTTGGCTTCGATCGCTACTTCGGCCATCTCTCCGGTGCGACCAACTACTTTCTGGGCGACAACACATTTCGGCTCAACGGTGAGCATTTTGAGGTGCCAAGGGAAGGCTTCTACACCACCGTCGCCAACGTTGATCACGCCCTCAGCTTCCTGGGAGAAGCTCGCGCAGCCGAGCAGCCCGCCTTTCTCTATCTCGCTTTCAACGCTCCGCATGCACCGCTGCAGCCACTGGAAGCCGACTACCGACGCTACCTCGGTCGCTACGACGTCGGCTGGGATGCTCTCCGCGATGCCCGACATGCTCGCCAGGAGGAGCTTGGCCTGTTTGGTGAGTCGGTGACCGCCTCTCCCCGGCCAGACCACATCCCAGCCTGGGAGACGCTACCAGTTGCCATCCGCGAGTGGGAGGCTCGGCGGATGGCGGCGTATGCCGCGCTGGTCGATCGAGTCGATCAGGAGATCGGCCGACTGGTCGCCGACCTCGAGCAGCATGACGAACTGGACAACACCCTCCTGCTGTTTGTGTCAGACAATGGTGCATGCCCGTATGACCGGGCCAACAGAGGGATCGATCGGCAGCCGTTTGAGCCTGACACCACCTGGAGTGACAGCACCGGCTGGGCCTGGGCCCGCAACTGCCCCTTTCGCTTCTACAAGCAGAATCAGTTTGAAGGTGGCATCGCGAGCCCGGCGATCGTGCACTGGCCTGCCGGCCTGAAAGCTGCGGCTGGCAGCATCGTGCACAGCCCGGCGCATCTGGTCGACATCATGCCCACGCTTCTCGAGATCACCGGGGCCGAGCAGCCGGAGGTGTTTCCTGGCCGCGAGCTCACCCCGCTGGCCGGTGTGTCGCTGCTGCCGCTGTTTGCCGGTGAGCCGCTGCAGGGCCGTCCGCCGATCCACCTGCTCTTCAGCAAAGACCGCGGCCTCCGCGATGGGCCTTGGAAGCTGGTGAGTTTTCGAGGGGAGCCCTGGGAGCTCTACAACATCGAGGCCGATCGCACGGAGCTGCAGAACCTGGCGACAGAGCATCCGGACATCGTGGAGCGGATGGCAGCCCAGTGGCATGAAATGACGGCCAACGTTCTTCAGGCGCCGAAGCAGGAGCAACAGCCTGTGGCGAGTCAGGCGAGCCGGAAGCAGCACCGCGACTGGTCTGTCTACACCGGCCACGAAGGTCCCAACACGACCTCACGGCAGCGAGACCGTTAGCTTGCGACTGGTGACTCTTCCAGGGAATCGACAACCGCACAGCCGCAGGAGTCGCTCCAGACATTCACGCTTGTTCGCAGCATGTCGAGGATGCGGTCGACGGCGAGGATGATGCCCTGGCTCTCCGCGGGCAGGCCGACGGCCTGCAGGATGATCGCCATCATCACCAGCCCCGCATGGGGAATCCCTGCCGCCCCCACGCTCGCCAGCAGGGCCGTGATCGCGACCACGATCTGCTGCGAGAGCGGGAGCATTTCGCCGAAATGCAGCTGGGCAATAAACAGCACCGCGACCGCTTCGTAGAGGGCGGTGCCATCCATGTTGATCGTGGCACCCAAGGGCAGCACGAATGAACCGGTGCGATTGCGGATGCCTGCACGATGTTCCACGCAGGAGAGTGTCAGCGGCAGCGTTCCGTTGCTTGAGGCGCTGGAGAAGGCCGTCAGCAGAGCTGGCGACATCGCTCGGGCAAAGGTCAGTGGATTGCGGCGGGCAAAGAACCAGACGATGGCTGGGAGCGTCACCATCGCATGGAAGCCGAGAGCGAGGGCGACGGCGAGCATGTAGAAGGCGAGCGAGCGAAACACCGCCAGGCCTTGAGTGGCCGTCACTGACGCCATCAGAAACAGCACGCCTGCCGGGGCCAAGCGAATGATGGCCGTGGTCATCGCCATCATCACCGCAAACCCGGTCTCAGCAGCCTTGCGAACAGCGGAGGCGATCTCACCACCGGCGAGCATCGCAAAGATCGAGAAGCCGATGGTGAAGGCGATGATCGAGAGGAAGTTCGGTTCGACGAGGGCGGAAAACGGGTTCTCTGGAATCATCGCTTCGATCTGAGAGAAGAGCACCTCACCGAGCCCCTCAGCCGCGACCGGCTCTGCGGCGGCGGCCTGTGGCATGCTGTTTTCACCGAGACCTGGCCGCACAAGGTTGACCATCACCAGTCCGGTCAGAATCGCCAGCATGCTTGTGGCCAGGTAGTACCCGAGGGTGCGTGAGAACATCCGCCCCAGGCTTGCGGTGCCCCCGAGGCCGAGCACACCAGAAGCGAGAGATGTCACGATCAGAGGCACAGCCACCATCTTGAGCAGCCGCAGAAACAGGCCGCCAAGCCTCTTGAAACGATCTCCCCAGAGGTGTGCGGGTGTCTTGCCCTGCTGCTCGTAGATCGCTGCGATTGCGGGCTCGTTCGCGGCCAGTTCTTTCAGCGACCCAAACATCTCCGCGGCAGCATCGCCCATGCTGGGATGCCCCACGGTGAGCAGGCGTGTGCTTTGGTCGGTGGCGACGAGCCGAAAGCTGGTGCCGTCGGTGGAGTCAGTGATCTCAAGTGAGGCCAGGCCAGCGGGAAGCTCTTCGCTGATGCTGACACGGGTGGTGCCGGCAAAGAAGTTGAGGCTGGTGCCAGCAGCTGCTCCGACAATCATGCCGATGAGAATCTGCCAGTGGAGGGCGAGTCGAAACATGAGCGGGCTGCTTACTCTGCAGTGATGTGGGCGTGGATCTGGGCGAGCACGACCGGCAGGTAGATCATGCCGGAGTAGTGGGTGGCGTGGAGCTGCAGGTGGTGGTCGTCGGCGAGGCCTGCCGCCTTCGCCAGGCGTTCACAGTGTTCCGGCGGCACCACCTCGTCAAACTTGCCTGAGTAGAGCCAGGTTCGGTTGGGATCGAGACGGTGGGCGACCCGCAGCGGCTCGATCGAATGCAGCGAGTCGGCAACCTGCTGGTCATCAAGGCCAGCCTTCTCAAGGTCTTCGCGAAATCGGGCCGCGTCTTTGGCACCGTTCTTGATCACGCCGGCCACATCCCCACCGGCGAGCAGAATAAAGGTGCTGTCGAAGCCACGGTCGAGGCCGGCGGCAGTCGCGGTCACGAAGCCGCCGAGGCTGGTGCCCTGCACGGCGATCTTCTCGCTTTCGACCACAGGCAGAGCGGCCACAGCGTCGCGGGCCCGCCGCACGTCGGCAATCCCCTGGGCGAGCGCCGGCAGCACCATGTCCATCGTGGGCTTTCCGGTCTCAGGAGCCCGGCGGCCATACCACGGCAGATGAATCATGAAGGTGTGGATGCCGTGGGCATTGAGGCTGCGGGCGATCAGTCGGCCCACATCCATGCCGCGGCCCGACTCATGCACCACGACGCAGGCTGGAGCAAGCAGCGGCTCACCCGCCTCGTCGCGAGCGACGTACCATTCCATCGCGACGGTGTCGTTGCTGGCATGGCCCACTGGCCGCGGTGTGGGGAAGCAGACACAGAAGTCACCGGCTCCTTCTTTCCATGGCTTCTGAATCTCGACTTCAAACGAGCCCGGCGTCCAGCAGAGCCCTTCGAGACAGGCCTGGGCATCGGCGCGTGCATCAGAAGGCATGGCCGCGAGCGAGTCGGTCGCGGCAAAGGTCGCGGCCACACGAATCTCGTTTGCGGGGGCAGTTGCGGCAGGCATCGATGTGGTTGCGGTTTCAGCGGTTGCGGCGAGCTGCGGGCTCGTCAGCCAGCTGCATGAGATCACTACCATGACCACGAGTTGCACGAGCCTGTTGAGCGATCGCCGCATGACAACGTCCCTCTGGAGTGTCCCAAGCCTAGCTGAGCTGACGAGCCCGCGGTTATACCGTCGCAGGGAAGCCAGCGGCCAGCCGAAGGGAGAGTCGGGCTCATCAGGCGTGGTATGATGAACGTATGTGAACAAAGGCCACGAGCACTGAGGAGCCGATCGCATGACGCCGGTATCAGCAAATGACGCCCGCGACAATCTCCAACAGTTGATCGACGAGGCAGCGGCCACGCATGAGCCGCTCCTGATCTCTGGTGAGAGGCACAACGCCGTGCTGGTCTCAGCAGAAGATTGGGAAGCGATCCAGGAAACGCTTCACCTCGTTTCTATTCCCGGTATGCGAGACTCGGTTCGAGAGGGGATGGCGACGCCCGTTGAGGAGTGCAGCCAGGAGCCAGGCTGGTGAGCTGGCAGGTCGTGTTTACCAAGCAGGCGCAAAAAGACGCCCGCAAGCTGGCATCGGCTGGTCTTCGGCCCAAGGCAGAGGCTCTCTTGGCCGTGCTCGCCGAAGATCCATTTCGAAGTCCGCCACCCTTTGAACGGCTGGTGGGCGATTTAAAGGGAGCCTGCTCGCGAAGGATCAACATTCAGCATCGTCTGGTCTACCAGGTCTTGGTTGCCGAGAAGACCGTCAAAGTTCTCCGCCTGTGGAGCCATTACGAGTAGCGGTTGTTGCACGGCCTTGTGTGGGCGTCGTTTGTAGAGAACCGCACGCCGCACAAACCGATTCTCTCAGAGCCAACATGCGAGGAACGACATGCCGATAGCGAGTGACTTTGACACGGTGAATGAACTCTTTCGGGTGCGGCCGGGGGAGGCGGCTGGGCTGGGAACTCGCGATACGGCCTGGGCAGGTGATGACAGCCACTCCGAGAAAGACCGTCGCAAGAAGGCCGAGGAGATTCTGGAGGATGGCGTTGCCGAGCTCACTCGTCAGCAGGAGATGCTCTGGGCCGACGACTCCTGGAGCGTGCTGGCAATCTTTCAGGCGATGGACGCCGCCGGCAAGGACGGCGCGATCAAGCATGTGATGAGCGGAGTCAATCCGCAGGGTGTCGAGGTCACGAGTTTCAAGCATCCCTCCGCCGAAGACCTCGACCACACCTTCCTCTGGCGGTGCATGAAGCGGCTGCCGGAGCGAGGACGGATCGGCATCTTCAACCGCTCCTACTACGAAGAGGTGCTGATCGTGCGGGTGCATCCGCATCTGCTTGCCGCCCAGCGAGTGCCGGGGGTGACCGCGAGCGAACGCACCTGGCTTGACCGCTTCGACGACATCAATGCCTTCGAGCGGCACCTCGCCCGTAATGGCACGCGGATCGTGAAGTTCTTCCTGCATGTCTCCAAAGAGGAGCAGAAGCGGCGATTTCTCGACCGGATCGACGAGCCGGACAAGCACTGGAAGTTTTCGGCCGCCGACATTGCCGAGCGGCAGCACTGGGATGCCTACATGGCGGCCTACGAATCGGCGATCACTGCCACGAGCACCAGCCACGCGCCATGGTATGTGGTGCCTGCCGATCACAAGTGGGTCAGCCGAGCGGTGGTGGCCACGGTGCTCGCCGGAACGATCGCCGATCTCCGCCTCTCCTGGCCAACCGTCAGCGACGAAGACGAGCAGCGGATCCGCGAGGCCCGCAGCAGGCTTGAGGCGGAGTGAGTGGACCCGGGGACTGCTGCAACTTTTGATGGGGCCCGGCAGCCCGGTTTGAGCGCGTGGCTCGCGATGGCCTTTCCACGGCTCGGATTCAGTCGCCCGTCCAGCGGCACTCGTAGACCATGCCGGCGCGGGGGTTGATCGCCGACCAGCCCAAGAGCGAGCCGTAGGGATGGTCGATCGTGTAGCGGGAGGGGACTGGCTCGGGGGCCGCGTCGCCCTCCATCGGATACCGCACGAGCTTGTAGGTGCGGTAGGGATGGTTCTCGGGGAAGAGCATCCAGACGGTGATCAACTCGGTCTGCTGTTCGAGGTAGTAGGGGATCCGGCCGGGTATCGCCTCCTCAAACTCCAGCGAGGCCCCGATCTCGATCGTGACCGATGTCTCGACCGGCTGCTTGGAGAGATCGATGTGAAACTCGTAGACCGTGTGCTGTTTGCCGTTGACATCGGCCTCACTCACTTTGCGAACCTCAACCGGAGGCTGGTCGGCCGGATGGCGAAACTCCACATTGGTGATCGGCAGGTAGCTCCGCAGCACCAGCGGTCGGCCTTTCTTGGCCTCCTCGGTGAACTTCAGCGAAATCCGATCGCGGGTGTGGAGGCGTCCGCTGGAGAGCGTGCCGCCTGCCGAGAAGTCGAGTTCACGCAGGTCGAGGATCCGGCTCCGCGAGAGGATGTCGACGCCGCTGAAGTCGGACGCCGTGGGCTCTGCCGCCTCTTTCACCTCATAGCGGCTCCAGCCCGCCATCGGGTTGCTCTCCACGAGGTCGAGCACGAGCCGGATGTCCGGGTCGCCGGCGGCAATGGAGTTGATCACGCTGGTGAGCAAGGCGGCATGGCGATGGATGCGGTAGAACCGCACCGGCAGCACGACAAACAGAATGATCGCGATCACGAGGTAGAGGTAGGTCGGCCAGTCGCGGAAGTCGAGCAGCGTGGTCCAGACCCGTCGCTCACTCGATTTGCGGAGCTGCTCGGCAATCCGAACAGGTGTGCTTGTGCCGGCCAGCCGCGCGGTTTTCTTCACGCCTTCGGCAGGCACAGCTGTTTCGCCGGGGTCGCCAACTGCCTCGGCGAGCGACGACCTGCCGGGCAGCGGTTCCCACGGACGGCCCTCGAAAAGCTTCTTCAGCGCCCGCTCGCCAAGGTGTCGTTGAATGCTGCGGGTGACTTCGTAGCCATGCTCAACGAGGGCGTTGATTTCCAGGTCGCTGAAGGCGTCGAGGTCGGTGCGGATCGATGACACCTCCGTCTGCACGACTGGATGCAGGCAGTTCGGATCCTGTTCAGGATCGACAATGTGCGTGACCGGCACGAAGTGGTAACCGTTTTGGTCACCGAAGTTTTCCCGCTCCAGCTGCCAGACACGGTCCCAGAGAATGTCGGAGGCACGGATCGACTGAGCGACGAAGCCAAGCGTCTCACCACCGAGAATCTGAAACGGCTTGCCGGCATCGCTGACGATCACGCGGTCGTAGGGCTGGCCATGGTGCTCGGCTAGCCAGGCGAAAGCCCGGGTGCCGAGGTTGTCGTAGACGCCGCCATCGGTGAACGACTCATCAGGAAAGTTGCCTTCGCGTACGCCAAGGTCGTCGGCCGTGATTGTGACCGGTGGAAAGAAGCCCGGGAAGGCGCTTGATGCCGCCACCACCTTGGCAATGCTCGCCATCTTGCCGGGAATATGCTGAAAGCGGTCGTGCTCTCCGACCCGCTCCTCGTCACGCCGCTCGATAAACAGGCCTTCGCGATTGAAGACGGAGAGCACGCCGTCGCTGACGTTGGTGGTGAGGATGTGCAAGCCGGGCTTCTCAGGCAGTTCAAATAGCCGGCGGTCGCCGTAGAGAAACTCCTTGTAGTAGTCCTCAAGCAGCGCATTGGGCGTGAGCCGCTGGTTCTCCCAGCGGCTGAGCTTGGCCAGCCAGCGAACGACCAGCTGCAGCGGCAGCCGCCGCACAATGTGGTTGCGAACGTCAAACTGCACAAAGCGAACGACCTCAGCCGCCGCCTCGGCAAACTCCTCATCGCTGCCGGTGTAGCGGTCCCAGTTGAGCACCAGGTGCGCCGCGAGAATGCTGCCCCCCGACACCGAGGCGATGTCGCTGACCATCTCCAGCGCCCCCGCGTCCCGCATGTAGCGGATCACACCGAGATGAAAGAGCGTAGCGCGGAAGCCACCACCCGAGAGCGCAAGACCGTAGTGAACCATGCAAACTGAGCGAGGAGAGGGGATCGCGGGCGAAACCGCTACTGATTCTCCCCCACAAGCCGCACGCGACACAACAGCGCATCTGCCGTGATGTAGAGCGAGCGGCCGTTGTCGCCGAGGGTGCAGTTGGCGGTCGCCTGGCCAGTCAGCAGGGTGCCGAGGTGATCACCTTCTGGCGTGAAAATGAGCACGCCGCCGGGGCCGGTCGCAAACAGTGTGCCATCAGGAGCCACGACCAGGCCATCGGGCAGGCCCTGCCGCTTCTTCGACAGCGGGCTGGCATCGAAGAACACCCGGCCTTCATCGACTGTGCCATCGTCGGCAACGGCAAAGGCCTTCCAGATCGGCTCGGCTGGATCCGACTGGGCGACGTAAAGCGTTTTCTCATCAGGCGAGAAGCCGATGCCGTTGGGACGTGTCATCGTGTCACACAGCAGCGTCACCTCTCCATCCACACCAAGACGGTAGACGCCGCAGAAGTCGAGTTCGCGACGGGGATCGTTCGCACCCTGCGGCAGGCCATAGGGTGGGTCGGTGAAGTAGATCGCTCCCGAGGAGTGCACGGCGAGGTCGTTGGGGCTGTTGAACCGCTTGCCCTGGTAGGCGTCGGCGAGGGTTCGCTTGCCGCCATCCGTGTCGAGCCGGCTGATGCGGCGGTCGCCATGCTCGCAGAAGAGGATCCGGCCTTCGGCGTCGATGCCAAGCCCGTTGGAGCCCCGCTCCTTGCCATATTCGTTGGGGCCGGTGAAGCCCGCAGGCTCCATGTAGATCGAGAGCCCTTCCTTGTCGTGCCAGCGATGCACCCGATTGTTTGGGATGTCGCTAAAGAGCACGTGGCTTGCCGAGGGAACCCAGACAGGACCTTCCGACCAGGCAAAGCCCATCGCCAAGACGTCGATCGTGGCGTCGACCGGGATGATCGCATCGAGCCGTGGATCGAGCCGCTCGATCGAGCCGACCGTGGGGCTGAGCCCAGCCACAGGCTCAGCAGCATGCGTAGTGGCGACGGCAAGCATGACGGTCACTGCAGCGACACACACTGCTCCGCGTCCAAACACGGCCCCATGCCCACACACCCACTCCACCACCTGACGCATCGAAGGTCGCCGCATGCTTTTCCCCTTGTAGACGTTTACAATCCCCGAGTGCTCTCGCCGTGTTCGCCTCTGGGGCGAAACACGTGGGCGAAAGTTTATCTTGGGGGAACGAACGATGCGATCGATTCGTCGTGTTTCGTGTTTCGTGTTGACCGCCAGCCTGATTGGCGTTGCTGCCCTGCCGCTCTCGGCCGCCGAGAAGGAGCAGAAGCCGCGGGATCCCGCGAAGATCTTTAGCCGCAAGGATGCTGACGGCGATGGCAAGCTGACGCTCGACGAGTTCAAGGCCGGCATGAAGGAACCAGCTGTCGCCAAGGCGGATCAGCGGTTCAAGAAGATTGACGCCGACGGTAATGGCACGGTGTCACTCAAAGAGTTCAGCGATGCGATGAAGGCTGGCCCCAAGAAGAAGAAGTAAGGGCCGCACGGCACAGGCATGGCCGGGCCAATACGCTGGCATGCAGTGCACCGGCATGGAGTCGGTCATGTTCCGGTGGTCGTCACCAACGACGGCCACCGGACAGACCGAGTTTCTCACGCCGCTCTCGCATCAAACGGCGATACTCATCGCGTTGTGCACGGGCCTGGGGCGAACTGTTGTCGAGCCGTTGCTTGCTGCGTTCGTTCCGCTGCTCTTCGGTGGAAGAGCCTCGGCCCCAGCCGCGGTCGCCGCCACCTGGTCGCCCACCGGATGTGCCACCGCTGGCCTGTCCACCACTCGGTGGGCCACCGCGGCCACCTGCATCGCCACCACGGGGGCCACGCTGCTGATCACCGGAGGCTTGCCGCTGGGCCCACTCTTGGCGACGTGCTTCCCGCTGTGCCTGTTCCGCCTGGATGCGACGGTCGAGCTCGGCCATCCGCTGGTCTGCGGGCATGTTGAAGAAGGAGCCAATCTCAGCTCGCTCACGAGCTTCGAATAGCCGCCCCATTTCACTGCGAACCTGATCGCGGTAGCCCTCGGGCATCTCCCGCATCATGCCGAACATCGAGCCGAAGTCGGAGCCTGCGTTGGAGAAGCTCCCGTTGCCCTGAGCGATCTGGTTGTACTGGGCGACCTGCTTGTCGACAGCCGCCCGGACAGCTCGAACCTCTGGAGGGTCAGAAAAGACACCCGCTGCCCAGAGACCGCCGGTCACCAGTAGTGCCAGGACTGCCAGTGCCGCGAGCAGCTGAACGGAGACCTTCTTCCAGTTGACCTGCGATCGCCTGCCCTCTCTGCCGCTCGTAGGTGGCTGGTAGGCGGGGCGACGGCGACGGTTGAAACTCGAAACGTTCACCATTTGGGTGTTTCTCTCAGCATTTTGGGACTCACACCACGCAGTAACCGACTAGCCATTGAACGCCGGCGACTTGCCGAAGTTTCGCGAAAGCACGCCATTTCGAAGAGATAGAAAGGCAAGGCGGCGTGGGCCCGCAAACCGCGAGACGGGAGCTTCTTGGAGGGGGTTCCTGCTAGGATGTACGGAAATCGCGTTGCGTTGGCCCACATTTGAAGGGGCCCAGGATTGAAGGGGAAGATGTGGACCTCATTATCTCGCTTGTCGCACTCGCTGTGCCTGTACTTCTGCTCACTGCAGGTCTGACGCCGAGTGCTTGGGCAGACCGTCATGTGCCCTTCATGAGGGGGCTCGCGAGTGTCGTCACCCTCGTTTCTTTTATTTGTGACCTGGCCGCGGCAGTGATGCTCGTGGGCACAGGGGCCGTGGATGTACGGTATGCGGCCGTTCCCGGAGCACCCGTGCTGAACTTCGGCGTCTACTTCGACTCTCTTGCCGCCACGATGCTTCTCCTGATCACGTGTATCGGGATTTTTATTGTCAGGTTCTCGATGCGGTATCTCGATGGTGATGGACATCAAGGGCAGTTCTTACGGTGGATTCTCTTTACGCTTGGATCCGTCCTTCTCCTCGTGGTTTCCCGCAACCTCCTCCAGTTCACGTTAGCGTGGATTGTCACCGACTTCGGTCTGCATCAACTCCTTACGCACCATGCCCACCGCCCATGGGCACTCTGGACCGCTCGTAAGCGATCCTTAATTGCTGGCCTTGGGGATGTCTTGCTTGTGGTCGCCCTCGTCGCCTCCTACATGACCTTTGGAAGTCTTGACTACACCGTCGTCTTCGAGGCCGCTGTCACTATGCAGGGAACGTCTCTTGGGAAGACAGCACTTGTGGGAATGATCGCGAGTCTGTTTGTGATCGCTGCGATGACAAAGAGCGCTCAGTTTCCTTTCCACAGTTGGCTTCCAGACACCATGGAAGCACCAACCCCGGTGTCAGCACTCATGCACGCTGGCATCATCAACGCAGGCGGATTTCTTGTCATTCGATTGAGCCCAATGGTGGTGCTCTCAGATGCCGCCTTAGGTTTTCTTGCGATCAATGGCGCTTTGACGGCTTTGTTGGGCGGCGTCGTCATGTTCACTCAGACGAGCGTCAAGCGTTCGCTCGCATTTTCAACGATCGCTCAAATGGGTTTTATGATGCTCCAGTGTGGCTTGGGCAGTTTCTCTGCCGCGCTTCTCCATATTGTTGCCCACTCACTGTATAAGGCCCACGCCTTCCTCAGTTCTGGAAGCATTCTCACGCTCGCCGCCCGTATGCCGCCAAGCCAGTCGCGCAGTTTCTCATGGAAGGCCAGCCTAGGAATGAGCTTTTTGAGCACGATCCTCGCTGTCGCAATTCTATCGGCATCGCTCTTCTTGTTTGGGCTCAGGCTCGATGAGAAACCTGGTGGGTGGGTGTTGGGTCTTGTGCTTGCGATGGCCTTGTCGCGGCTGATGAGCACCGCCATGGAAACGGGCTATCTGAGGCTTTCGATTCTGGGAATAGGAGCTGCCGCTGGCGTCGCGGTGCTCTATCTGTCGTTGTTTGAGGTGATGGACACGCTA
>Ga0181606_10004389_pt1 | contig 11768 bp, 10 predicted proteins | sample 041ome_10_FD_132994 | JGI IMG/M metagenome (GOLD analysis project Ga0181606, IMG submission 132994) | Coastal salt marsh microbial communities from the Groves Creek Marsh, Skidaway Island, Georgia - 041412US metaG (megahit assembly) | ecosystem: Environmental > Aquatic > Marine > Intertidal...
GTATTTCCTAATTCAATACAATCATCAATTTTTTTGGGTATAGAGCTCATATATAGGTCATTGTTGTTACCACTAATATCATGTAAAATATTATTACTGGAATAATATTGTAATGTATCAATATAACATAATAAATCTTTATTGTAAATAAAATTGGGAGCACTACTTAATACTTTATAGAGAGATATACCCGTTAGATAAAGAGAACAATCTTTAAATTGATTATTAAATCGAATTATTTGTTTATCAAGTACATTGTTTGATGCTTGATAATTAACTTTTAAATAATACCAAGCACGTTTCATACCAATATCTACTTTTTTCACAATATTATATTGAATAGGTGGAACGTAGTTGGCATATTCTTGGGTAGGCATTCTTATTTTGATATATTTTTCAATATTTACTTCTTCTATATTACCGTCTGTATAAAGATAAAAATAAAGTATATAGTTATTGTTAATAGATACAGGACAGGAAATTTCATAAAATGAATTTTTTTTTTGATGTAAGACAAATGGTGATTGGGTTGGGTTTTTCATTGATAAAATCTTGTTATAACCATTTTGATTTATAAATTGATCTACGTGTTGTCCGTTGAGGAAATTAGAATTAGAAATTAGATTATAAGATTCTTCGGAAATGGAAGAGGTAAAGTTTTCAGTATATTCATTGTTTTCATTATTTTCAGTTAATATCACAACTGGAGACCTTCGATAATTATAATAAGCCATAAAAATGAGAAATAACAATAATATAATTACAAATATATAATTCATAGTTACTATTAAATAAGAAATTTTTTAGAGTTTTTGATTACTCTAAATATTGTAGAATTGGTTTTAAACTTATGCTTTTTGGTTCAGAAAAGTTGGTTACTTCAAATGAATCAAATAAAAGAGGTTTAAAGTTAGATTTTCTTTCGTATGTCACACTATTTAAGTCTGGTACTGAAATTGTATCATTATAGCTTTCTCCCATATTATTCTTTAATTGGAGGTCTTCTTTTTTGACCTGAATATCAGGATTAGCAAAATAATAATTTGCATTATATTCTTTCACTTTGTAAAAATAAATATAGACTTGTATTTTTCGGAATTTATTATAAATTCGATTCATTGCTAATTGATCTTTTAATGCTTTACAAATCATTGAACTTCCCATGAGACCATCTTCATTCAATGGTTTTAAATTGAAAACTTGACTTTCTTTACTATATACAGTTTGATCATTTGGAAATTCGAAGCTATGAACAATCTGGAAATTAAAAATGTTGTTGAACTTATCTTTAATGATTGATATTTGGTTGCTATTTAATTCTATTATGTTTTCAAAACTCATATCCAATGCTCTGTAAGGAAATCGATAAAATTTAGTAATAGTTTCATACGATTTTTTATCGTATAAATATCCCTGTTGTATAGGATCTGTGTATTGATAATCAATGATTTTTTTAACTTCGGGGGTTAAATCTCCATCGACTAATTTAAATATGATATATGGATTTTCATATTTACCGTTATTAATTTTATATACAGAGGCTCTGGGTTGATTTTTATTAATTTGATATGGTTCATTCTTCGATAAAGAGGTATTACTGAATTCCTCGAATTGAATTTGATATTTTATATTATTTATTTCATTTGTCCTAATAGATCCATTTATCACTTGATCAATCGTATACGTAATGTTATCAATCATGACTGTTCCATTATTATTTTTTAATTGAATCATAATTTGATCGGTAATTAATCCTGAAAATTCGGTAGATTTATTTGAGGTCCAATTTCCAGTAGCATACAACTCGAGTTGTTCGATATTTAAATATTGGGTTTTAAAACTTTCATGAATCTTTATTTTATCAAAAGCAATAATCATTTGATTATTCTTCATTCTAAATAATATTCCATAAATTACAAGAATTATGATAATTATGATAAATAAGTATAAATACATAATATGTAATAATAAAAAATTTTAGGTGAATCATAAATTCTTTATTTAAATAGAGATCGCATTTCTAATGGCTCTCAATGTCTTTACAAGTGTTTTATTATGTAGATTGGACGATGTTCCATTATTTAAATTATTCGTTAAGTTCATTCCTAAGAGTAACCATTTTCCATTTGGATTTACTTTATCCTGCATAAATAATTCCGTTCCAAAATTATGATTTGGTATACCTTGACCAGGTATTAGATATTTCTTTGGATTATATGTACGTAAATTTCCTGACATCAATACAAAATTATTACTAATTCCATTCTTAGTAGTTGGTTGTAAATTTCTACTGGCCAACGAGTCGATAACGTAAGGATTTTCAAGAACAAGCTTTTGTTTATTGGATCCTTTAAATAAACTCATGCTTGTTTTATTTTTCATAGAGTCAAAATCCGCATACTTAACAAACTGACTTTCTTTTTCATAAAATTGAGAGGTACTCAAACTAAAGGAGCAAGAATTAGTATAATCGACGGGTTGGTCGAAGTTCATTTTCCAGACTGTTGGATTTGTAAGTTGATTTACTTGGTTCGTCCTTGAACTAACAATTGTTTCAATATTCATTCCATTATTATAAATCTGTTGTAACATATTATTCTCTGTGTTTTGTTTATTAGATTTTAGATTATTCATTAAAGATTCATATTGTCCAACAGCCGACTCGTATTTTGATTTACATGAATTTACTAATGATCCGAAATTACTCACACCATTAACATTATTTGCTTGACCTGTTTGTAGACAATTCGTAAGTTGTAATGATGTTTCGGTTATATTTTCTCTATATCCTTTTAAGAAATTATTATTCATATAGGGAAACATAAGATCAAGTTGCGTCGTAAGGTAACTTTGACCTTTGTTAGTACCAAAAAAATCATAACTTAGTGTTTTCACATTTACTAAATTATCAATGTACATTACAATGACAGAATTAATATTATTTCCACTGTAAAAAGGTTCAAATATTTTACATAAATTCAATTGACTTCCACTTTTTAGATAATATGGATAAGTTAAAGAGGATTGATTTTGAACTGACATATCAAAGGTTGTGTCACATTTAGTATAATTATTTACTTTTGATAATAAATTTCCATCATCCGATGTAATCGGGATAAAACACGTATCATTGACATTTGTTGGACACATTGGAAATTCCTCTTCTGATTCCGACATTATAATATCATTTTGGTTGGCACAACCAGTTCCATATTGATTATCTTCAAAATTCTTTCCCCCAATTAATGCACTGGGCTCATCAGGTGTTGGAAGACCACCATCTGTTATATAACATTTCCTCATAGCACCTTTTTGATTCTTACTATTTGATCCAAAAAAACTATTCTTACAAACATCTGAATCAAATGTAATTGAATTTTTTATTTGATTTATAGGTCGATTATATGACGTTTTTAATAAATATTCAGCAGATGCGTCAAATGTTAATGGTGAACTGACATTTTTAGTAAGTGTTATTTTCCCAGTATTATTTTTTAAAATAATCTTATTAAATTCATTTATTCCAGTAAATGTTAACATAGAATTATCGTCAAGTGGTTCTGAATTAAAAATAAAAGGTGTTGGAGGATTTGTATTTCCATTTGTACAATACACTTGTTTTAAGTAAAAAACATCTTCGTTCTGGTTTAATTCTCCTCGTCCAATGAACATATTGGGTAAACATTGTGCGTTATTTGGGTCGACATTGTAGGATGTATCTGTATTGGTATTTGTCCAAACGGAGAAGCTTTGTTTGCTTAAACTAAATAATACATTTTTATTTACTTGTAAGAAGCAAGCGTAATAATGGACATTGTTATCAAAATAATCCCAATATCCATTCCATCTACTTTTTCTTTCAATTAAATTAGGGGTAGTTAATAAATTATTGCTGTTATGTTTTATTTTCCATAATGAATCACTATCAGTAGAATCCTGATAATAAGTAGCCATTGAATTTAATGTATTTTGAAAATTCTCTAAATTTTTATTTTCTGTAGAATTGACTGTAATTAGATATAGTAGTGCGATAATAATGATTATTATAAATGCTATTACGATTCTATTCATTTCTATATTAAATATAGAAATAAAAATAATTGAATAAAAATAAATTAGATGTTATACCCTTCTGGTAAAATTTTATTAGAATTAATATCATCACCAGATTTATAAGAGGACCATGGGTTATTTACTTCAATTGGACAAGCCTCATTATCATCTTTTGATTTTTTCGAATATAATAAATTATTTAATGTTTGAGGTATCTTATTCGCCTCTGGTTGAATACAAGGTAATAAATAATTAGTTGAATTATTCTCAGCAGAACATGGACTCAATTTATCATAGTTATATTTTTCATGCTGATAACTATTCGTAGCATTTATCCAATCACTATTATTATAGATTCTGGATGCATTTTTATAATAATTAGCAGAACATCCTTTCGTTTCTTCTTTCATTTTAGGTTTTACTTCTCTTTTTATTCCATTAACATCAATACCTTTTTCTCCGTTGATATAAATATTGACTGGAGCAACCCCGATTCCAATTCCTGGGTTTATTTGTGTATCTTTAATATTTCTAACATTTGATATATTTTCAATAGAATCATTAATCATATCATGTATTTTATCTTTATCAAATCTTTTTTTCATTTCCTCTTCATTCATTTCTTCCTCATCTAATTCTTCTTCCACCGTTTTACGTATAAATTCTTCTTGCGTATTGATCTCTTCTTCCATTGACATTTTATCTTCTTCCATAGGTAACATAGGAGTTTCCTCAGATTCTTGTTGAAAATTTTCCTCAGTAATAATTCTCATATCATCTGTTTCTTCCATTTTCATAGATTCTTCCATTTTCATAGATTCCTCCATTTTCATAGATTCTTCCATTTTCATAGATTCTTCCATTTTCATAGATTCTTCTTGATTTTGAGGCATAACTTCTTCCATTTTTATCATTTCTTCTTCTCCGTTTATAAAAGATTCTATTTTAGATTTACCCAAAGTAATGAGTAAAATATATAATAATCCACTTGTAAAAATAAAATTATAAACAAATAATTGATTAAAACTTCCTATATAATAATAGGACACTATAAATCCAATAAATATTGAAAAATATATATAATTGGGATGAATCATATCTATACTATTATAAATAGATTTTTATATTTCATATAATTATGAATAATTTTACAAAAAACTTATATGGAAATAGTATACCAGAATTGACCGGTAAAAACTTTACTATAAATAATAAAAAAGTTTGCTTAAAAGGAAATTATAAAGAAAATAAAACTCTAATAATATTCTATGCTCCATGGTGTAAGCACTGTCTGAATATGGTAGATGATGTAAATGAACTACAGTTAAATAACATGCATAAATTTACTATTTTGTCAGTGAATATTACAAAAAAATCTAATTTTAAATTAGCAGATGAATTAAAAATTTCATCTATACCAAAAGCATTTGTTCTTAAAAAAAAAAACCAACTAATTCCTTTCAATAAACAAATTAATTATGAAAATTTATTTTATTACATCAATATGAATATTGACTAAATTATCTATATACATGATATACAATATACGATACATTATATCATATATATCGCTTTCTAAATTAACAGAATTATTACTTTCATACAATAATTTTTCAATTATGATTTGAATGTAATGAACATAATTCTCTAATATATAAGAAGTCATAACCGAAATCATGCAATTTATATATTCTTTAAATATCTGATTTGATAAATAACCATGAACCATTTGAATCATTGATTTATTTTTTTTTATATAATTATATTCATCTATATAATGATGAATATCTTTATGAAATAAATCATTATCTTTTTCATTATCTACGTAATAGAATTCACTTAATATTTTTCGTATACGAGGATGCATTCTTTTTTTAAGAATAAGATAAATAATCATTTTTTTTTTAAAATTTCTCATATATCTTATTTAACTGATTATTTACACGTATAAAATGACATCTTTCTGGTAATTCTTCGATGTTTTTTGCTCCTACATAAGTACATGTACTTCGTATTCCACCTAAAAAATCTTCAATTGTATCATTTAATTTACCTTTATAAGGTATTTCTAAAACCCTTCCCTCAGAGCTTCTATAATTATCCATTTTTCCATAATGTGTATCCATTGCTTTATTGCTACTCATTCCATAAAATTGTTTACATTTAGTACCATTTTTTTCAATCACATCTCCAGGATTTTCATCATGACCTCCAAATAATCCACCAATCATAATAAAATCAGCCCCCGCTCCAAGTCCTTTTGAAATATCACCAGGACATGTAATCCCACCATCTCCAATTACAAATCCATTCACGTCATGAGCTCCAGTTGCTGATGAATCAATCGCCGATAATTGAGGTACACCTACTCCTGTTTGAGATCGAGTTAAACAAGCACTATTATGAACAATACTATTATTTGCTATAAATGAATGACAAGGACTATCAATTTCCAAATCATAACAATCAATAATTTTTGATGTATTTTTAATTTTTTTTAAAGTATGAATTTCATATAACTCATGATTACTTTTTTTAAAGATGGTAATTTTTGTATTATTCGCATTTACTCGATAAGAAAAACCTAAATTCATAATACAAAAATATACAACTTCTATAAATTTACTATGAATTTGATAAGAATGTTTTTCTTGACTAAATTCATCTTCATTTAAGTTTAATAATCCTTTATATAATCCTTTTAAATAACCTTTATCTGTACAATAATATGATGCTGGGTAAGAAGTTCCTAAACTTTGTAAGAATTTACGAATTAAACTTTCATGGTAGTGCATTTCATTATCAATGTCAAATTGATGTATATAATTTTTTACTTTTTCGATCTTATCTTGATGATAAAAATAAGATCCAATCATATTACCTATTTTTTCATCCAATTCAATGTATCGATGAAATCTTTTGTCATTGATATATATCGTTGTTTCATCATATTCTTGTTGTGCAGTCTTAAACTGAATCATGTCAATAGAAATCTTTTCTTTACATGTCCATTCAATATTTTTTGGTAATAAATTGAAGTGATAATCTTTTTTTACATCATCAATTGGTTTCCACTCAAAATGCGTATTTCCAATAATTTTTGAAACACAACTTTTTTTTATGGTAATCATTGACAAATGATCTAAATTTCCTACCCAATAAAGATGGTCTGATGTAACATGGGTATTATCATGAAAACAATTACTTTTCACAGTAATAAATTCCTTTTGTCCTTTATAGAATTTTTGAAGAACTTTGACAGGTTTTCCATCTTTATTTATTACATAATCATCCTTTTTAACGTCTTTTATTTTTTTATAAGTACCATTGGCCATTAAAATGTTCGTATTTTTGTCAAAACATCCTGATCCAATACCTACCTTAACTATATCAACTTTTCCTTTTTTTATTAGTTCCTGCGTTTTTCTTCGACATACTACGTTTCCTGCGATTAAAATTTTGTTAGGAAATAACTTACGAACTTCTCTGCACACATCGATTAGTTTATCCATGTATCCATTCGCTACATCAATACAGATAAATTTTACTTCAATAGTATTACAAATTTCTTGTAATTTTTCAATTTCATTAAGTCCGATTGTTATACAGAAATAATCTGGATTAAGGTCCATTTTTAAATAGTCATCTGTTGTATAGAATTTATGAAAGCATGTTATCATTTTATGTTGGCTTAATACTTTATATACTTCGTAAGTTCCAACAGTGTCCATATTAGCACACATAATCGGTACTCCTGACCATTTTTGCCTGGACAAAGGAAAATAAAAGTCTCGAACAATATTTACATCTTTTCGCGTTGTTAGAGAAGATTGTAAAGGATGAATAAGGACATCACTATAGTCCAACTGTATTTGCGAATTAATTTTCATATATTTTATAAAAAAATTTATCTTTATATATAACATAAATGTCGAACTTACCCAATAATAACGATAACAATAACAACAACAATAACAACAACAATAACAACAATAATAACAACAATAATAACAATAATAACAACAAGAATAAATTAAATAAAAATAACAATAATAACAACAATAATAACAACAATAATAACAATAATAACAAAAGGAATAAATTAAATAAAAATGATAATTTAATATTTCCAGAAGATTTTCTTATACAAATTGACATAAATAATGTCAAAAATAATGTCAAAAATAATGTCAATAAAAAAGTCATAAATAAAAAATATATATGTAATAATCCTCCCACATTTAAAGGTGAAAATAAAATACCATGCATTTCTTGGAAAGGAAAAGAAGATGTAGATTTTTATAGTTTTATATTAGAAGATACTGATGCTCCTGGTAAAACATTCGTTCATTGTTATATACCCATCATTCCAAAAGAATGTCATGAAATATCTGAAAAAATAAAAAATAAATTAGTCTTTGGTCATAATAGTAATGGAGATCAAGCGTATTTAGGGCCTTGTAATCCTTTTTCAGTAGAACACCATTATCATTTTATTGTATATGGATTTAAATCAAACGAATACGCAAATAAAAAGATGAATAATATGACAAACATAAAAAATTTATTAGACACCAAAAATAGCCAACAATTTGAAAAATATATGAAAGAAAAAGGATTTGTAACAAAACTTAGAAATAAAAAGGTATTCACATATAAAGTAAGTGATTCTAAATTTAATAATAACAAAAAAAAAGAGAATGTTAACTAAAAAAAATCATTTGAAAAATATAACTGAATCCATTTTCCAAATTCTTTAGGTGTATCAATTTCTTGAAAGCTTTTCTTTTGAATAAGTTTATTCAATTTTTCATGAATATTTTTTGTAGGATATAATTTTACAAAACATACAAAAAAATCAAATACTTTATCGAATTCAAAAAATGACATAGTAGCATAATCCATTTGAGAATACGTTTTTGTCATAAAGTACAAGATGTCTTTGTTTTTCGTTTTTTTTTGAACCTCTATTGCTTCTTTATACGATAAATTTACCGATTTATCGAGATCATCATTTATTATATTATGTATATCGATCATATAATGAATTATGTTGGTCTTATTTATATTTGTAATAGGATAAATATCATTAATTAAATATAAATAATGTTTTTTACATGTCTGACATGGTAATATATAACCAAAATTATTTATTAAAACCATCATACATTCATTATCATTGGAACGGATACTAAAATTATGAATTAAATGCCAAGCTTTTGGTCCCCAAATTTCTTTACTCATAATTATAAAAATTTTTTTTTAAAAAAAATATGTCGTTTTTTAATAGGATCTATGAATAATTCAGAAGATAAAGAATTTCAGTTTATTTTTAAATTAAATAAGATAACACAATTATTAAATTATGTAGATGCGTATTATCAGAAAGAAATATTAAAAGATATTCAAAGATATACGAGTAGCGTGAATCAGCAAGTACAGAGTTGCAATAAAGACGTAAGAAAGACAAAATCTTTTGAAATATTAAATATTTATTTAGAAAATATCATAAATGAACAATTAATATATTTAATCGACGTGTATCATAAAGATAATAAAGAGCAGATTATTAAAAATGCTGAAAAAGAAGCATTAAAAATTGTGAATCAGAAAATTTGTAAAGGGAATGTTAGATCAAATATAGATCAAAAAGTGAATACTATAAAAGAAGATTTCTGTAAAACAATTGATTTATCAGAAAATAAATTAAATCTTATGATTCATACAAAAATAAATGAATTCTTTGAAGAAATTAAAACAGATTTAATTGATGAGGTCAAAGACGTTATGCATCAAAACAATCATTCTGAATATATCCAGAAGAAAATAAAAGAATTTCTTAAGGTTTTTATAAAAGATGAAACAATTTACCATCAAATTGCAAAACAATTTGGAAATGAAATCTATACAATTCAGAAACAATGTAAGACATTTGAAAAAAAATATAAAGACATTAATGGATTTTTAGAAAAATATATTAACAGAAATGAACAAAAATACAATGAAGTAGAAAATAATATTTTTAAGAAAATAAATGGTAGTTTAAAAGAAAAAATAATTCTTTTAACAGAAATAGTCAACCAATCCATTAAATCATCTTTAGAAAATGTGAATAGTGCTGATATAAAAGAAAATGATCTAATGATGAAATTAGAGAAAAAAATATATATGAATAATCAACAAGGATTTTCTAAAAATAATTTTGATATTCACTTTAACAAAGAAGAAAATATAATTGAACTTTATTATTTTAATGATTTAATAAGCTCAACACAATTAAATATAAAGGGTCTTATTGGACCAAGAGGACCTCAAGGTGTAAAAGGTGATAAAGGAGATATTACAATTATTCGAAATATAGACATTACGCCCGAAGAAACAATTAAATTTACTATTCAAAATGGATCAAACTTATACGATATTAATTCAGGAAAATTACCAAAGGGACCAAAAGGAGACAAGGGTGATACAGGGAATAAAGGTGAACCTGGAGATGTAAATATTAACTTACGTTGGAATCAGGACGATGTAATGAGATTAAATAGAGAAAATAATAATAATCTACAAATTTTGAAATCAATTAGTGTGGGTGATAAAGGTCATTGTATAAAGCCCAATGCTTTATCTATAGGAAATTCAATTAATTATAAAGAAAATTCATTTGTAATAGGTGACAATGCGAAAACATTAGATGAAAATAGTGTGGCTTTATTTGGAAGCACATTAGGAAAAAATGCTTTTTCATATAATGCCGAGGATGTCGATGAGAATTGTGTAGCATTTGGTATTAAAGAACAGGATAAATATAATATAGAAAAAATAATATTAAAAGCGGGCTCTATTGAATTTGATACGAGTAATTTTATAATAAATGATAGTGAATTTAAAAATAAACATATATCTGAATTAGAAGAAAAAATAAATCAATTACATAAAGAATTAAATTTAATTAAACAGAATTTGTAAAATTTTTTTTCTAAGTAATAAATATAAAAATGGCTGGAACAAATGTTTTAGACAGAAAAGTTGGTGATTTAAAAACATGGGAACTTTATATGGGTTTTGTTTTTCTTCAACTCTTGATCGGTATCGTTATTGCCTTCCTCCAAGGTGTATTTGATTTAACTGGTGTAAAAGGCGCCTTAGCAGCCCTTGTAAACCAAGTTGGTGTTGTCACTGGTGCTCAAATGCCCCAACAATACTTAAAACCTATTGCTGCCGAAGTAAAAGAAGGAAAATACTTCAGCAACCAATAAATAATTAAAAAATTTAATTAAAAAATTTCATTTTATCTTAAAACTGATATTAAATAATCATAAAGATTTATTTAATATATATTAAGAATATTGAATATTTAATATTTAATATTTATATGTTTTATTATTTAAGCACATCCACCAATTTCCAATGGTTTTCTACCAAGATCAGGTTCAATCGTTGTCTGTAACCAAGGACTTACTTTTACTTGAGGATTTGGAGGATCGGATCGCAACTGCATGTTCGCGTTTCTCAAAGTTTGTCCAACAGTATTAATACCAATATGGTAACCTGATTGTAAGAAATTTCTATCTTTTAAGGAGCCTTCTCCAGAAGGATTTACTTGCGCCCATAAAGTAGAATCATCTTTGGGAAGAAGATCATCAGCATTCAATTGTTCTTTAGGAAAACTTGACTCTTTGCGTGCTTCTTCGAAATTCTGATCAGCATTTAAATAA
>Ga0181606_10004400_pt1 | contig 11756 bp, 9 predicted proteins | sample 041ome_10_FD_132994 | JGI IMG/M metagenome (GOLD analysis project Ga0181606, IMG submission 132994) | Coastal salt marsh microbial communities from the Groves Creek Marsh, Skidaway Island, Georgia - 041412US metaG (megahit assembly) | ecosystem: Environmental > Aquatic > Marine > Intertidal zone...
ATGGTTGTGAAAGGCCAGATGAAGCTACTGCTGGAGACACTGAAAAAGACTTCAGCAAAGAGTAGCCAGAAGCGTGAAGGGTAGGCGCTCCAGAGAGCAAATAGTCGGTTCAAGCGACTTCCCACCAGTAGGAGACTCGGGCTGATTCTGGAGGTGGTGTGAAGTTAGTGCCTAGAAATCGCAGCGTGGTTTCCTCCAAGAGAGAGAGAGAGATCAGAGCGATTCTGATCCAGACGCAGGGGTTCTTTGAGAACCACTGGGGGATTGCTCATTACTCGGGGACGACCAGAATGATTTGCCGAAGAAGCATGGAGCATGTAGGGATGAATGATGTAGAGCTCCCCTGCTTTGCCAACCAACTCCCGGAAATCATGACATTTTTGGATGATCGTAGGAAAGTCAAAGGTTTTCGGCTCAATCCCATTCGGATGCTCCAATAACTTCTGGGCTACATGTTTGGGAGAATCTGCCACTAATGAAAGTTTCTGACAGTGAGAACACATTAAAAATGAAGTTGGCATCTAATGGTTGTTTAACTTGTCAAATAATGATTTCAAAGAGGTTTCTAACATTGATCTGGACTTACTATAGCACAGTGTTTTGCGGTGCAACCAAGCGAGGTAATACCTGAGTCTAAAGTTGACAGATTCGCAGGGGCCTGAAGCGTTTGCCAAGGTGTTGAAAAGTGTCTTAGATGAAATCTTGATAGGCTCCGAGGCAATCAATTCCATAGACCAGTGTGGCTAAGTTTTTGTAACAATTCTCTAACCGTTTTGGTTGTTCTGCCGCAACAGACAAAACCGAGGACCTTGCCAAAATTAGAATCGATCCCTACCCAGATCCAGCGTTTGGGTTTCTTTAGCGATAAAAGTGCAGAGTTCATCGACTTCGATGAAGGAGCAAGCCTGTACCTGTCGGTTGCTTTCTGGTAGCTTTTGGGCAGCTTCGAATAACCAACAGGAGATTTCTATTATGGTGGACACCCATTGTCCCACCAATGGCAAGCATCCCTATTCCTTCCAGAGAGCTTTTAAGCATGCTCTTAGAGTGCTGGATCTTTGCCACACCGAAGGGTTTGAAAGGTGCGTCGACAGCCTTGGCAGCAGTAGGTAACTCAATTAGTACAATAGAGAATGTAGTCAGGATGAGTACAGTGTAGGCGTTGCATCGTTAGATCCCCAAATGGGAAAGATTGCTGCCCTTGAACAAAAGACGAAGTCGAGCCAACTCCTTAAAAATCAAATAAGGTAGTAAAAATTGAAAAAATGACTTTGAATATAAATTAATATGATAAATAAAATTAGAATAGATTGTCGTAAATGTAAAAATTGGAAAATAACAGAAATTATTACCGCATGGAATGCAATTAAACGATTGAAAAAATATATTGATAGGCAATTAAGTAGGACAAAATAATAAGGGGGGTAATTAATAATTTAAATTAGTGAAAAGAGAAACTCTATTTTGGTATAAAAATTCGTGATTCTATTTTGCTTGACATCTAAAATGAATAAAAGTATTACAGCAAATCGTTCATATTGTCGAACGTGGTGTATTCTAGCCAATATCTGATGAAAAAATTCTACCCAAAAGAGGTAAAATGAATATGAAACAATTCACGGGGCTGGTGGTATCTCTAACTTTACCAGTTGCTTACGCCCTCGGGGGAGAGGCTCCCATGCTAAAGAAAATGGTAGATGCGGGGAAACTTCCACCTTTAGAAGAAAGATTACCTGAGAATCCACTAGTGGAAAATCCAGTAACCGAAGTTGGAGAGTATGGTGGCAAACTGGTACTCGGCACAGCATTCTTTTTAGATGACGAAAGATTACCATCCCGCGTTGACAGAAATGGATTTTTCCAATTTTCTTACCCCTTCCCAGCAGAAGGACCAATTAAGCCAAATCTAGCTGAATCATGGAATTGGAATTCAGACGGCACAAAACTAACCATTAATATGAGGAAAGGAATAAAATGGTCTGATGGTAAACCATTTACTACTGAAGATGTAATATTCTTTATGGATGATATAGTAAATGATAAAGATGTTGCCTATATATGGTTCTATGAAAGTAATTTCTATGATGCAGAAGGAAATTTTCCTAAGATATCAAAAATAGATGATCATACACTCGAGTTTGAGTATGATGCAACTGCATTTCTATTTGAAAAAAAATATGCAAATGTCGTCTGGCAAGCATTGCCAAAACACCACTTTAAAACTTGGCATCCCAAATATAATAGCAAATCAAGTTATGAAATACTTAATGAAAAGCTAAAAATATTGGGCGTCGACTCTGAAGGTGGAAGGGTGACTTTGAATGCTTGGGTTGTAGACGAGTATGTGCCAGATGGCAAACTACATATGACGAGGAATCCATACTATTGGAAAGTTGATTCGGAGGGGAATCAACTTCCTTACTTTGATGAATTTGAAATAATAGTGGCAGGTGACAGACCAGCAGTTGGACTAGGCAATATGACTGGTGAATTTGACCACGATCATATGTGGACAGGTTTCCCACATTATTCAATGTGGCTTGAAGAACAAGGAAAACCTCAACGTGATTATTCAATTGGGTTCTCCAATGCTCCAGGTATGAAGATTAACTTTAATTTCGATGCAGAGAATGAGGCTGCACGAAAAATCAATAGGAACGTAGCCTTTCGAAGAGCACTATCACTGGCAATTGATAGGCAAGCGATTTCAAGAACATTGGCTTTTGATTTGATGACACCAATCGGGGCAGCATGGGCACCTGACTCCCCATATTTTGATGAGAAGTCTGGGTATTTATATTCAGAGTATGATCCAGAAAAAGCAAAAAAAATTCTGGAAGATGCAAATATCATTGATCGAGATAATGATGGTGTAAGAGAGTTGCCTTCGGGAGAAAAATTAGAATTGATATGGGATATGTATGCCCATGATCTATATACTCCAATGTCAGAAATGATTGTAGAAACAGTGAAAGAAGTTGGTATCAACCTGATCCTTAATGAAAAGCATCAGACATTACATAACAAAAATTTCACTTCTGGTAATTTCGAATTATCAACTCATGATTTTGAATCTTATAATGAACCACTATTGATGATCGATAAATGGATTCCAACGAAGCCAGGCTCTCCAAATTTCCATGTGAAAGCATATGAGAAAGGTGGCTTTTCGAGTGAATACGATGAATTTACGAGATTGCTGAAACAAGCTAACACAACAAGTATTGAAGAAGGAATCGCCTTAGGCAGGCAAGCCGGAAAAATAATGGCTGAAAACGTGTTTATGATTCACGTTGGGGTTCGCAAAAGACCATTCATAAACTCAAATCGACTCGGCAACATGGTGCTCGAATCAACGCGAGTTCAAGAATATGGGAATTTCGATCCACCTTTTCGTTACATGCAGGTTTATGAGAAATATCCACCAACTAGACCATAAATATTTGGTTCTAATGAAAGTCTAAAAATTAAGACCTTAAAAGAGGATTATCAACTAAGATAAGGTAGATTAGCATAGAGGTAGGCTGTTCCCAATGCAGCCTGCCGATTCTAAAAAAAATTATAGAAACTAATCATAGAAAAGAAAAAAAATTATAAAAAGTTTATTAGTGCAGGATGAAATAAAGAAAAATCTCAAGAATAACAGCTTGGTCCCTAAACATTATTATCCTAAATTTTATAAAGTATTAATCTGTAATTGAGTTGAAATAAAAAAATCATGTAAAAATTACTTACAACCAGAATTCAATAATAAAAAACATAAATTTTCTTTTTAAAAAATAGTTAAAATCTACTAGCAACTATTCTATCGAAGATAAATTCTGCAGGATCAAGGTATTTGAAATGGGCTTACTGAGCTATGTTGCACAGAGAATATTGTTGTCAATACCGGTAATAATTGTAATTTCGATTATTTGTTTTGGTTTAATCCAGTTGCCTCCGGGTGATTATGCAGACGCCTATGCAGCGCTTGCTTCATCAACAGGGGGTGGAAACGTGTCAAACGAATATATTCAGCAAATTCGAGAGCGATATGGGTTAGACCAGCCATTCTGGATACAGTATTGGAAGTGGGTTAAAGGGTTTCCAGAAGGGGATTTTGGAATCGCAATGTCACTACAAGGAACACCTGTGGCAGATATTCTCAAAGAGAGGCTGCCAATGACTCTATTTATAAATTTCTGGGCATTAGTGTTTGCACTATGCATTGCTCTCCCAATTGGTTTGTATTCGGCTACTCATAAATATAGCTTGCTAGATTATTTGCTAACTTTCATAGCATTTATTGGAATAGCTATTCCAGGGTTTATTCTGGCAGTCATAATTATTGCGATCTCAATTTTTTGGTTGGATTCTACGTACATTGGAAAATTATATTCTAACGAATATATAGGGAAGCCGTGGAATTTTGATAAAACTATTGATTTTCTAAAACATTTGCCTGCTCCAATTATCGCAATCGGTATCGCTCAGACATCGAATACAATGCGAATAATGAGAGGTAATATGTTGGACGTTCTTAGACAACCATTTATTCAAACAGCACGCGCAAAAGGTCTTTCAGAAAATGCTGTCAACTGGAGACACGGTGCACGAATCGCTATAAATCCAATAATTAGTAGAATAGGTGTCTATCTCCCTGAAATTATCGCAACAGAAATGTTAGTCTCAATAGTTTTAAATCTTAACACAATTGGGCCACTTTTTTATGACTCATTAATTGCACAAGACATGTACTTAGCGGGAACAATACTGCTAGTTATTTCGGTTATTTTAGTTTTAGGTAATCTACTTGCCGACATTTTATTAGCTATCTCAGATCCTCGAATTAAATACGAGTTAATGTAGAAATATAAGATTCAATATGGAGGTTAATTGAGTGGAAATTCTGATTATATCCATTTAACGGAAAGACAGTTAAACTTTAAAAAATTTTTAAGACACAAAGTAGCAGTTTTTTCATCTTTTGTTCTATTTATTCTCTATTTAATGGTGATTTTTGCAGATTTTTTTGCACCATATGGCATGCTTACTAATCATAAGTACTATTTATATGCTCCGCCCCAAATATCAAAGATAAGATTTGTAGACAACGAAAAAAACTTTAGTTGGCGGCCATTCATTTATCGTCAGGTAGCAAAAAGAGACCCTAAAACACTTAGATTCATCTATATCGATGATACAAAGAAAAAGGATTTTATCTACTTCTTTGTTGAAGGTGAAAAATATAAAATGTTCGGATTATTTGAGAGTAATGTCCATTTATTTGGTGTCAAAGAAGGGAAATTATTTTTATTTGGAACTGATATTATTGGCCGGGATTTACTTAGTAGGATTATATTTGGTGGACGTGTTTCACTATCAATTGGCTTAGTTGGTGTACTTATATTGGTTATTTTGGGTACAATCATTGGTACAGTATCTGGTTATTTTGGGGGTTGGTACGACAACATCATACAGCGTATAATTGAAATTGTTAGGACCATTCCACAAGTTGCACTTTGGATGGCTCTAGCTTCAATAATTCCAAAAGAATGGCCATCTTCTTATGTCTATCTAGGTATTGTTATTATCTTTGGTCTCATAAGCTGGGCTGGGCTGGCACGTGAACTACGTGGGAAGGTTCTTGCGATTCGTCGTGCCGATTTCATCTATGCTGCAGAGATCAGTGGAGCCAGTGCTGCAAGAATAATTAGAACACACATCATTCCAAATGTTTTCAGCCATATTATCGTGATTGCCACTTTGAGCATTCCAATAATGATCATCGGTGAAGCTGCTTTAAGTTTTCTTGGATTGGGAATTAAACCACCAATGACAAGTTGGGGACTGTTACTAACAAAATTAAAAGAAGTTCAAACACTTAAACATTATCCTTGGCTGATTACTCCAGCTGGATTTATTGTTGTTTCAGTCCTTTGCTTTAATTTTATTGGGGATGCCTTGCGAGATTTGAATGATCCTCATTCAAAATAGATACATTAAATCAGAGATTTTTTTTCGATGAGTAGAAATTTATTGAATAATTCAGAAAAGCTTATTGATGTTGAGAACCTTGCTGTGCACTTTCATGTTCCGCAGGGTACGGTCAAAGCCGTCGATGGGATCAGCTTTGATATTGGTAAAGGTAAATCCCTGGGAATTGTAGGGGAGAGTGGTTGCGGCAAGACGATTACGGCACTAACAATGATGCTCTTACATCCACACCCTGAAGCAAAAATTGAAAAAGGTAGCATTCATTTCTATCGCCATAAAAATGAAATGATCAATTTAGTTGATCTTGACGTTCATAGTAAAATTATCCGCAGGATAAGGGGCAATGAGATTGCTATGATTTTTCAAGAACCGATGATGTCTCTAAATCCAGTTCACAAAATTGGCGATCAATTAATGGAAATCATTAGATTACACCAGCAAATTTCTAAATCTAACGCAAAGCAAGTTGCTTTAGATGCCTTGGATATGGTCAAGATTTCAGCACCTGTTCAACGAATGAATGAATACCCCTTCCAAATTAGTGGAGGAATGAGACAAAGAGTGATGATTGCAATGGCATTATGTTGTAAGCCAAAATTATTAATTGCTGATGAACCAACAACTGCACTTGATGTGACAATCGAGGCTGAGATCTTAAAGTTGATCAAAGATTTGCAAAACGATTTGAACATGTCGCTAATGATGATCACCCACGATCTTGGTGTTATTGGTGAAGTGACCGATCAGGTGGCTGTGATGTACGTTGGTAAAATTGTTGAGAAAGCATCTACTAAAGATCTTTTCAAGGAACCTCTTCATCCTTATACGCAAGGATTATTTAAATCCCGTCCTGAAATTAAAATTTCTGGCCGGCTTGATTCCATCAAAGGGTCTGTACCCAGTCCATATGAGGTTACTCATGGTTGTAGCTTTGCTCCTAGATGTGATTTTGCTACATCACTATGTAGATCGCGATCTCCTGAATTAATTAGCCTAGATGGTCGTGAGGTTAGTTGTTGGAAGTATGCAGATCAGGGAGGAATTTAAATCATGGACGAGAATAATATTCTTGAGGTTGAGGGGCTAAAGAAATTTTTTCCAAACCGTAAGGGATTTTTCAACAGAATTACTAGTTTCAACAAGGCTGTCAATGATATCAGTTTACACATAAAGAAGGGCGAAACTGTAGGGTTAGTTGGTGAAAGTGGTTCTGGTAAAACTACCGTCGGTAGATGTATTGTAAAATTATTTCCTCCAACTGAAGGTAGTATTAAATATAACTTTAATGGTAAAAGTTTGGATATTTCTCAAACGCCTGAGCATCAGCTCAAAGATTTTCGAAAAAATTTTCAGATGCTATTCCAGGATGTATATTCTTCTCTCGATCCAAAGATGAAAATTCTTGATATAGTCACTGAACCATTGGCAATCCATAATATTGGTACAGAAAAAGAGAGGTTTGAGACAGCTTGTGAGTTAATGACTAGGGTTGGCTTGACCCCAGATGATTTACAAAAATATCCTCACCAATTTAGTGGTGGCCAGAGGCAACGTATAGGAATTACAAGGGCACTAAGTATCCAACCTAAATTCATCGTATGTGACGAACCTGTATCAGCATTGGATGTTTCAGTCCAAGCTCAAATTCTGAATCTCCTTCTTGATCTGAGGAAGGATTTTAATCTTTCTTACCTTTTTATTGCCCATGATCTTGGGGTAGTAAAATACTTTAGCGATAGAATTATTGTTATGTATTTGGGAAAGATTGTTGAAGTCGCGCCGGCTGAGGACATTTATACCAGACCAAAGCATCCCTATACCGAGGCACTATTAGCCGCTATTTCAAAATATAAAGTTGGTAGTGAGAGAAAAATTTTATTGCAAGGTAGCATTCCTGATCCATCAAAGCCACCTACTGGTTGTGTTTTGCAGCCACGTTGCCAATATGCGATTGATGCGTGTAAACAGACTGCTCCTGACTTGTTGCCTGTTCCGAATAAAAATGATTCTTTTGTGGCTTGCCATCGATCATCAGAGTTAGACCTAAAAAGCTATTCATCCTGATATTTTTCAGTCACCTCCTAGCCTTAGATCCTTTTGATTTTTCTCAAAGAATTTCTGATTCTGAAAATTTACTCCATATGGGTTCACGGCACCAACTAATTGGTTCTACACTTGAGCCTGCTGAGGGGAAAAAACGACAGACTTTAGCTTTTTCTTCAGTTGGCCATCTTTCAGGTGTCATTGAATTTGTACCTAACGGGTCGGTGTCAACACCTCTTCTCTGGAACATTTCGAAAATCCTCGATTTAATTTCTTCTGGTAGTCTCTCGTAATTTGGGTGAAACCAAAGAGTAATTAGTAAACGTTCGTTTGCTGTTCTATTTGGTAGTGCTCCATGCACCATTCTAGCATCTCCGACAATTACATCACCATAAGATACTGGCACTACAACTTCTCCTTCCATTGGGTAGTATAGTGGATCTTCTGGGTTCTCTACTCTTGATATGCTTTCACTGTGTGCATTCTTATGCTTCTGTAAAATTCGAGGATCTCGGTGTGTTCCAGGGAGCACTCTCAAGCACCCATTTTCTGGATTAGTATCCTGTAAATAAATCATAGCAAAAAATTGAGCTATTTCTTCTGTGTAAGATATTTCATGTTGCCATGCCCACCAATCTTGGTGCCAAAATAATGCTGGTCCATCTTTCGGTTTGCTTATAATATATCCAGAATTAAATTTTGGATTCTCACATTCTAACTTTCTAAGTAAGTCACTTAGTTTTTCATGTCCAATCAACTCTGCAAACTGTGGATAATCAGCAATTAAGATCAGACTTCCTTGAGATTTATTCTTCTCTCTATGATTTTTCGGCTGTTTCTTAATCGCATCTAGTGAAATTTTTCTTATTGGATCTAAATCTTGTTTTGAGAAAACATCCTTAAAAACAATATAGCCATCTTCAATTAATGTTTTTTTGTAGTTTTTGTAAATTCTTTTATTTTTCATAACTTAATTTCCTCATAGTTGACATGCCCTAGTTTCTACGAAAGAAAACTAAAAAATTCATTTAAATCAAAAAAAATTTTCAAGTTTATTAAAAGTTAAATTAACTCTAATTCTATTTACAGCTTAGTTTTCAAGTATTTTCAATACTTTTTAAGGTCAATCTAGGAAATTTGACTAATCAACAGCAAATTCCCAGCTTGCAGCACGAGCCCAGTGATCATCATGACCTTGCGGCCATACAGATCTCTCATTTTGCTGGTTCGTCCCACTGAAAGCAGGCTGGCACAGGCTTCTACGCTGAACATCAAGGTGGTCAGTATCAGGCTGGACTGGGTTTGTTCCGCAATGAATATGGTTGTGAAAGGCCAGATGAAGCTACTGCTGGAGACACTGAAAAAGACTTCAGCAAAGAGTAGCCAGAAGCGTGAAGGGTAGGCGCTCCAGAGAGCAAACAGTCGGTTCAAGCGACTTCCCACCAGTAGGAGACTCGGGCTGATTCTGGAGGTGGTGTGAAGTTAGTGCCTAGAAATCGCAGCGTGGTTTCCTCCAAGAGGGAGAGATCAGAGCGATTCTGATCCAGACGCAGAGGCTCCTTAAGAACCACTGGGGGATTGCTCATCACTCGGGGACGACCAGAATGATTTGCGGAAGAAGCATGAAGCATGTAGGGATGAATGATGTAGAGCTCCCCTGCTTTGCCGACCAACTCACGGAAATCCTGGCACTTTTGAATGATCGTAGGAAAGTCAAAGGTTTTCGGCTCAATCCCATTCGGATGCTCCAATAACTTCTGGGCTACATGTTTGGGAGAGTCAGCGGCAATGAAAGTGCCTCCACCTTGGTGCTCTACATCATTCCAAAAGAGTACGAGCAGAAGTGCCTGTTCTCGACTGTCGCAGAAGTGCCGGAAGTAGCTCCCATCTTTGTGCCAGTTGAAGCCTTCTGCCTGTGGTTGGCGCCATGGTTGATCTGCACCCAGACTGAAATTAACAATGAAGGCATCCGACCAGACTAGGCTGTTGATTCGAGTAAAATGCCGAGATTCAATTCCCAAAATCTTGGTTTCAATTCGATCTTCCCCACCAACAATCTCGCAGATGGCTTCCCAAGCCGCAGGCGCGATCTGTTTGATCGGAGCTTGGTGATGATGATTCATCCAAATGATCGGCTCCAAATTCTGTGGAGTTTTATCGTAGCCTAATCGCTGGAGCGCGCCTTCGACCCAAGACTGCATCAATTCAGTAGACAATCCAGAGGCTACTTTGAGAAAACCCTCCTGAAGGAACTGTGCTTTTTGTTGACTGGAGAGAGACATCTAAATTCCTGAATGACCAATCTTTGTTACGGTCGAACTGCTCAAACCTCTGTGAAAAATATTTCTCACTTTGACAAGCTTTGCATTGCATTACGAAGGTTTCGATTGCTTTCTCGCATGGTTTTTGTCGATGAACAAGAGATTCCTGTTTGATTCGTAAAGAAAGTTCATTGCCTCTGTCTCTCGCTGGATTTTTGATGACGGTTACAAAAAGTGACAATGATATGTCAAAAAGAAATATCTTTGATTGAAAAAGTAGATGAGTGTAGGGTAACTCGTGAACTTTGTAGTACTGATTAACTCGGATTTTCGCTGAGTGAGCTGATTCTTTTTAAATAACGGTTGAACCTGCAACGAAGGTAGAATGCGATGAAAAGACTTCAAAAATTTTTGATGATGTCTCTGTCAGTAGCGATGCTATTGATTGTGGAACCCCTTGGAGCCGCGGAGTTTACGCTCACCCTTCATCACTTCTTTTCACCAAAGGAACCAGCACAAACTAAAATGCTCGAGCCATGGGCTAATAGTGTAGAGAAGTTCAGTAAGGGAAAGGTGAAAATCAATATTGCTCCTGGGATGAGTCTTGGGGGGAAACCGTCTGATTTAGTCAAGCAAGCCAGAGAGGGGAAATTTGTTGATCTGATTTGGACGATCAATGGTTATAGTGGCAAAGAATTCCTCCGTTCAGAAGTCTTCGAGTTGCCATTCGTGCACACCAATGACCCCGTGGCCACCAACCTTGCTATGCGTGAAATGTTTGAGAGCGATCTCAAGGAAGATTACCAGGGACTGGAAGTGATGTTTCTTCATGTACATCAGGGGCAAGCAATTCAATCCAAGGGGTATGCGGTGCGTAAGCCTGCTGATCTGCTTGGGAAAAAAGCCAGAGTTCCAAGTCGAACAGGAGCTTGGGTCTTGGAGGAACTTGGGGCTCAAACCATCTCAGTACCTGTGATGCGAATACCCCAATCGATGCAAAGAAATATAGTCACAACTGCACTGATTCCTTTTAATGTTCAACCAATATTGGGTTTGGAACGCCACGTCACTCATTTCACTGAGGGATATGATCAAGTGCGATTTGGCAGTGTTATCTTTCAAGTCTCAATGAACGTTAGTAAGTGGGAGAGTTTGCCAGCAGAGATCAAAGACGCGTTTCGCAGAGCATCAGATGAGCAGTTTCTGAAAGAAATTGGCCAGATGTGGAAGGATGACGAACAGCGTGGGATTGAAGTCATGCAGAAGTTTGGCAAAGAGCACATTGTCCTTACGAAAGCAGAAACCGATGAATTCCGTAGCAAGCTGGAACCCGTTGTGGAGCGCTGGGTCGATGAAGTCAGCAAGGAAGGCATTGATGGAAGGGCATTAGTCACCAAGGCGCGCAAACTGATCGCCAAGTACTCGCAACAATAGGCTCAAAGAACCATTTACCAAACCTCCTCGATTTGAATGATC
>Ga0181606_10004401_pt1 | contig 11756 bp, 8 predicted proteins | sample 041ome_10_FD_132994 | JGI IMG/M metagenome (GOLD analysis project Ga0181606, IMG submission 132994) | Coastal salt marsh microbial communities from the Groves Creek Marsh, Skidaway Island, Georgia - 041412US metaG (megahit assembly) | ecosystem: Environmental > Aquatic > Marine > Intertidal zone...
TGGGATCGTAATTAGATTTGTCAGAATCTAAAGAAATCAGTATTTCAGTAGGGTTTTCTGCGTTTTTGAATAACCGAAAATTCTTTAAGTATAAATAACAAAGCTCTCGATATGATCTGCGATCTTTACTGCCCCAATTTTTGTTTCGTCTAAAGGTATCAGATAAATAAATTGGAAAGGGAGTGTTGCCTTCGTACGCCTCAATTATTCGAAGTGCTTGATCGTAATGACGGGGATGTCGCCTCGAAATCATTTTTGATTTTCGGAATCTTCAACGGGTGCCAATTCAATTTTTTCGTTTCGAATAAAACGTATACTTTGATTGACAAAAGTATTGTTCACCGACTTTTTAATTTCAAATGAATTAATCATTCCGTTGTAGGTGGCATTAGGAACGTCATTTAGATCCAAACGACCGTGAGTTGCAAAAAGTCCACCTAGATATATCAATTGGTCATATGCTTGAAAACCAAACTTGCTAGGCTCAGCTCGTTCTGATTTAATAAAAGTTTCAGTAAATCGAAGTGCAGAGCTATCTAAGCCATTGATGTAATTCATACTTGGATATATGATTTTTGTTTCATCAATTTCTTCGGCGGCCGATAAGTCGTCAAACCAACTAAAATCACCTACTATGTAACTATCCACTTTTCTAGAAACATTGGAATATTCCGCCAAGCGACTGAATGAATTGGTTCCTACATTAAGTAAAATAAGTGATTCAGATTTAGAATTGATTTTGGGACTTACCTTATTTCCTGATACGTAATGCTCAGTAAAATTGATTTTCGCCTTCTTGAGTTCCTTTTTGTAATATTTCAAAAGGGATTGATTTTTTTTGTCAATTATTAAGCAAAAAGTATGTTGAGGAAAGGTCAACTTTAATTTATGTACAAGTCCTTTCACTCTAAGAGAATCATGTCCGAAAAAATTAACATTTTGAACAATCTTAGGAAGCTTAAGATTGGTTAGGGGAGAAACCCACAAGAAATCTGTAGTTTGTAGATTTGTAGAAATCAAATCAACGGGCTTCTGTGTTATAGGTCCGATAAAAACATCTAAGGATTGAAATTCCGCACTTTTCGGTAATAAAATTAATGCCGAATCGTTCATTTTTTGCAAATCCCAAACTCTTAAATTTACCGATATGTTCCATTTGTTCAAATCTTCAGCTGCGATTCTTAAACCTGCGTAATAATCGAGTGCTGCTTGAGAAATCTGCTTTTGTGAAAGGGAAGAAGAGGTATCGCTATAAAAAGGTAGTAGCACACCCACATTTAAGGTATTGGGAGTTTGTGCTGAAAGATCACCTTTTAGAAAAAAGATGGTTAGAATTAAAAGTAAGCGCGATTTGATTTTCATATTAGATTACTCCCATTCGATAGTTGCAGGGGGCTTAGAACTTATGTCATATACAACCCTGTTGATTCCTTTTACCTGATTGATGATTGAATTGGATATTTCCGCCAGAATTTCATAGGGAATATGAACCCAATCAGCTGTCATGCCGTCGGTACTGCTTACCGCGCGGAGCGCAACAACTTGTTCGTATGTTCTTTCATCACCCATAACACCTACACTATGTACTGGTAATAAAATGGCTCCTGCTTGCCAAATTTTATCGTACCAATCAGTTTTTCTCAGAATTTGAGTATAAATATAGTCCGCTTCTTGCAATAATGCTACTTTCTGTGGCGTAATATCCCCTAAAATACGAATGGCAAGACCCGGTCCTGGAAATGGATGACGACCCAATAAGGTATGGCTTAGATTCATGGCTTTTCCCACTCGACGCACTTCATCCTTGAATAAAGCACGCAAAGGTTCAATAACCTTTAAGTTCATTTTCTCGGGCAATCCGCCAACATTGTGGTGCGATTTTATCGTCACAGATGGACCATTGACACTCACGCTTTCAATAACATCTGGGTAAATGGTACCTTGAGCAAGCCATGTAGCGCCTTTGATTTTAGCGGCTTCTCTTTGAAAAACCTCAATGAAAACCCGACCAATCGTTTTTCGTTTTTCTTCTGGATCGCTTTTTCCCGCCAATTCTTTATAAAATTCTGCAGAGGCATCAATGGCCAATAAATTCAAGTTCATACTTTTATAGTTTTCTTGAACTTCTTGGAATTCGTTCTTTCTGAGAAGGCCGTTATCGATAAAAATACATGTTAAATTTTCACCGATAGCTTGATTCAATAAGGCAGCGGCTACAGAACTGTCTACACCTCCTGAAAGCCCCAATATTACTTTGTCGTCACCTAGTGTTTCTCTTAAATTAGAAACGGTATCGTTTATGAAATGCCCCGGAGTCCAGTCAGCTTTACAATCGCAAATATTTAGTGCAAAGTTCTTTAACAAATCCAAACCCTCTGTGCTATGATAAACCTCGGGATGAAATTGGATTCCATATACGGGATTGGATTGTCCGTTCCATCTGAATCCAGCCACGGGTATGGAATCGGTTTTAGCAATAATTTCAAATTCATCTGGCAATTCACCTATGGTATCTCCATGGCTCATCCAAACCTGACTTTCATAACTTAATCCATCTAGAAGGGCATTGCTGATTCCGGTTTGAAGCATTTTAGCTCGACCGTATTCTCGATGATTACTTTTATCAACCTGACCACCAGCCATTTTTGCCATATATTGGGCGCCATAACAAACCCCCAATACGGGTACTTTCTCAAACAAAGATTTTAGGTCTATTTGAGGCGGTTCAGGATCATTTACCGAACATGGACTTCCGGAAAGAATAACACCTTTGGTAATACTATCAGGTTTTACTTCGCTGTTGAAAGGATGAATCTCGCAATAAACATTAATTTCACGCAACCTTCGGGCTATCAATTGGGTATATTGAGATCCAAAGTCATAAATGAGAATTTTTTCAGTCATAAATATGAGATACAAAGATAACGCTTAATCCGTATCCCTTGAGGAAATCAAAGCATTTCTTTTAGTTGTTTCATTGCTGTGTTCATGGCTCGAATCATGAAGTCCATTCTACCTCCGCGCAAAAGATATTTTTGAATGGTAATTTGATCTTTGAACTTCACAGCAATATAGATGGTACCTGATGGTTTTTCGTTTGTGCCATTTCCTGGACCTGCAATTCCAGTTGTCGCAATACCAATTTCCGATTTTAATTTATCGCAAACGCCTGTAACCATTTGTTCAGCTACTTCGGCACTCACTGCTCCATACGTTTCTATGGTATTTGGGTCAACGCCAAGTAGTTCGGTTTTCACTTCATTATCATAGGCTGTAACACTTCCGTTAAATACGCTTGAAGCACCCGTAACTTGAACAATTTGGTTGGCAATAAAACCGCCTGTACAACTTTCCGCTGTTGCGATTTTCACTTGATTAGATTTTGCGGTTTGAATTAACCATTCTGCCATACTCAAGTCCTCTGAAGAGAAAACCCAATCACCGAGTTCTTCCTGAAGCTTTTCCCAATAAGCATGGAAAACCTCTGTTGATAATTCCGGGTTCATGCGTGTTAATCGCAATTTAACCATATTGTGACTCGGCAAATAGGCAAGACCGCAACCTGGAATGTTCAATTCGAAATTTTGCAATTTTTGTGAAATCAAGCTTTCCGGAATTAGGGCGGTTGTAAGCGTTTTGTAAAGGGTAGCGGGTAGCTTAAAAAGTTGGCTAATTTTAGGGATTAAGGACTCTTCGGTTATAGCGCGAACTTCCCCCGGTACTCCTGGCATAGCCGCCAAATATTTACCGTTTTGTTCAAACCACATTCCGGGTGCTGTACCTTGAGAATTAAAGAGTGTTTCCGCACAATCTGGGAGATTGGCTTGTATCTTATTTATTTCAAACAATTCGGGATCGCGCCCTTTGAAGATTTGTTTCAATTGTTGCAGAACCGTCTCATCAATTCGTGTGCCACAATTGAAATAGGTTTGAAGAACAGATTTTGTAATGTCATCATTGGTAGGGCCTAAGCCACCGGTTAAAATAATCAGATTAACGCGAGAAAAAGCTTCTGTTATAGCGCTAATTATGGAATCTTTCGTATCACGGATTGCTGTTTTTCTTGAAATATTTAATCCAAGTGGACCTAATGTTTGAGCAAGATAAACGCTATTGGTATCCACAGTTTGTCCAATTAATAACTCGTCGCCAATTGTGATTACTTCAATATCCATGTTGCAAAAGTATTGAAATCCACAGGGCGTTAATCCTTTTTTTACGCACACCCAAATAAAGGACATAAGTTTGCTGAATATGTCAGATATCATAATCTACACGGATGGTGCGGCTCTGGGAAATCCGGGTCCGGGTGGATACGGCGCTGTAATGATTTACGGACCTCACCGAAAGGAATTATCCGATGGTTATCGTTTAACTACCAACAACCGTATGGAGTTATTAGCCGTGATAATGGCCTTAAAACACGTGAAAAATCCGGAGATTCCAATTTCGATATACACCGATTCCAAATATGTCTGTGACGCTATTTCTAAGAATTGGTTGGGAAATTGGGTGAAAAAAGGATTTAAGAATGTTAAGAATGTAGATCTATGGTTGGAATATTTAAAAGTTTCTAAGCCATTTCAGATAAAATTCAATTGGGTGAAAGGCCATGCGGGTGTTCCTGAAAACGAACGTTGTGACTTCTTGGCAACTCAAGCGGCAAAAAACAGTCCGGTTATTCCCGACCTTGAATACGAAAAAATTGCAAAATAATTAGTGATTTATTTATTGGACCGACAATAAATGAGAGGCGTGATTCATAGCTGCCTCTGTGATTTCTGATCCTGAAAGCATTTTAGCGATACTGATTTGTCTATCAGAATCCTTAAGATAACGGACTTCGCTGCGAGTGCTATTGGCATCTTGTACTTTAACAACTTCCCATTGATGATTTCCTGCGGCTGCAACTTGCGGAAGGTGACTGATGCACAAAATTTGATGTCTTTTTCCCAGTTCACGGAATAATTGACCCATTTTTGCGGCAACTTCACCACTGATTCCCGTATCGGCCTCATCGTAAATTAAAGTAGGTAGTAATTTCTTTTCTGAAATAATACTGCGGAATGCAAAATTGAGTCGTGATAATTCACCTCCTGATGCGATTTCACTAACGGCTTGTGGTTGCGTGCCAGGATTAGCCGTGAACAAAAGTTTTATGGTATCAGCGCCGTGTGAACCAAGTAGGTTTGAATTGAATTCAATATCAAATTTCACTTGGGTATACGGCATGTTTAATTTTTTAAGAATATCGATCGATTTATTGGCTAGAATCTCACCGGCATTCATCCTTGCCGAATGCAAATCCTGGGCAAGTTCAAGGCATTTTTGATGTGAATCTTCAAGGGCTACTCGGAGTTCCTTAATCTGTTTTTCAAGATTATCGGTAGAGGAAACATATTCACGTAGTTTTTCCTCAATTTGCAGTAATTCAGTACAAGAATTAACCCCGTGTTTGCGAAGTAGTTGTTGAATTTTATTGAAACGTTCGTTTAACTCAAATAGTCGCTGTGGGTTTTGCTCTGTTTTTTCTGCAATGCGTGAAGCCTCGTTAGAGAGATCGTCTATCTCAATGGATATTGATTTCAAACGGCTATTAAATTCTGAAAATTCTGGACTAATCGAGTCGAAAGATTTCACCAAACTGTACAATTGGGAAATTAAACTTCGCACGTTTATTTCTCCTTCTGAAAGTCCCACAGAAACTTGTTGAAAATGGTCTTTGATTTCTTCCGCTTGAGATAAGGTATTTATTTCTTGTTCTAAAGAGACTTCTTCCTCTTCTTGAAGTTTCAAAATTTCAATTTCTTGAAGTTGGAACATATTGAAATCTTGTTCCTTTAGCGTTGTTTTTAATTTATTTTCAGCGTTAATGAGTGATTCTTTGGTTTCTGCAAAATCTAGATAAGCCTTTTGGTAATGGCTTAACAGGTGTGGTTCTTCAAGTATTGAATCCAGTAGATCTCGTTGAACTTCCGATTGAGCCATCATCAAGTTGGTATGTTGCGTTTGTATTTCAACCAAATTGCTACCCAATTCTTTTAAAACGGGTAGGGTAACGGGCGTATCATTTATAAAGGCTCTTGATTTCCCGGTCTTTGAGATTTCTCTTCTGAAAATGCACAAGTCGGAATAATCCAAATCGTGCAATTCAAAATAGGACTGTAAGGATAAGTTTTTTATGGAAAAATGACCCTCGATTATGCATTTATCAAATCCATCGGACACAACACTTGTATCGGCTCTTTGTCCCAAAATAAGGCCAATAGCACCTAACAAGATCGATTTACCTGCCCCTGTTTCTCCAGTAATGGTTGTCATGCCATCGTTAAGTTCCATATCCAAATGGTCTAACAACGCATAATGAGATATTAACAGGCGCTTTAACATATTTGTATTATGATCGGGTGAGGATGCAGTTCATGATCCAAAGATTTTCGTTAATGTCTTTTTTACCATAAATAGCATCGTTAAAAGGCGTGAAAGCAATTTCATGATTGATGACGCCTACCGCCACACCTTGTTTTCCTTCTAAAAGTCCTTTTACAGCATGTGCTCCCAATCGAGAGGCGAGAATTCTATCGTTGGAACTGGGTTTGCCTCCTCTTTGTATATGCCCTAATACGGTAACTCGGGTATCTGCATCGGGAAAGTGTTTCTGGTATTCATTTGCCAGTTCGTAAGCTCGTCCTTCTTCATCGCCTTCAGCCACCACGAATATTGAAAACTGCTTTTCTCTTCTTTTATTTTTATGAAATTCAATAAGTTCTTCAAACTCATTTTCTTTTTCAGGAATGAACACACCTTCTGCACCACCAGCCAAAGCGGCATTCAACGCTATATGACCCGAATGCCTGCCCATTACTTCTACAAAGAACACACGATTATGTGCATCAGCCGTATCGCGAATTTTATCTATCGCGTCAACCGCCGTATTTGTGGCCGTGTCAAATCCAATTGTATAATCGGTTCCAGCTACGTCGTTATCAATGGTTACGGGACAAACGATAATAGGTAACCCATATTCTTCTGAAAATTTCAGAGCTCCTGTATACGTTCCATCTCCACCAATAGCTACCAAAGCATCTATGCCATGTGATTTTAAGTTATCGTAGGCAATTTTGCGTCCCTCAGGAGTACGGAATTCTTTAGAACGTGCAGATTTCAATATCGTCCCCCCATATTGGATGATATTACCAACACTAGAAGCCGACATTGGCGCAATTTTATTATTAATCATGCCATCGTAACCGCCAGTAATCCCATAAACATCAATACCAAAATAAATACATGTTCTAACGGTTGCACGTACACAAGCATTCATTCCGGGAGCATCCCCACCGGAGGTAAAAACGGCTATTTTCTTAATTTTAGATTCCAATTTAGTTGTAGTTTGAATTAAAGTTCAAAATAAGCAAAAACCCCCGACATCGTCGAGGGCTTTTGAAGATATTGCGAAAAAAATTCGATTTCTTATTTCGGGTAGTTAATTCCCTTAACGCTGAATTGAGCAAAATCGTTGTTGTTGCCCACTGCAGGTAGGTCAGTTAGCCTATCTATTTGAATTAAATAGATGTTGAATTCAACCGCTTGAGTTGATTTTGCCAAAATTACATCACCCTCTTCTAGCATGATTTCATCTGTCATATTATCTTTATTAGCTTTATAAAGATTAAACAAATAAGTAGTTGAAGACGCATTATTCCAATCGTTAGCAGCAACTTTAATGAATTTGGTTCCATTGCCTGAAGTCCATTTTTTAGACCATTGAGCGGCTCCAGTTGTTGTTGCGTCTTTGATGTCTTGATCGATAGGAGCAGAACCCTTTGCTAGCGCAAATCCAGCAATTAAATCATAAGCGATATCTTGACTCTGCGCATTAGCATTGTATACAATCTGATTTGCAGAACCATCTAAACCATTCAACTTTGGAATTACAGAAAGTTTTACACTTTGAGTTTCGCTGCTTCCATTGGCGTCATTAGCTGTAATTATATACTCAACATCATCACCGGTGGATCCTAAAGCTTTAGTTGGGTAGGATATGGTAAATGATTTACTCGTAACAGCCGTATCAAATACAATAATTGCGGCGTTGTTATTTACTTTAACCGAAAAAACTACAGATTTCAAACTTTCCGAGCCTGCATTTGCAGTTGCCGCAATCAATATATCAGAAGAAACCTCTACTTCAGTGCCTGTGATTCTATCTCCGGTAATGGAAATGGTGGCAGTCGGTTTTGGTGCTTCAGCGTCATCTCCTCCACAAGAAGATAAAAATGCCATTGCCGCTACTGGCAATAACAACATCCAAGAATTTAATTTCATACGTTTCATTTTCAGTTTAATTTTATGGTTGCAAATTCCTTAAATTCTGCAACAATTGCAAACAAAAGTTTTTCTAATTGAATAGGTTTCGGTGTGCTTGTGTCAAAATGTCGCCTAAACTGACAATATGGTTGAAATAAAGCGATGTAAAAGGTGCTTTTTTTAGATTTTCACAGATATTTGCACTTTGGCATAGGCCTTGAATATAGAGAAAAGCGATGTTTAAACAGAAAGAGACCTTCTTTGACTTTATGAATGATGACGATAATGTAGATGGAACTCCAGAGTTTCTTCCGTTGTTTTCAAAACAAGAAGAAGAAGAGAGTAATAAAATGGAAATTCCCGGTGAACTTCCAGTATTAGCTATAAAGAATACGGTATTATTTCCAGGTGTTATTTTCCCTATAACTGTTGGTAGGGACAAAAGCATTAAACTCATAAAGGATGCCAATAAGGGCGACAAAACTATAGCGGTAGTTTCCCAAAAAAACTCAGAGGTTGAAGATCCAGGGTTAGCAGATATATATTCCATAGGTGTTTTAGCAAAAATCATCAAATTGATGCGCATGCCGGATGGCACTACCACGGTAATCATCCAAGGTAAAAGACGCATACAAATTGGAGAATTAACACAAGCCGAGCCCTACATGAAAGCGCAAGTTTTGGCCTATCCAGACTTGGCCTTTAAGGAAGACAAAGAATACAAAGCGATAATTGACAGTATTAAGGACATTTCCAACAACATAATTAACTTATCACCCAATATTCCATCGGAGGCATCAATTGCCATACGCAACATTGATTCAAGCGTATTCTTGATTCATTTCGTGGCCTCTAATTTGAATATTCCAGTAGGCGAGAAGCAAGAAATTCTAGAGTCTTTGTCTCCTAAAGTGCGTGCGCATCGTGTACTTGAGCATGTAACAAAGGAATTGCAGATGTTGGAGTTGAAAGATCAAATCCAAAGTAAAGTTAGAACGGATATTGATAAACAACAGCGTGAATACTTCTTGCATCAGCAAATGCGCGCTATTCAAGAGGAATTGGGCGCAGAATCTCCCGATAAGGAAATAGAAAATCTACGTCTTAAGGGTGCGGAAAAATCTTGGAAAAAGGAAGTAAGAGAACATTTCAATAAAGAGTTAGATCGCTTAGGTCGAATCAATCCGGCTTCACCCGATTATTCGGTGGGTTTGAACTATGTTCAATTGCTCTTAGACTTACCTTGGGATACCTATACCGATGACAATTTCGACCTAATACGGGCGGCAAAAGTTTTAGATGAAGATCATTTTGGTTTGGATAAAGTAAAGATTCGTATTCTCGAATATTTAGCGGTATTAAAACTTAAAGGTGATTTGAAATCTCCGATTATTTGTTTGCATGGACCTCCAGGTGTGGGTAAAACTTCGCTTGGAAAGAGTATTGCTCGTGCATTAGGTAGAAAATATGTAAGAATGAGTCTCGGTGGACTTCACGATGAGTCTGAGATTCGCGGACATCGTAAAACCTATATAGGAGCCATGCCAGGTAGGGTAATTCAGAATATCAAGAAAGTGGGATCTTCAAATCCCGTATTTGTCCTTGATGAAATTGATAAATTAGGTCGTGACTTTAGAGGCGATCCTAGTTCGGCTCTCCTTGAGGTTTTAGATCCTGAACAGAATGCTACCTTTTACGATAACTATCTTGAATACGATTACGATTTAAGCAAAGTATTATTCGTCGCCACGGCCAATTCATTAGATACCATACAACCTGCTTTACTTGACCGTATGGAAATCATAGATCTGCACGGATATAGTGTTGAAGAGAAGTTGCAAATAGCCAAAACCTATTTGATCCCGAAGCAAAGAAAAGCTCACGGATTAAAAAGTACCCAATTTAAAATTTCAGATTCGGGCTTACAGTTGATCATTGAACAATATACCAGAGAAAGTGGAGTACGTGGACTCGAAAAGAAAATTGCATCGCTTGCACGCGCATCCGCCAAACAAGAAGCATCAGGAGAAAACTACAAGAAAACACTAAGCCAAAATGAAATTGAAACTATTTTGGGACCTGAAAAGTTGGAGCCTGAATTATATGAAAATAATCAAACTGCAGGAGTTGTTGCAGGATTAGCTTGGAGCCCAATGGGAGGAAGTGTACTTTTTGTAGAAAGCACATTGACTCCAGGAAAAGGCGAATTAAAAGTAACAGGCCAGCTTGGTGATGTGATGAAAGAAAGTACCGCTCTTGCGCATACCTTTTTGAAAGCACATTCTCATTATCTCGATTTAGATACTTCTATTTTTGACCATTGGAACGTGCATATTCACTTTCCAGCCGGTTCTATCCCTAAAGACGGCCCTTCAGCCGGTATTACAATTTTAACGGCATTAGCGTCCTTATTTACTCAAAGAAAGGTGAGAAATAAATTGGCAATGACGGGTGAAATTACATTAAGGGGCAAGGTTTTACCTGTGGGTGGAATCAAAGAAAAAATATTAGCTGCAAAACGTGCAGGTATAAAAGAAGTGATTCTGTGTAAACAAAATGAAAAAGACATATTAGATATAAAAGCGGACTATATTGAAGGAATGGAATTTCATTTCGTAAATAATATGTTTGAAGTTTTAGATCTTGCACTTACCGATGAAAAAGTAAAGAATCCATTAGATTTATCCACTCAGAAGTCCAAATAAACTATATTTGAGCATGATCTTACAAAAGATATGGGAGTATCTCTCCTTTAAAAAACGAAAAGGGGAGAAACCCAATTTCAATCTTAGGATGATGCACGGTATCAACAAGATTTCTATTTTCATGTTTTTATTTGCTATTATCGTGATGTTCGTCCGATTTTGTAAATAATTCATGTTGAACATTTCAAGAGTTTTTTGGAGTATATCTTTTTGTATTTGCCTTCATTTGCAGGCTCAACTGCCTCAGTTGGCTCAGTCTGAAAAAGCCGTACAAGCACGTTTAGATTCAATCGGAACCGATTTGTCTAGCAAAAGTTCCATGGGACTTGTGCCCTTATTTGCATTAAAAGATAATTGGGTTCATAGTTATTTGGATGTGGTAGGCGCGGATTATAATGGAATGGCAGATTCGGTTCAAATCACCTTGCCTGAACATAAGGGACCCCTTAGTTATGGTTATTTTTTCCAACACCATGAATCATCGAAATGGGAACCTAAAAGGATTTTATTCATTATAGAAGGTGGCCCCAATTGGCATAGGGAACTTGACGTTAGAATTTGGCTTGATAGAAATCATAATTTAGATTTTACGGATGAAATACCAGAAACCCTTGTAAAGGGCAGGTCTAAAGGAGTCCTATCCTTTTCAGAAAACAATAAATCGTCTTCTGGTGTGCGAATTCGTGTATTTCCAGAACACAAATTCTATCGGTTTTCCAAGATGAATGATATGGCGATAAA
>Ga0181606_10004406_pt1 | contig 11750 bp, 9 predicted proteins | sample 041ome_10_FD_132994 | JGI IMG/M metagenome (GOLD analysis project Ga0181606, IMG submission 132994) | Coastal salt marsh microbial communities from the Groves Creek Marsh, Skidaway Island, Georgia - 041412US metaG (megahit assembly) | ecosystem: Environmental > Aquatic > Marine > Intertidal zone...
ATGGGGTACGGCCATGATGGTTCGCGATATAAAGAAGCAAAGCGAGCTGTTGAAGAAAAACAAATGGGCCCGCTGATTAAAACAATTATGACACGATGTATCCATTGTACAAGATGTGTCCGCTTTGCAACAGAAGTGGCAGGTGTTCCAGACCTTGGTGCTATCGGTCGCGGGGAACAGGTAGAGATAACAACTTATCTTGAAAAAACAATCGCATCTGAATTAAGCGCGAACGTTATTGACCTATGCCCAGTTGGCGCTTTAACCAGCAAGCCATATGCATTTATCTCACGGCCCTGGGAGCTTAATAAAACAGAATCTATTGATGTAATGGATGCGCAAGGGTCAAACATACGAATTGATGCTCGAGGCAACCAGGTGTTGCGGGTAATGCCTCGCTTGAACGAAGATGTTAATGAGGAATGGATTTCTGATAAGGCTCGATTTGCGATTGATGGCTTAAAAACGCAAAGGTTAGACAAGCCTTATGTAAGACGTGATAATGGTAAGTTTGAGGCGTCTAGCTGGGATGAGGCTTTTGCTGCGATTGCTAAGAACCTGAAAAAAGTAAAGCCTAATAACTTTGGTGTAATAGCAGGTGATCAGATAGATGCTGAAACCTTGTTTGCAATGAAGCTTATGATGGAAAAAATTGGTTCTCCTCATTTGGATTGTAGGCAAGATGGTGCTGATATTGATGGCAATGCACGTGGTAGCTATTTGTTTAATTCCACCATTGCAGGAATTGATGAGGCGGATGCGATTTTGATTATCGGCAGTAATCCTCGTATTGAAGCGCCTGTGATGAATGCCAGAATTCGCAAGCAGTATTTAACTAGTGGTTTGCCGATAGCGTATATCGGACAATCGGTTGATTTAACCTATCCAGCAGAATATCTTGGAAGTAATGCCCATATATTAGCAGATATAGCGGAGAATAATCACCCATTTTGTAACACGCTTCAATCTGCTAATAACCCGATGATAATTGTCGGAAATGGGGTTTATACGCGCCATGATGCAAAAGCGTTATTGCATCATATCTCAGAAATTGTAAAAACTTTTGATGTCGTCCATAAAGGCTGGAATGGGTTTAATGCTTTGCATAATGCAGCCTCGCGTGTTGCTGGTCTTGATATTGGTTTTCTGCCTGGAAAATCTGGAAAATCTGCTCGCGCCATGCTTGCTGATGCTGCAAACAACAAGATGGCAATGATTTGGCTTTTAGGGGCAGATGAAATTGATACAAGTAAGCTTGAAAACACGTTTGTGGTATATCAGGGTCATCACGGCGATGTTGGCGCGCATTGCGCAGATGTTATATTGCCAGGGGCCACCTATACAGAAAAAAATGGGTTATTTTTGAATTTTGAGGGCCGTGTTCAAGAGGTTCGAAGAGCAGCATTCCCGCCAGGGGATGCAAAAGATGATTGGTCTATAATCAGGGCATTTTCTGCCGTGATTGGGCAGCCATTGCCGTTTGATACTCATGAGGCATGCCGGCAGATGTTAGTGTCAAGCTTTCCTCATTTTGCAGAGATAGGTCAAATTCGCTCCTCCAGATGGAAGAAGATTGGCAAGTCAGGCAAAATGTCGGATGAGCCAATCTCAGCGGGGTTAACAGAATTTTACATGACGTGCCCAATTAGCAGAGCGTCGCAGACAATGGCTGATAGCAGAACTTCGCGTGAAAATAATACCAAACAGATAGCTGCCGAATAGGAATTCAGATGAGTGGTCTTGATTTGACATATCTAATTGAACTTGGCTGGCTTGTGCTTAAGGTTTTCATTGTTATTATCCCTCTTTTAATCGGTGTTGCATATCTCACCCTTGCGGAGAGAAGAGTTATTGGCTTTATGCAATTACGCAAAGGGCCAAATGTTGTAGGCCCATTCGGATTGCTTCAACCATTTGCAGATGCTCTTAAATTACTATCGAAAGAGACTATCCTGCCCGCAGGCGCCGATAAGGTTACTTTTGTAATCGCCCCGATGTTAACTTTTGTTTTGGCGTTGGTTGCATGGGCCGTCATACCGTTTGGAGAATCTCTTGTTATTTCAGATATAAATGTTGGTATTTTATATTTATTTGCGGTCTCGTCACTTGGCGTTTACGGAATTATCATGGCTGGATGGGCCAGTAATTCTAAATATGCGTTTTTAGGCGCGTTGCGTTCAGCTGCCCAAATGGTTTCGTATGAAGTCTCAATGGGTTTGGTGATTATCACTGTATTATTATGTGTTGGTTCGCTGAATTTATCAGATATCATTGAAGCTCAGAGAACGGTATGGTTTGCACTGCCTCTGTTCCCCATGTTTATTGTCTTCTTTATTTCAACATTGGCAGAAACAAACAGGGCACCATTCGACTTACCAGAGGGCGAGTCTGAGTTAGTTGCAGGTTATTTCGTTGAATATAGCTCTATGAGTTTTGCATTATTCTTCCTAGGGGAATATGCAAATATGATTTTGATGAGCGCCATGACTACTATATTATTTTTAGGGGGTTGGCTTCCTCCTTTTGATATTTATCCACTTAACATCATCCCTGGCCCAATTTGGTTTATTTTGAAAATTTGTTTTGTGCTATTTGTTTTTCTTTGGATGAGAGCAACGACACCTCGATATAGATATGATCAATTGATGCGTTTAGGATGGAAAGTATTTCTGCCGTTTTCCCTTATCTGGGTTGTTCTAACAGCCGGATTTTTAATTAGTTTTGATATGCTGCCAGCGACTGCTGGGCTTAATTAGAAAAGGAGCCTATTTTATGCAAGCTGCTATGAATGCAATTAGATCCTTCCTGTTGATTGAAATACTTCAGGGATTAGTACTCACATTAAAGTATTTTTTTAAGCCCAAGGTAACGTTGAATTACCCGTTCGAGAAAGGCACATTATCGCCTCGTTTTCGCGGGGAACATGCTTTGCGCCGATATGCTAATGGTGAAGAGAGATGTATCGCATGTAAGCTTTGCGAGGCTGTGTGTCCAGCGCAAGCTATCACGATTGAAGCAGAGCCAAGAGATGATGGCTCAAGGCGCACAACACGATATGATATCGATATGACCAAATGCATTTATTGCGGTTTTTGCCAAGAAGCCTGTCCGGTTGATGCCATTGTAGAAGGACCAAATTTTGAATTTGCGACAGAAACCCGTGAGGAGTTGTTCTATGATAAAGACAAGCTTCTTGCAAACGGTGATAGATGGGAAGGGGAAATAGCTCGTAATTTAGCATTAGATGCTAAATGGCGATAGCTAATTAACAATAAAACAATGAATTACACACAGGGTTTAATCTTATCTAGTAAGATTGGCTTTGGTTGGAGAAATACATGATTGAAACGTTATTCTTCTATCTCTTTGCCAGCATTACCTGTCTTGCAGGTTTGATGGTTATATCCTCGCGCAACCCTGTTCATTCAGTTTTGTTTCTAATTTTAGCCTTTTTTAATGCCGCTGGATTATTTGTGTTACTCGGGGCAGAGTTTCTGGCGATGTTGCTCGTGGTTGTTTATGTCGGCGCGGTGGCTGTATTATTCTTATTTGTGGTGATGATGCTGGACATAAATTTTGTTGAGTTGCGAGAGGGCTTTCAGCGTTATATGCCGTTAGGACTTGGCGTTGGGGGCGTGTTGCTGGGAGAGATATTATTTGTGTTTTTTAATAGCGCAGATATGCCCAACACAGTGGTAATGGTAAATGAAGTCAGTAATACACGTGCGCTTGGACGCATTCTCTACACTGACTATATCTATTTGTTTCAACTTGCTGGATTGATATTGCTTGTTGCGATGATAGGGGCGATTGCCCTAACGCTTCGCAAAAGAGAGAATGTGCGCCGCCAATCTATTGCAAGTCAGACAGAGCGCACACGCGCAGATAGTATTGAGGTTGTATCAGTACCCTCAAACACAGGTGTGAAGAGGTCTTAAAATCATGGAAATCACTCTTTCTCACTATCTGTCAGTATCCGCAATATTATTTGTGTTTGGCGTGTTTGGTATATTCATTAACCGTAAGAATGTCATAACAATTTTGATGTCTATTGAGTTGATATTACTGTCGGTAAATATTAATATGGTGGCATTTTCAGCCTTTACAGGCACAATTTCTGGACAAATATTTTCACTTTTTATTTTGACAGTGGCTGCAGCAGAAGCAGCTATCGGGCTTGCTATTCTAGTAATTTACTTCCGAAATAGAGGGTCTATTGCGGTTGAAGATATCAATGTGATGAAGGGGTGACGCAGTGCTTTATCAAGCAATTGTATTTTTGCCATTATTAGGTGCAGCTGTTGCAGGCTTGCTTTCTGTTCGCCAGCAGCATCTGCCTGCAGAAATAGTAACAGTCGTGGGTGTGTGCGCCTCATTTTTGCTATCTTGTTTTGCATTTTATCACGTAGCATTGTTACATAATCCGGTTACTCTTGACGTTGCTCGATGGATTAATTCAGCTGATTTTGTGGCGAACTGGTCTTTTCGGTTTGATACGCTGACAGCTGTTATGCTGATTGTTGTTACCTCGGTTTCCTCATGTGTTCATATTTATTCCATTGGCTATATGCATCACGATAAGGCACGGGCGCGTTTCATGTCGTATCTGAGTTTATTTACATTTGCCATGTTGATGCTTGTGACGTCTGATAACCTGCTTCAATTGTTTTTTGGATGGGAAGGCGTTGGTGTCGCCTCTTATTTATTAATTGGTTTTTGGTACCATAAGCCGTCTGCCCATAAGGCGGCAATGAAAGCCTTTATTGTAAATAGAGTTGGTGATTTTGGATTTGCTCTTGGCATTTTTGTAATCTTTTACTTATTTGGTAGTATAGAGTTTGATGACATTTTTTCTAATGCATCTGATTTTTCTAACACCTCCATTATATTTTTAGGCTTTGAGTTGCCAGCGTTAGAAGTGGCAGCAATCTTATTATTTATTGGTGCGATGGGTAAATCTGCCCAGCTTGGATTGCATACTTGGCTTCCTGATGCCATGGAAGGGCCAACCCCAGTATCAGCCCTTATACATGCAGCAACAATGGTAACAGCAGGGGTTTTCCTTGTTTGCAGATTATCCCCCGTTATTGAATATGCACCATTTGCACTTGATGTGATAACAGTAGTTGGCGCGCTTACCGCCATTTTTGCGGCTACGATTGGAATGACACAATTTGATATTAAGCGCGTCATAGCTTATTCCACCTGTTCACAATTAGGATATATGTTTTTTGCAGCGGGTGTTTCTGCCTATCCAGCCGCAATGTTTCATCTCACGACTCATGCTTTTTTCAAGGCGCTTTTATTTTTAGGGGCAGGGTCTATCATACATGCGCTTTCAGATGAGCAGGATTTGCGAAATATGGGCGGTATTTGGCGAAAAATCCCAATAACCTACAGCTTAATGTGGATAGGCTCGCTAGCATTAGCAGGCTTTCCTTTTTTTGCAGGCTATTACTCAAAAGATATGATTTTAGAGGCAGCCTGGGCCTCTCATAGCTTTACAGGTCAAATGGCCTTTTGGCTTGGCTGTGCTGCTGCATTGTTAACTGCATTTTATAGCTGGCGGTTATTGATAATGGCCTTTCACGGCAAACCGCGTTGTAGTGCAGAGGTGTTTGAGCATGTTCATGAATCCCAACCAATTATGATATTACCTCTTATTCCGCTTGCCTTTGGAGCGATTTTTGCGGGCTGGTTTGGTTATCAAAGCTTTGTTGGCTATGATATGAGTTATTTCTGGGGAGACTCATTGTTTATATTACCTGAACATCATGCAATGGAAGAGGCACATCACGTTGCAGAATGGGTAAAAAGACTTCCCGTTATTCTTGCGGCATCAGGCGTTGGTCTGGCTATTATCGCATATTTAATCATTCCGTCTTTGCCTGCACGGGTTGTGTCGATGGCAAGGCCAATACATACGCTTTTCTTCAATAAATGGTTTTTTGATGAGTTGTATGACCTATTATTTGTGCGCGCATCGGTTCGCTTTGGCACGTTTTTGTGGGTTAAGGGTGATAAGCAAACCATTGATGCGTTTGGACCTGACGGCTTATCTGGGCTCGTGATTAATGGGTCTAACAAATTGTCAAAATTACAATCTGGATATGTTTATCATTATGCATTTGCCATGATGATAGGGGTAGTAATGTTGTTGTCCTGGTATTTCAGCGGATTTGGGAGATAAGATATGCTGTCATCTTGGCCTATTCTGTCTATCGTAACGTTCCTTCCTCTTATGGGGGTTTTGTTTATTCTACTAGCAAGCGGAAATAACAAATCGTCCGAGCATAATTGTAAAATGCTTGCAATTTGGGTTTCTAGTTTCACATTTATTGTCTCTCTTATCTTGTATTTCGGATTTGATACCACGATGGCTGGATATCAATTCGAAGAGCAGGTTGAATGGATCGCCAGTAGTGGTATATCCTATCATTTGGGTGTGGATGGCATATCGATGCCCTTTATTTTGCTATCAACATTTTTAACACCGCTTTCGATATTAGCGAGCTGGCATTCTATTAAAAATAGAGTCCGCGAATTTATGATAGCATTCCTCGTGTTAGAAACCATGATGGTTGGAATGTTTGCATCGCTTGATATGATGATGTTTTATTTGTTTTTTGAAGGCGTATTAATTCCGATGTTTTTGATTATCGGAATTTGGGGCGGACCGCGGCGCGTATATGCTGCTTTTAAATTCTTTTTATATACGCTTGCAGGCTCTGTTTTGATGCTCGTTGGTATTATGGTTATGTATCTGCAAGCTGGCACCACTGATATTCCAGTTCTTTCAGATTTTAACTTCCCGCCAGAGCTACAATACTGGCTGTTTATTGGCTTTTTTGCCTCATTTGCTGTAAAAGTGCCCATGTGGCCTGTTCATACATGGCTGCCTGATGCGCATGTGGAGGCTCCAACGGCTGGGTCAATGATTTTGGCTGGTGTGTTATTAAAAATGGGTGGGTATGGTTTTATTCGCTTCTCATTACCTATATTTCCAGATGCATCTGTCTATTTCGCACCCTTTATATTTGTACTTTCGGTTGTGGCTATAATTTATACATCTCTTGTCGCGCTTGCACAGAGCGATATGAAAAAATTAATTGCTTATTCTTCAGTGGCGCATATGGGGTTTGTGACAATTGGCATCTTTACTCTGAATGAGCAAGGAATAACAGGTGCAATGTTTCAGATGATTAGTCATGGTCTTGTATCTGCCGCCTTGTTCTTTTGTGTTGGTATTGTTTATGACAGGCTGCATACAAGAGAAATTGATGCTTATGGCGGTGTTGCAGATGTAATGCCCAATTATGCTGTGTTTTTTATGATTATGATGCTTGCATCTGTTGGTCTGCCAGGAACGTCAGGGTTTGTTGGCGAAATTTTGGTGCTGGTTGGCGCTTATAAAGCAAGTTCACTGGTTGCGTTTTTTGCGGCAACAGGTTTGGTTCTTGGTGCAACTTATATGTTGTGGCTTTACCGTAGAGTTGTTTTTGGAAGAGCTGAAAAAGGGGCGGTTATTCGTATGCCTGTCCTGAATAATCGAGAAATCACAATTTTGGTGCCGCTAACAATTTTTATTGTATGGTTCGGGATATATCCTGCACCCTTGTTAGATGTTTTGAACCCCGTGGTTGCTTTGATTAGTGAAGCTGTGTCGAATACCCAAATGGCAACAGCTAATCTCCAATAACCAATTTAAAGGATTTATTCTAAACTATGCTGTTTACACAAATGACTTTTCAAGCCGCTTTGCCAGAATATATTCTGGCAGTTGTGGCATTAGGCCTTGTTTTAATGGCTGCCTTTACGGAGGAGTCTGTTGGTTCTAGAAGACTTGTAAGAATGATTGCGTTGTTGGGGTATGGGTTTGCCTTTGCAACCACTTTTATATTGCCGTCAGAAAGCCAAGTTATTTTTCTTGGTTTGTTTAAAATAGATGGTTTTCTTGTTTATATGAAGGGTTTGGTGCTTATTGGGGCGTTTTTTGCGTGTTGGATGGTTGATGAAAATTGGTCTGATGGAGTGGAAAAACCTGAATATCAGGTTTTAATTATGCTTGCTACTTTAGGAATGCTGTTAATGATTTCGGCTAATGATCTGATTTCATTATATATGGGTCTTGAGCTACAATCCCTTCCTCTTTATGTTATTGCTGCGATGAATACACGTTCCCTTAAATCATCTGAAGCAGGATTGAAATATTTTTTGCTAGGGGCTTTATCATCAGGAATGCTGTTATATGGCGCCTCTCTAATTTACGGATTTAGCGGCTCTACTCAGTTTGGAGAAATTGCATCCAGTATTGCCCAGAATGGTGCTTCTTCAGGGATGATTATAGGGGTTGTATTCCTGCTATCTGGATTGGCATTTAAGGTTTCTGCAGCGCCGTTCCACATGTGGACACCAGATGTGTATGAGGGCGCGCCTACGCCAGTTACAGCCTTATTTGCAATCGCACCCAAGGTTGCTGCCATCGCGCTACTTCTGAATGTTACCCATTTCGTATTTGCCGATATCCGAATGGAATGGATGCAAGTAATAATCGCACTTTCTGTTGCATCGATGGTTGTTGGTGCTTTTGGTGCGATCATGCAAAAAGATTTAAAGCGCATGATGGCCTATTCATCTATTGCGCACATGGGGTATGCTCTTGCTGGATTGGCTGCAGGAACACAACAAGGTGCGGCAGGTGTGATGATTTATATGACGACCTATATTTTTATGGGGGCTGGTACCTTTTCAATCATTTTGATGATGAGGCGTGATGGACTTCCCGTTCAAAAATTATCTGATTTAGCGGGCTTTTCATCTACTCACCCTTATTTGGCATTTGGTTTGATGGTATTTATGTTTTCTATGGCAGGCATTCCGCCATTGGCTGGGTTTTTTGCAAAATGGTACGTGTTTTTAGCAGCCGTTAATGCAGGTTTAGTTCCATTGGCGATAATAGGGGTTTTAACCTCTGTTATTGGGGCTTTTTATTATTTGCGTATTATCAAGCTGATGTATTTTGAGGATGTTGACCAGCCACTAGATACTAATGCACCAAAGGAAAATATAATTATTCTTTCCGTTTCATTGATTGTAACTATTTTATTTTTATTTATTATCGGCCCATTACGTGAATGGACTTACTTTGCGGCAACTAATTTTCCGATATCCGGTGCGTTATAATGGGAGCATTTATGGCCGAGAGATATTTACCCAAGTGGGAGCTTCATTGGCAAGATACTGCCACTTCTGCATTAGACTTAGCAAAAGATTTCATTAAGAATTCAGAGTTACTGCCCCAAGGTAATGCATTTCTGGTTGCAGAGCAGACAGCAGGCCGTGGTAGAATGGGACGTAGTTGGATATCCTGTAAAAATGATGGGATGTATCTTTCTGTTATTTTATCTCCTAAACGTGCCCAAGCTGAATGGCCAACATTGTCATTTGTTGCCTCTCTTGCGGCTATACAAACGCTAAATTCTATTTGTCCAGATTTACCTGTTTCACTAAAATGGCCAAATGATTTGATGGCTGAAGATAGAAAGCTGGGCGGTATCCTGCTTGAGGCTGATGGACCGCACGCTATTGTAGGGTGCGGCATTAATATTAAAAATGCGCCAGATATAACAGATTCCCGATTTCCATCAACCGACATCGCAAAATACCAATCCAATATACCAGAGCCACAAGAATTAGCAGAATCATACATTAATAATTTGGAGAATTTGTATCAGATTTGGCAAAATTGTGGGCCAGCCCCTCTTTTGGCTAGATGGCAGGACAAGTCCAATATAATCGGAAGGCAGTTAACCGTTGCCTTATGTGATAAGTCTGTGACAGGCATCTGTGATGCTTTAGAGCCAGATGGTCGTTTAAATCTAGTCGACATGGATGGAAACGTTCATCTCATCACGGTAGGAGACGTGGTGTTGATGGGAGAGGTTAATGCTTCTCGCAATTGATTGTGGAAACACACATGTTGTTTTTGGCATATTTAATCATTCTGATTTGCGTCATAGTTGGCGGGCTCAAACCTCTGATACGATGGATAAGGAGCGTTTTTTATCCTCGTTTTTGAAGCAATTAGCGCATTTTGGCTTATCGCTACCTGACATAACAGATGTTATTATTGCTTCTGTTGTGATAGAGGCAACGCATTGTTTTGATTATTTGGAACATTCCATTGCAATTCCATTTCACTCTATTGCAAACCCATCAATAATTCTGCCAATTGATATTGATGTACCAGACCCATCTCAGGTTGGTGCAGATAGAATTGTAAATGCAGTTGCAGGCTCATTCTTGACCCAGTCAGATGTTATTATTGTAGATTTTGGGACTGCTACAACCTTTGATATTGTTAAGATGAGTGCTGGCAGAGCTGTTTATAAAGGGGGGATTATTGCGCCTGGTGTTAATTTATCTGTGCAAGCGCTCAGCAAAGCGGCATCAAAACTCCCTGATATAAATCTGAATGTTCGACCAAAGCATCTCAAAGTGATAGGCACAAACACTCAAGATGCCATGTGGTCAGGAATAATATGGGGATATGTTGGACTAATCGAAGGTATTATTTATAAAATAAGAGGCGAATCAAAAAGTGATTTTGAAATCATAGCAACTGGCGGGCTGGCATCATTGTATTTGCCATATTGTGAGCTAATTAAACAACAGGAACCAGATTTGACCTTAGTAGGGCTGCATCAAATCGCCAAAATCAATGGATATAAATAGATGAATTTTTTAAAAGACGAGCTTATTTTTGTTCCGCTAGGGGGAGCTGGCGAAATTGGAATGAATGTAAATTTGTATCATTATAAATCAGATTGGTTGATGATTGATCTTGGAATTAGTTTTAGTGATGAGACTACCCCTGGGGTAGATATTATATTGCCTGATATTCGATTTGCTGAAGAGCAGAAAGTAAATCTGCGGGGCATTATTCTAACCCACGCGCATGAAGATCATTTTGGTGCTATTCCTTATTTATGGGATAAATTACAGGTGCCAATTTATGGAACTGCCTTTACGCTTGCTTTGTTGCGCCGTAAATTAGCAGAAGCAAAATTGCCTGAAAAAATTCCTTTGCATCAAATAAAGTATAATGTTGATTATAACTTTGGCGCTTTTACAGTTGAATTTGTTGCATTATCGCATTCGATACCTGACCCGGCTGCACTTATAATCAAAACAGATAAAGGTCAGATACTGCATACAGGAGACTGGAAACTTGATGAAACCCCGATGCTAGGGGGCAAGACAGATGTTGATAGGTTAAAGCAAATTGGGGATGAGGGTGTTATTGCACTTATAGGTGATTCAACCAACGCAATGGTGGCGGGCAGAACCCCATCAGAGGCCGTTGCGCGGGAGGGATTAACAGATGTAATCGCAAACGCACAACAGACCGTCGCTATTACTTGTTTTGCAAGTAATGTGGCTCGCATAGACTCAATCGTTGCAGCTGCAAAGGCAAATAACCGCCATGTTTGCGTGGTTGGGCGCGCACTTCACCGTGCTATTTCAGCTGCTATGGATACAGGATATCTAACAGATTTGCCAGATTTTGTATCAGAGGCAGATGCGGGGTTAATGCCAAGGGAGAATCTTGTTATTATTTGTACAGGCTCACAAGGTGAGGGACGAGCCGCCCTTGCGAAAATAGCCAATGGTATGCATGAAAATATTAAATTGAATAGCGGTGATACGGTTATTTATTCATCGCGTCAGATACCCGGGAATGAAAATGC
>Ga0181606_10004408_pt1 | contig 11749 bp, 9 predicted proteins | sample 041ome_10_FD_132994 | JGI IMG/M metagenome (GOLD analysis project Ga0181606, IMG submission 132994) | Coastal salt marsh microbial communities from the Groves Creek Marsh, Skidaway Island, Georgia - 041412US metaG (megahit assembly) | ecosystem: Environmental > Aquatic > Marine > Intertidal zone...
CGTGATCCATAAATACCTGTTGCCGCTGCATCTTTTAGTATTTCAACAGACTCTATATCGTTTGGATTAATAGTGGCTAGTGGATTTGTGTTAAAACCACCACGATTTCCGTTTAAAAAGTAATCCTGCGTAATTGGAATTCCATCTACAACGTAAAGGGGATCACCACCGGCAGAAATAGACGCGACACCCCGAACCCGTACCATAGAACCAGAACCGGCAATACCAGAACCCGTAATCACCTGAACACCGGCCGCTTTACCCTGAATAGCGTTTTCAAAAGACGGTGTGGGTATATCCGTTAATTCCTTGGATTTTATGGACACTACAGAACCCGTTAAATCGCGTTTACGAGCAACACCATAACCTACTACTACAACTTCATTTAGCTGATTCAGTGATGGCTTCATTGTTAGGTTAATTACCATTTTACCCTTGACATCTACCTCCTTATTTACGGTTTGATACCCTATGAACGTATAGGTAAGGACATGCTTTCCAGGTTTTAATGACAAGGTATATTGACCATTAAAGTTAGTAGATGCAGCAATTCCATCCTGTGTGGAAATAGAGACAGACGGTAGTGGTTCGTTGTATTCATCCACTATTGTTCCTGAAATAGATTGGGCGTGCAATATGCCCGTAGTCAAAAACGAAATAATGACAAGAAAACGAGAAAACTGTTTCATGCGTTTATGTTAAGAATTGTTCTTTTCAAATGTATAGAATACACTTGTTACACGGAAATAAGTAAAACGGGTGTATTAACTGAATATGCCCAACATTTATCATAACAAGAAGGCAATCTTGCTACAATAGGCTATCTATTGACTTAACCTTGTACAAACGCGCAGGTTTATGAAGAACCCCTTTCTGTTTTTCCTCTGTTGCCTCTATCACTTTTTCGCGAACAATTTTTTTGCGAAAATTTCTTTTGTCTAATTCTTCCTGTGTAATTGCCTCGTGCAGCTGCTGAAGCTGATTTAAAGTGAATTTGGGAGGTAGAAGTTCGTAAGCTGTTTTATTCAATTCAAAATGGCGTTGAAGCTTCATCAAAGCAACATCTACAATTTCATTATGATCAAATGCCAATTCAGGTATTTCGGTAATTTCCACCCAAAGTGCTTCACCGGCGAAACTAGCAGGGTTTGGTACAAAATCTGCCATTTTCACCAAAGCATAGTAGGCTACAGTAATCACCCTTTCCTTGGGGTTTGAACGATAAAGCTCAAGCCATTTACGATCTTTTTCAGCATTAACCCGTTGCGGGTTACCAAATGTGTGAAACTGCTTTAAATGAACGTCACGTAAACTGGCTAATTCCCATAATACTCGGTCAGCAGCGTCATCTAAACTTTCACCTTGATGGATTAAATCACCAGGCAGCCTCTGCTTAAGAACACCTTGTCCTATGTCCTTTTCTTCAATCAAAAGTGCCTTTAAGCTCTCACCGTCAAAACCAAAAATTACGCAATCAACACTGATATTAGGGTTAATGTCGTTTAAATCACTCATGATGTGAATAATTGGTAAACTTACTTTTTTGTGTCCTTGAAGATAAGCAGTAAAATTTTAATAAGTGTATTATTTACACTTAGTTCTTATCTTTGCGCTTATGATGGATGATATTAATAACATTGTAGTTCTTACTTCAGGTGGCGACGCCCCTGGAATGAACGCCGCAATACGCGCGGTAACAAGAACTGCTTTATATCATAAAAAAAAGGTCTTTGGTGCCTACAGAGGTTACGAAGGAATGATTGAAGATGATATCATTGAACTCACCACTCAAAGCGTAAAACACATCCTTGCACAAGGCGGCACCTTTTTAAAGAGCGCGCGAAGTCAAGAATTCAGAACAACTGAAGGAAGAGCTAAAGCAGCGTCAAATTTGAAGAAGCGCAACATTGATGCTTTAGTGGTTATTGGCGGAGACGGTTCTTTTACCGGCGCGCTGAAACTTGCTGAAGAACACGGAATCCGTGTAATGGGTGTGCCAGGAACCATAGACAACGACTTGTATGGAACAGATTATACCATTGGTTATGACACCGCAACCAATACGGTAATTGAGAGCGTAGATAAAATTAGAGATACCGCCTCTTCTCACAACCGCTTGTTTTTTGTTGAAGTCATGGGAAGGGATACCGGCTATATTGCGGCTTCTACCGGATTGGCCACTGGAGCCTTAAGTATCATTCTGCCTGAAAGAAAAAGCACCTTCAAAGATTTGTTTGATGACCTTAGAAAAGCACAAGCAAAACGCAAAACCTCAAACATTGTCATGGTTGCTGAAGGCAATCACCTTGGAGGAATTTTTGAAATTGCGGAGGCAGTAAAAAAAGAATTTCCAAGCATTGATGTCAAAGTAACCAACCTTGGTCATACACAACGCGGAGGATCTCCGTCAACAAACGACAGGGTTCTGGCCTCTATTCTTGGCTATCGAGCTGTTGTTGGTTTGCTCGAAGGCAAAGCCAAGGTGATGACCGGTATGATCAATCAAAAAGTAGTTTATACACCTTTATCAGAAGCAATTTCAAAGACCACCGATTTAGACGAAGAAATGCTAACTATCGCTAGAATACTAGCAACCTAACAACACATCAGATTATGAGTAAAATTGCAATCAATGGCTTTGGCCGCATCGGTCGTTTGACATTCAGAAACTTGATTGAAAGTGATAATGTGGAAATCGTTGCAATCAATGATTTAACTGCCACAGATATGCTGGCTCACTTATTGAAATACGACAGTGCACACGGTCGTTTCAACGGCACAGTATCTCACACTGAATCTTCTTTAATTGTAAACGGCAAGGAAATTACAGTTTACGCCCAACGGGATCCGGAAACGTTGCCTTGGGGTGAATTAGGAGTTGATGTAGTAATTGAATCAACTGGATTCTTCCGCGATGCTGAAGGGATGGGCAAACACATCAAAGCAGGCGCAAAAAAGGTGGCACTAAGCGCCCCTGCCTCCGGGGACATTAAAACGATTGTCCTAGGGGTGAATGATGATGAATTGACTGCAGAGGACACCATGGTAAGCAATGCCTCTTGTACCACCAATTGTCTTTCTCCTATGGCCAAGGTATTGGATGAAAAATTTGGCATTGAAAGCGGATTCATGTGTACCATTCACGCATACACGTCTGACCAGCGTATTCAAGACGCTCCTCATTCTGATAAACGTCGTGCACGTGCCGCTGCTGTTAATATGATACCAACCTCTACCGGTGCAGCCAAGGCAGTTGCCCTAGTATTACCGCAACTCAAAGGTAAATTAGACGGTTACGCCATGCGTGTTCCAACGATAACGGGATCTGCAACGGATTTAACGGTTCAGTTAAAAACTGAAGCTACGGCAGAAGAAATCAATGCTGCAATGAAAGAGGCTGCCGAAGGGCCGTTGAAAAATATCCTTTGCTACACTGAAGATCCTATTGTAAGTTCGGATATCGTTGGAGATAAGCACAGTTGTGTTTTTGATGCAGGGGTTACCTCAGCAAAAGGAAAGCTGGTTAAGGTTCTAGGATGGTACGACAATGAAGCCGGATACTCTGCCCGATTGGCTAACTTGGTAGAGCGCCTTGCTTAATATATTATTTTAATGCTCCCAAGACCGAGGGTCTTGGGAGTTTTATTTACTCGCTATGATACTAATTGCTGAAAGTGGTTCTACGAAATGCGACTGGGTTGTACTCAATTCAGACGGTTCTGAACACAAGCGATTCTCAACCATGGGTTTCAACCCCTACTTTCACTCAGCTACTTTTATTTACGAAGAGCTAAGCGATAATGATGCGTTTAAAGCAGTTGGAAGCACTATTGAGTTTGTTTACTTCTATGGAGCCGGAGCATCTTCAGAAAGTTTAAAGGACATAATTAAAGATGGGCTTCAAATGGTATTGCCACAAGCAGAGGTTAATGTTGACCATGATCTTGTAGCGAGCGCCTACTCTACCTATACAGGCGAACCAGCGATTACCTGTATTATTGGTACCGGTTCCAATAGCTGTTTCTTTGATGGAGAAACGGTCAGCGAAGAAGTACCTGCATTAGCTTATGTATTAGGTGATGAGGGATCCGCAAGCTTTATTGGAAAGCGCCTTGTTGCAGACTTTCTATACAAAAAGCTTCCTGCTGAAATGGCTGAAGATTTTTACAATACCTATCAGTTAGATAAAGACGAAATTATTACCAGTGTTTACAATAAGCCTAACGCCAATGTTTACTTAGCATCCTTTAGCAGATTTGCAGGTAAACACATGGAGCATCCCTATGTCAAGAAAATTGTCCGTGAAGGGTTTGAGAAATTTGCTGATATTCACATTGCTTGTTTTAGCAATTGTGAGCTAGTTCCTGTTCATTTTGTAGGAAGTGTTGGTGCGATTTTTCACGAAATATTGGAAGATGTACTGACAGAGCGCAACATGAAACTAGGGCAAATTATGCGCAAGCCTGTAGACGGTTTAATAAAATACCATTTAGAGTACCTTAAGGTGCTCGAAGCATATAAAGTATAAGCCAACCACATGATTAAAGGATTCCTATTTGATTTAGACGGCGTTATTGTAGATACCGCCGTTTTTCATTTTCACGCTTGGCGTAAGGTTGCTCAAAAACTAGGAGGGGATTTTACGGAAGCGCAAAACGAACAACTCAAAGGCATTAGCAGGGTTGACTCATTAAAGAAAATTATTGAGTGGACCTCAGCAGAGGTGATTGACCGTGAATTTCAAGAGTTACAGGTCCAAAAAAACCAATGGTACCTAGATCTCGTAGGCGGTTTAGGACCTAATGACGCATTGCCTGGGGCAATTGACTTTTTGCGTCACAGCCACTCCAAGGGAATTTTAATCGCATTGGGGAGTGCCTCCAAAAACGCACCAATGGTTTTAGATAAATTAGGTGTAACTGAATTATTCAGCGCGGTAATAGATGGGAATAATGTGATAAACGGCAAACCTCATCCAGAGGTATTTTTGAAAGGAGCAGAAGCTCTAGGATTAGAACCGTCAGAATGTTTGGTTTTTGAAGACTCCATTGCGGGTGTTCAAGCTGCAAAACAAGGTGGAATGGCTAGCGTGGGCATTGGTAATGCCGAAACCCTTAAAGCAAACCTTCACTTTGAGTCATTGGGCGAAACTACTCCAGAGTATTTGTTGGCTCACTTTTAAAAATTGAATTCGAAGAATGCTAAACAAATATACTGAGGCACACCCTTGGAAGATTATTGAACGCGGTTGGAATGCGGAAAATCACCCAAAGAGTGAAAGTTTGTTTTCCATTGGCAACGGCCGAATGGGCCAACGCGCCAATTTTGAAGAAACCTACACTGGTAAAAGCTTACAAGGCTCATATATAGCAGGGGTTTATTACCCCGACAAAACCCGGGTAGGCTGGTGGAAGAATGGCTATCCTGAGTATTTCGCTAAGGTTTTAAACTCTTGCAATTGGATTGGTGTCAAAATCAAAGTTGGAGAAGAGGAACTGGACCTGAATACTGCAGTTGCCGTGAACAACTTTTACCGAGAATTAGACATGAAAAGCGGGTTGCTAAAGCGCTCTTTTGAGGCGACCCTCCCTTCTGGTAAAATTTTGGCCGTTCATGCAGAACGCTTTACAAGTATTGTTCAAGACGAAGTTGGCGCTGTTTCTTACCGTGTGACTCCTTTGAATTTTTCTGGTGAAATAGAATTGTGTTCTTACCTTGATTTTCATGTTACCAACGAAGACAGTAATTACAACGAGTTCTTCTGGGAACACGCTTCCTTTGGCAGTTCTAACAATGCAAAATATATACATGCCAAGACTAAAAAGACCGCGTTTGAGGTAAGTGTAGCCATGTGCAATACACTATATAAGAATGATGTTCTTCAAGATTGGGAATCGGTTACGGATTTACGGAAGCTTTGGGCAAGTGAAACAATTCGGTTAACTGTTTCTAAAGGACAAGAATTAAGGCTTGAGAAAACGGTCTCCTTGCTTTCTAGCATGAATCATGGAGCCACGCAATTGGTCGAAAATTCCACGAGGCTTGCTGCACGAGCACAATTCGCTGGGTACCAAGAGCTGCAGTCCGAACATGTAAAGGCTTGGAATAAAAAATGGGAAACTTCAGATATTGAAATAGATGGCGATGTTGAAGCGCAGCAAGGTATTCGTTTTAATATCTTTCATCTAAACCAAACATTCACGGGTGTAGACAACAGGCTAAATATTGGACCAAAGGGGTTCACTGGAGAGAAATACGGCGGTTCTACTTACTGGGACACAGAAGCGTATTGTTTGCCTTTTTATCTAGCTACAGCTAAACCAGAAGTAGCGAAAAACTTGTGTTTGTACCGTTACAAGCAGTTGGATAAGGCGATTGAAAATGCTGGTAAACTTGGATTTTCAGACGGCGCTGCATTGTATCCTATGGTGACGATGAACGGCGAGGAATGTCACAATGAATGGGAAATTACTTTTGAGGAAATACATCGCAATGCAGCAATCGCCTATGGAGTGTTTGATTATATCCGTCATACCAAAGATTGGGCATACTTGGGCGAAGGAGGATTTGAAGTGCTTCTTGGTATTAGTAGGTTCTGGTCGCAACGCGTGAATTGGTCGCAGGAAAAAGAAGCTTATGTCATGCTCGGTGTGACCGGACCAAACGAATACGAAAACAACATCAACAACAATTGGTATACGAACCGCATGGCATCATGGACCCTAGAGTGGACCATGGAAGCTTATAACTGGTTGATTGAAAACGCTGAAGATGCGCTAAATGAGATTATTAGCAAAACGGCGTTGGATACGAGCGCTGAATTTGCAAAATGGAAGGATATTATTGCAAAGATGTACTATCCAAAGAGCGAAAAGCTAGGGATTGTATTACAGCAAGACGGCTTTTTAGACAAGGAACAGCTGACGACAAACGACCTCAACCCCAAAGAAAGGCCTATTAATCAGCATTGGAGTTGGGATCGAATATTACGTTCTGTATTCATTAAACAAGCAGATGTGCTTCAGGGATACTACTTCTTAAACCACCTCTACGAGGAGGAGGAGGTGAAACGCAACTTTGATTATTACGAACCAAAGACTGTCCACGAAAGCTCATTAAGCCCCTGTGTGCATGCTATCCTTGCCGCACAGATAGACTACCCTGAGAAAGCGTACGAAATGTATCTGCGAACTTCTCGATTAGACATAGACGACTACAACCACGAAGTACATGAAGGATTGCACATCACGTCAATGGCTGGAACCTGGATGTCTATAGTACAAGGGTTCGGTGGAATGAAAATTCTCAACGAAGAACTTCATTTCACGCCAAAACTCCCGGCACAATGGAAAGGTTTAACCTTCTCCATCTTGTGGAGAGGCGCGACGCTTAAGGCAAATTTGACAAACGAAGGAATGAGCATAGAGAATGTAAATGGAGCGTCTGCAAAATTTTATATCAACGGCGAATTGTATGATGTTGGTGAAGGAGAAAGAGTGACAACTGCTGCAATTCATGTTTAAGTAATAGACTCTTTTCAAAAACAGACTTTAGCTTCTTTTTAAACCGCGTACCATGAAGAAACTAATCACAGTAGTACTAATCGGATCCATTCTTGGAGCATGCATAAAGGAAAAAACAGTTCCTAAACGCATGCAGGCCTCAGATCTTGCTTCGCCGCACGTTCATCACGGCACGAAGAGTACCTTCGTTGTAAACGACTATGTAAATGGCCTACTCGAATTGCCAAGCGGCCTAGACTTCGACGGCGAAGTAATCACCGGCACCCTCAAACATGAACTGAACGTCGCACATATTGACAGGGACAGCGAAGACCTATTTGTGCCCTTCTTTAGAGGCGCTAAGCGTGCAATCACATTGAGCATTCCTGGTTTCGAAGGAGAAGAGGTGAAGGTCAAAGGTGTGTTTAACGCTTGGAACGGCGATGCCACCTTCTTGAAATGGAACGGCAACGCTTGGGAAGCGCCGTTGGTGCTTGCGCCCGGTGAATATGCGTACAAACTCGTCGTGAACGGTGAAGAAGTATTGGATCCGTCGAATGCCGTGACGGTACCTAATGGTTTTGGAAGTTTCAACAATGTCTTGACCGTGGAAGGCGGTGGCGGTGTGGCACCATTGGCCATTGATTTCCTTTTCGTGAATGAAGGTTCGTTGCGTTTTTCTGCTATTCCTGATGGCCAAGAAGTTTTGGCCTTTTTCAACAACCGCGTTATTGACGTTGTACGAGATGAGGATGGGCTCAGCATTGCTATTCCTGCAGATGCAAAGGAATGGGAACGCGCTTGGATCAGATTATATACTGCGAGAAACGGCCAGCAAGGCGGAGACTGGTTGATCCCTTTGAAGTTTGGCGAGGTGGTTATTGATACGAAGGAATTGGACCGAAAAGATTGGCACACTTCCATTATGTATTTCGCAATGGTTGACCGATTCTTCAACGGCAATCCAAACAACGATAAGCCCGTTCAAGACTCCACTGTGCATCCTCGAGCCAACTACCATGGAGGGGATATTGAAGGAATGCACCAAAAATTGGCAGAAGGGTACTTTGATGCGCTTCACACAAACACCCTATGGATTAGCCCAATCACTCAAAACCCTGAAGATGCTTGGGGTCTTTGGAATCAGGGTGGACCTGTGAGTACATTCTCCGGTTACCATGGATATTGGCCCATTAGCAACATCAAACCGGACCACCGCTTTGCCTCTCCTGAGGAGCTGCATTTGTTCCTGGACGATGCCCATGCGAAAGAGCAAAATGTATTGCTTGACTATGTGGCCAATCACGTTCATGAGTTACACCCCGTGTACCAGAAACACCCAAATTGGGCCACCAACAAGTATACCGCAGACGGACGACTCAATACACAGCTTTGGGATGAAGAGCGTTTAACAACTTGGTTTGATACGTTTATGCCAACCTTGGAATTGCGCAACGATACTGTCGCTGATTGGATGAGTGACAGTGCCCTGGTTTGGATAACGGAATACGACTTTGACGGTTTCCGCCACGATGCCACCAAGCACATTCCGATGAACTTCACGCGCTTGCTCACCAAAAAAATTCGAGCTGCGAGCGATAACCACGTGTACCAGATTGGAGAAACCTACGGTTCGGACGAGCTTATCGCAAGCTACGTAGGTAGCGGAAAGGTCGATGCCCAATTCAACTTTAACCTCTACGATGCGGCGTTTGAAGCATTCACACAAGAAGGGGCAACGTTTGACCGCCTCCGCAAAGCCTTAGAAAGCAGCCTTACCTATTACGGACACCACCATTTGATGGGGAATATTTCGGGCAATCAGGACAAGCCGCGCTTCTCCTCTATGGCCTCAGGACACCTCCGCACGAGTGAAGACAGCAAGCTTGCTGGGTGGACGCGTGAAATTCCGCAACCTACCGAGCGTGGTTACAGGAAAATGGCTGCTATGCACGCCTTCAACATTGCGGTTCCCGGTATTCCTATTCTCTACTACGGTGATGAAATCGCACTTCACGGTGGGAACGATCCGGACAACAGAAAGATGATGCCGTTCGACTTTTCAGATCGCCAACAACAGCTGTTTGATCGCATTGCCCGCCTAAACGAAAATCGGACCAACATCATGGCCTTGAACTACGGTTCAACGACCGTTTATCAACCTGAACCGCACCTGCTCATCATTGTGCGCAAGTACATGGAACAGGAGGTGCGCTTCTTCTTTAACAACAGTAATGAAGACCGCTACCTCGAAGATTGGGACATCACTGTTCCTGCAGACGGCGAAATCTATCAAACCCGCAATTGCGGCCAATTCAACCAAGACTAATTCACGTCCTATGAAAAGAATTTTATTAGCTCTTAGTGCAACTCTTATGATTGTTGCCTGCACAGTACTAAAACAGGAGGTGACTCCAGCAAAAGATTTCACAACACTTCCTGAATGGGCAATAGACGCAAACATTTATGAGGTCAATGTGCGTCAGCATACTAAAGAAGGAACACTCAAAGCCTTTCAATCGCACCTACCCCGCCTTGCGAAAATGGGAGTAGATGTGTTGTGGTTCATGCCCATTCAACCAATAGGTATAGAAAATAGAAAAGGTGATCTAGGTTCTTACTACAGCATCTCAGACTATTCGGCGGTCAATCCGAGCTTTGGCACCTTGGAAGATTTCCAAGCCGTAGTTAATGAAGCCCATGAATTGGGGATGAAGGTCATTTTAGACTGGGTGGCCAATCATACCTCTTTTGATCACCATTGGGTTAAAGAACAACCCGCCTTTTACACGCAAGATGCACAAGGTAGCTCGCCAATTGTAGCGCTAGATAATGAGGGCAACGCAACTGACTGGACTGATGTAGCAGATTTAAATTATGACAACAAAGAGCTAAGAGAAGCAATGGTTTCTGAAATGGACTGGTGGACCGTGAACGCAGGTATAGACGGCTTCCGCTGTGATGTAGCAGGCTTTGTGCCCTATGATTTCTGGAACGATGCAATAACGACTCTTCGTTCAAAACATGGCCCACTATTCATGTTAGCTGAATGGGAGGACCCTGCGTTAATCCAAGCAGGTTTCAATGCAGTTTATGGTTGGGAATTTCATCATATCATGAATGAAGTTGCGCAGGGTCATAAGTCGGTTCAAGCAATTGGTGATTATGCCTTAAAATGTGATTCAATATGGCCCGAACACGCCATGAAAATGTATTTCAACACGAACCACGACGAGAATAGCTGGAACGGAACTGTAGAGGAGCGCATGGGCGAATATGGAAATGCCATGTACGTATTAGCTACCTTAATGAAACGAAGCTTTCCTTTAATGTATTCTGGTCAAGAAGCGGGACTCAATCACCGCTATCCATTTTTTAGCAAAGACACCATTGGTTTAGATTGGGAATCTATACATCCTCAAGCAGATTTCTTCAGGCAAATGCTCGCCATGAAGCACCAACACAAAGCCTTACACAATGGCACATATGGTTACAACATGAGTTTGGATATAGATACAGCAACGAACAGCATGAGGATTGTCCGAGCTGAAGAAGGCAGGCAAAGTCAAATAGTCGGAATATTCGAGTTTGGAAGTATTTCCTCTCCCTATGGAGAACCTCAGGACCTTGATCTTTTAATTTCGGTTAACGGCGCTAAGGTATGGGGCTCAAAATTGGATTAATCCTTTTGTACCTTTAGGCTTCCAAAGAATCACTAGATGTACAAGATCACAGGAAAGAACGCTTTTGAAGTCGCCCCCGATACCAATCCTGCTGAAGGATTGCTGGACGGCACTTATTACAACCTAGATATCGAAAAGTTGGACGCGCGCACCTGGCACATTTTAAAGGACCATAAATCCTACTATGTGCAATGGATAGAACGCAGTGAAGACGGCAAGAGTTTCTCTCTAAAAATCAATGGCCAATTACTTGAGCTCCATGCCAAAGACTATTATGACCTTCTCTTAGAGCAGATGGGAATGTCCTCAGCAAATACGGCGAAAGCCTCAAAGCTTAAGGCACCTATGCCTGGAAAGGTGCTTGACATTCTTATAGAGAAGGGGCAAGCGGTCGCTAAAGGTGACGGGTTGCTCATCTTAGAAGCCATGAAAATGGAGAACCTGCTGAAGGCTGAGCAAGATGGAACCATTAAATCTGTGAACGTTTCAGTGGGTGAAGCTGTTGAAAAGAACAACATACTCATAGACTTTGATTAAAATGAAAAAAACTATTCTTTTTGCAGC
>Ga0181606_10004413_pt1 | contig 11743 bp, 8 predicted proteins | sample 041ome_10_FD_132994 | JGI IMG/M metagenome (GOLD analysis project Ga0181606, IMG submission 132994) | Coastal salt marsh microbial communities from the Groves Creek Marsh, Skidaway Island, Georgia - 041412US metaG (megahit assembly) | ecosystem: Environmental > Aquatic > Marine > Intertidal zone...
GGCGGCCGAGTCGGTAAAGGCTGCCGTGCAGGCCCAGGTGGCTCGGGGGTCGTCCGTGAAGCGATGGGGCAGGGCCTTTAAATTGGCAATTCCAAGTGGCTTAAGGTAGTGAGCCGCCGCCTGCCATAGCGAATCAGCAATCACCGCTCGATCATCGTCTTTTCGCAGCCCGCTTGCCACCATGGAGACCACCTGAGAGCCGTTTGCCGCTGGGCTACGGGCAAGACCGACATGGGTACGCTGGTTCAGCCCCGGAAGGCTGCAGAGCCATTCGGTCACGGGCTTAAGTAAGGTCGCCTGGGTCTGGCTTAAATGGATGTAGAGGGTCATCACCCCTCGCCAGTTCAGTGATCGGACCCGCGCAAGCGCGGGGGTTTCCTCAAGCCCGCTCTGATGCCACAGGCGGGCGGCTTCATGCGCAGGTGTGGCAAGAACCACCGCGTCAAAGGCCTGATTTTCAAGGCCAAGGGTAAGCGCCTGGTCTTGGCTCGACGGATGCGCCTGCAACTGCCAAGTCCCTCGACCTGACGAATGGCTCAAGGCCGTGTGCCGCCGAATTGAAGCAATACGACAACGGCGAATCAGCCTGGTCTGTTCGCGATGCAGCCATCGCCATAGGGGCTCAACGGCATCCTGGCTAAGGTTGGTCACGGGATGCCAACAGTTGGTTGAGCCCGAGGGGCCAGTGAGGCTGTCTTTAATGACGCGCAGGCAGACATAGGCACTTGCCTCAGCCCAGTCGGTGTTCAAGGCACCCTCAATGAGCGGCCGCCAAAACCGGTGACGCACGCCCTCGGGCATGGGAAGCTGGTTAAGCCATTTTTGGGCCGTGCCCTGGGCCTGCCAGTTCGACTGAATGGCATGACGAAGCAGATTGGCAAGCGACAATCGACTCAACAGGCCCCAGGGCTGTGCAAGCTTTCGGTCGGTTGCGGCGGGAAAGCTTTGCCCAAAAAACCGCCAGGGCCAGGACTGGGGGGGGACACGCAAAAGCTCATAGCCTGCAGGTCGGTCGGGCGTGTAAGAGGCCCAATGCAAGACGGAGTCGGACCAGGCCCGCTCAAGCAGAACACCGGCGTCTCGAAGAAGCTGCCAGGTCTGACTGTAGGCACCAATCAGCAGGTGCTGGCCGTTATCGACCGCTGTCTCGCCCAGTTCTGTTTCCCAGCCAATGCCCCGCGCCCTGCCGCCGGCATGTGGGCTTGCCTCAAAAAGCCAGATCTCTGCAGATGGGTTTTTTCTTTGCTTAAGTGCATGCGCACATGAGAGTCCGGCCCAACCCCCACCAATAATGGCAATCTTTTTCATTGGGTGTCCGGTTGGGGGAGTCGGCCTAGCATTGTGCAGGGGCGCTAGTAAGGCATTCGGCCAACAGCAGCTGAAACTGCAATCCAGAGCTTGCGCAAGGGGCCAAGACGAACACGCTGATTCAAGACATCGTAGTCAAGACTTGCAATGCTGCGAAGGAGATCCCGATAGATTGCCGCCATCACAAGACCCGCACGCTGAGCGCCTCGCTCTCTAGGGGGCAAGGCTGCAAGCGCCTGATCGTAAGCCTTCTCGGCAAGCTGATGCAGATCGCTGAGGGCACGCCGTAGCGCAGGGCTATCTTCTAAATGAAGGATGGAATGCCTTGTAAGCCCCTGGGCTTCTAGCATCTCGTCTGGCAAATAGACTCGCTCGCGGCGGGCGTCCTCGCCAACGTCGCGAAGGATATTGGTGTATTGAAAGGCAAGTCCAAGCTGGCCCGCGTAGGTCAAGGTCTGGTCCGAGCAGGGGCCAAAGATACGAGCTGAGAGTCGGCCCACCGCACCGGCCACACGATCGCAGTAGAGGTTGAGTTCATCGATGCTCGTAAACGCTGTATGAGGCAGGTCCATTTCAACTCCGTCCATCACAGCTTCAAAGTCTGCCAAAGGAAGTTTGTAGACTTCAATGGGTGTTCGTAAAGCAAGGCTTATAGGATGTTGTGTCAGGGCCTGGCTTCCTTGAAGCTCGAGCGATGCATAAAGCTTATGAATCTCCTCGCGCCACCAGGCCAACTTCACTCGGGCGAGGTTCGGATCGGCAATGTCGTCAGCAATGTCATCCACTTCACGACAAAAGGCGTACAAGGCCTCCATGGCCTGTCTGCGCGCTGGCGTTAGGAGTCGGAACGATAAGGTAAAGCTTGAGCCTGCCCGGGCCGTAACCTGGCGACAGTAGGCTTGAGGACTCATCGATCGGTGGACTGCGTCAGGCGCCAGACGTGAACAGGCAGCCGGTTAACAAGGCTTAACATGAGCCAGGCACGTGAAAGACGAATGGACCGGCGCCAGGCGATTCCAGGGTCTTGCAGAAGGCGCTGGGCGATGGTTTGGCCACCCTCAAGAATCATGGCGATTTCAAGGGCAAGACGCAGCCCGTAAGGGTGAACGCCTTCGTAGAGGCGCTTCGGAAGGTCCTCGCCACGGGCAAGCTGATTGCTGCCGCGAATAACAATGGATCGGGTGATGGCAAGCCGATCGTCCGCGCTGAGCGACTCGACACCCGAAAGCTCCCCCATACGCTTCTTGGCTTGCGTGGTATCGCTGTTGACGACCCAGCTCAGTCCTTCGGGCCAGTCGGACTTGGGCAGGGTTGGTCGATGTCGACCTAAGTCTTGATGAAGGTCTTGGCCGAAATTCACAAGCTGAAGCCCGGTGCAGATACTGTCGCTTGCAAAAAAGATCTGCTCGTGAATGGTGCTGGCGGCATGCTTAGGGCTAGGGTCCTTGGGCGACGAGTGAAGACCGAAGAGTCCTAACAGAATACGCCCCACGGGAACGGCTGATGACTGGCAATAACTTAAGACGTCGGGCCAGCTTTCAAAAGGCTGAAACTGGGCGTCGTAGTCAAAGGCGTTTAGAAGCTGGAGCCCCCAGTCGGCGTTTAAGCCGTGGACAGAGAGTTGTGAGCCAGCCTGCATGCCAATGGCTTCAAGCTCAGCGATGGCCTGGGCTGACCAGCCCGACGGGGAGGCTTTTACCTTTAACCCTTCTTGATCTGGGGACGTGCTGAGGGTCTGATCAGGGGTCTGGCCCGCCGTCTGGCATAAGCCTCGACGCAGGGCGGCAAGTCCTTCGAGTCGCTGAGTGATGGTGAGGTCGCCCTCGTCCGCAATGTCATCGCCCGTGCGGGCCAGCCGGTAGACTGCAACCACAGCAGGACGAACGGCCGCCGGCAGAAGCCAGGAGGCGACTGGGAAGTTTTCGTAATGCCCCCCCGCGTGGAAGGCCTTGACAAGACCTTGGTCGAGTTGGCTCATAGGCCTGATTGTAGACGCGGCTCTCTGGCATTCAGGGCGAAGGGGTCCGGGTTGAGGCCCCGTCTTCAGTACAATGAGGAAGGTTTTAAGCGCGAAGGTGGCGAAATTGGTAGACGCACCAGGTTTAGGTCCTGACGCCGTAAGGTGTGCGGGTTCGAGTCCCGCCCTTCGCACCATTTAATTACGAATAGATTGGCTGTATTTATGACAACAGAGACATCCGCGGCTTCGAGTCTCGAGCGCCGTATTACCCTTCACCTCTCTTCTGAAGATATCGAGCAGGCCACCGTTCGTCAGCTTCAACAAATGGGCCGCAAGGCCAAGTTACCAGGGTTTCGGCCAGGAAAGATTCCCCTCAAGGTGCTTGAAAAGTCCTTTGGAGCCCAGGCACGGTCCGAGGCCCTAGGCGATGCACTCTCAAAGGTTTATGCCGAGCAAATTGCGGCACACAAACTCAGGCCTGCAGGCCCCCCTAAAATTGCACCCCTGAACACAGATGCTTCCGATGCGGCCGCCCAGCCACTCGATTTCGAGGCCACCATTGAGGTCTACCCCGATGTACCTCTTCCAGATCGTGCAAACCTCAAAGTGGAGCGTACGGTCTGCGAGGTGAGTATTGCCGATCTTGATAAGACCATGCAGACTTTGCAGAAGCAACGCGTGGTTTTCAACAAAGTTGACCGTGCAGCTCAGGCTGACGACCAGGTTTTAATTGACTTCGAAGGGAAGCTTGATGGCGAGGTCTTTGAAGGCGGTAAGGCCGAGGGCTTCGAGTTTGTAGTGGGCAACGGAAGCATGCTGGAAGATTTTGACCAGGCCGTGCGCGGAATGGCGGCGGGCGACACAAAGACCTTCACCGTTCAGTTTCCTGAAAACTACCATGCGACGAATCTCGCAGGCAAAGCCGCGGAGTTCACCGTTACTCTGCACGAGGCCCGAGAGCCAGAGCTCCCCGTCCTTGACGATGAGTTTGCCAAGGCCTTTGGTGTCGCCGAAGGTGGCCTTGAGAGACTGCGCCAGGACGTTGAAAAGAATCTTCGTCGCGAAGTGGCCACACGTTGCAAGAATAAGACCAAGCGCTCGGTGATGGACGCACTTGTTGAGCAGGCAAGTTTTGAGCTGCCCACAGCCCTTGTTCAGGCAGAAAGCGAGCGTATGTCCGAGGAGATGCGACAGCAGATGGCCAATCGTGGCATGAAGGTTGATCAGGCGCCATTGCCGCCCGACCTTTTCAAGAATCAGGCAGCCAAAAGGGTTCGGCTTGGACTCTTGGTCGGAGAGATCGTCTCGAAAGAGGGCTTGAACCCAACGGAAGACGGTATTCGTGCCATGCTCGCTGAGATGGCTCAGGCCTATGAGAACCCCGAAGAGTTTATTCGATGGGCCATGTCGAATAATGAGCGCCGGTCGGAAGCCCAGTCGGTGGTGCTCGAAGACAATGTCGTCAACTGGGTGCTCCAAGGGGCCAAGGTTGAAGACAAAACTGTGGACGTTGAATCGTTAATTAAGGAAACCGAGTAATGGGTCGAGACTACAAGGCAATGAACTCGATGGATGCAGATGGCTACAGTGACGGTGCCTTGGGTGCCCAGGGCCTTGGTCTTGTTCCCATGGTGGTCGAGCAGTCAGGCCGAGGCGAGCGTGCCTATGACATTTACTCGCGCCTTCTTAAGGAGCGAGTTGTCTTCTTGGTTGGCCCCGTTAACGATTCCTCGGCCAACCTTATCGTTGCTCAACTCCTTTTTCTGGAGTCGGAGAATCCTGACAAAGACATTTCCCTGTACATCAATTCTCCGGGTGGGTCGGTTTCGGCTGGCCTTGCCATTTTTGACACCATGCAGTTTATTAAGCCAGCAGTCAGCACACTTTGCATTGGAATGGCCGCCAGCATGGGTGCTTTCTTGCTCGCAGCCGGTGAGAAGGGCAAGCGCTTCGCCCTGCCGAACAGCCGCGTCATGATTCACCAGCCCCTTGGTGGTATTCAGGGTCAGGCCTCTGACATTGAAATTCACGCCCGTGAGATTCTCAAACTGCGCGACAAGCTAAATTCCATTCTTTCGGAGCGTACAGGTCAGCCCCTCGAAACCATTGCCCGAGACACCGATCGGGACAACTTTATGTCCTCGGAAGATGCGTTAAAGTATGGGCTCGTAGATCGCGTTCTTTCAAGTCGCGATTAGTTTCTCTGAACTTAGTCGGTTCATCCGGAGGCAACGATGGCAGAGAAAAAAGGAACAGGCGAGAAGCTTCTTTACTGTTCGTTTTGCGGGAAAAGTCAGCATGAGGTCAAAAAACTCATTGCCGGGCCTTCGGTTTTTATTTGTGACGAGTGCATCGACCTGTGCAACGACATCATTCGTGATGAGCAGGCCGAGGCAACAACCAGCGAATCAAGTCGTGAAGCGCTCCCAACGCCTCAAGAAATCTCCTCCATTCTTGGCCAGTACGTTGTTGGCCAAGATCGGGCAAAGCGTAACCTTGCGGTCGCGGTCTACAACCACTATAAGCGTCTTCGACAGCACGGCAAGTCGGGCGAGGTTGAGCTTGCCAAAAGTAATATTTTGCTCATTGGGCCAACCGGCTCGGGTAAGACCCTCTTAGCCCAAACCCTTGCACGCCTTCTGAATGTTCCCTTTGTTATTGCAGACGCCACGACTCTCACCGAGGCCGGTTATGTGGGCGAGGATGTTGAGAATATCATCCAAAAGCTTCTGCAGAACTGTAATTATGAAGTTGATCGGGCCCAGCACGGAATTGTCTACATTGATGAGATAGACAAGATCTCTCGTAAGTCTGACAACCCTTCCATTACCCGCGACGTCTCGGGTGAGGGTGTTCAGCAGGCCCTCTTAAAGCTCATTGAGGGCACGGTGGCCTCGGTTCCTCCTCAGGGCGGCCGTAAGCATCCGAACCAAGATTTTGTGCAGATCGACACCACTAATATTCTGTTTATTTGTGGCGGTGCCTTCGATGGGCTTGAGAAGGTTATTCGTGATCGAACCGAGAAGACCTCCATTGGCTTTGGCGCTGAAGTTCGCTCGGCCTCGGAGCGCAAGTTGTCCGAGCTCTTTCAAGATGTGGAGCCCGAGGACCTTATTAAATTTGGCCTTATACCCGAGCTTGTGGGTCGTCTGCCCGTGGTAGCAACCCTTGATGAGCTTGATGAGCCCGCCCTTATTGAGATTCTTACAGGCCCTAAGAATGCCCTTGTGAAGCAGTATCAGAGCCTTTTTCAGATGGAAGGAGCTGAGCTGGAGGTTCGGCCCGCAGCGCTTTCAGCGATTGCGAAAAAGGCCATTGCACGCCGAACCGGCGCCAGGGGCTTGCGTTCGATTATTGAGCAGTCCTTGCTCGACACCATGTACGAGCTTCCAAGCCTAAAAAATGTCACCAAGGTGGTGTTGGACGAAAACACCGTGACGGAGGAGGCTAAGCCCTTGTTAATTTATGGGGAAACACCCAAGGCTGCCTCAAGTAAACGAAGCGGAGCCGCTTGATTTTTGCTTTTTTGGCCCCATTTCATTTAGAAATCGCTTCTTTCTACCGATTCCTGCATTAGGAAAGGTTGCTACTGCCCATGTCAAAACCCGAAATTCTCCCCGCCGAGCCCGTCCACCTTCCAATGTTGCCCTTACGGGATGTTGTTGTCTTCCCGCACATGGTGATTCCTCTGTTTGTTGGCCGGCCCAAGTCGATTCGCGCAATGGAGAAGGCCATGGAGGCCGGTATTCATGTCCTGCTTGCTGCCCAGCGGTCAGCCACGCAGGACGAGCCTGGCGCGAGCGATATTTATTCCATTGGCTGCCTCGCCAGCATTCTTCAAATGCTCAAGCTGCCCGACGGGACCGTGAAGGTCCTGGTCGAGGGTGTTCAGAGGGCTGAGCTCATTGAGTTGGTTGAGGAGGAGGACCACCTCCAGGCGGTCTGTTGCCCCCTTCCACTTGATGACCATAAGGGGCCCGAGGTCGAGGCCTTGCGCCGCACGATCCTCGGGCAGTTTGATCAGTTCGTCAAACTTAATAAGAAGATCCCCGCCGAGATTCTCAATAGCCTCGTGAGTATGGAAGAGCCCGGCCGGCTTGCCGACACCATCGCAGCCCACCTGCCCATGAAGCTCGAAGAGAAACAGGCTGTCCTTGAGATTCTTCCTGTGGGTGATCGGCTTGAAAAGCTGCTGGCCCAGATTGAAACCGAGCTGGATATTTTGCAGGTTGAGAAGCGTATTCGTGGCCGTGTGAAGCGCCAGATGGAGAAGAGCCAGCGGGAGTACTACCTGAACGAGCAGGTTAAAGCCATTCAAAAAGAGCTTGGCGAGGGCGAGGACAACGAGCTCGATGAAATTGATAAAAAGATCAAGGCTGCACGCATGCCCAAGGAGGCAAAGGATAAGGCCCTGGCCGAACTCAAGAAGCTTCGCATGATGTCACCAATGTCGGCCGAGGCGACGGTGGTTCGGAACTACGTGGATGCGCTAGTTGGGCTTCCATGGAAAAAGAAGAGCAAGGTGAATGGCAACCTTGGTGCGGCTGAAGAAGTCCTCGAGGAGGAACACTTCGGCCTTGAAAAGGTGAAAGAGCGCATACTTGAATACCTGGCGGTTCAACAGCGCGTTGACAAAGTCAAGGCTCCCATTCTTTGTCTGGTGGGCCCTCCAGGTGTGGGTAAAACCTCTCTCGGGCAGTCAATTGCTCGCGCCACCAACCGAAAGTTTGTTCGCATGGCCTTGGGTGGCGTGCGCGACGAGAGCGAAATTCGCGGCCATCGGCGCACCTATATCGGCTCGATGCCTGGCAAGATTCTTACAAGCCTTACGAAGGTTGGTGTGCGTAATCCACTCTTCCTTCTTGATGAGGTTGACAAGATGGGGATGGACTTTCGGGGTGATCCGGCAAGTGCCTTGCTTGAGGTTCTTGATCCCGAGCAGAACCACAGCTTTACCGATCACTACGTAGAAGTGGAATACGACTTATCGGATGTGATGTTTGTTGCGACAGCAAACTCCATGAATATTCCACCAGCGCTTCTTGATCGTATGGAGGTTATTCGTCTTTCGGGCTACACCGAAGACGAAAAAGTGAGTATTGCGCAGCGCTACCTCTTGCCCAAGCAGATCAAACATACGGGTCTAGAAGAGGGCGAGGTTGAAGTGGCCGAGGATGCCGTGCGGGAGATTATTCGCTCCTACACGCGCGAGGCCGGTGTACGCGGTCTCGAGCGCGAGCTTTCAAAAATCTGTCGTAAGGTGACTCGCCGTGTGCTTGGCCTGAAGGCACAGTCCTCGGATGCGCTGCCCTTCAAGGTTGCTGCCGAGAACATTGAAGACTACCTTGGCGTTAAGCGCTACACCTTTGGCGTAGCCGAGAAAGAGGACCAGGTGGGTGAGGTGACAGGCCTTGCATGGACCGAAGTTGGGGGCGAGCTACTTACCATTGAGGCTGCTGTTATGCCGGGTAAGGGCAATATTATTCGTACGGGTTCTCTCGGCGACGTTATGAAGGAGTCTGTCGAGGCTGCGCGATCTGTGGTTCGCAGTCGTGCTCGCAGGCTTGGAATTTCCGATGATGTCTTTGAGAAGCGGGACCTGCACATTCATGCGCCCGAGGGGGCGACCCCCAAAGACGGGCCGAGCGCAGGTATTGCCATGACCACCGCCCTTGTCTCCGTTCTAACTGGCATTCCAGTGCGGGCCGATGTCGCCATGACTGGTGAGATTACGCTTCGCGGCGAGGTGCTACAAATTGGGGGTCTGAAGGAAAAGCTTCTTGCAGCCCATCGAGGTGGCATTAAGAAAGTCCTTATTCCAGAACAAAATGTTCGCGATCTTGCCGAGATCCCTGCAAACGTGAAAAACTCGCTTGAGATCATTCCGGTTCGCTGGATCGATAAGGTTCTGGAGCTTGCTTTGGCGGGTGTTCCTACGCCCCTTGAGGATGCCCCTGAGATTGACCCTGCAGCGGCAACCAAAGGCTCGGTGGAGATTGCTCCGGCAACAAGCACAGACGCCATCACGCACTAGGGAAAGTCATAGGGAATTCTTTCGTTACGGGCTTGACCTTTAGAAACCGTTTAGCGTTTAATCATTTTCTGCGCAGCCGAGACGCTCGGCCAGTTCAACTTTTTTCTGCTGATTAAAAAATAATAAGGACATGACGCTGTGAATAAGACCGACATGATTGAACATATGGCAAAGCATGCCGACATTTCTAAGGCTGCTGCGGGCCGTGCACTCGAGGCCTTCATGATGGGTGTGCGAACCAATCTTAAAAAGGGAGCGTCGGTTACGCTGGTTGGCTTTGGTACCTTCGCGGTCACGAAGCGAGCAGCGCGATCCGGCCGTAACCCCCGAACAGGCGAGACGATCAAAATCAAGTCTGCTAAGCTTCCGAAATTTCGTCCGGGTAAGGCCCTTAAGGACGCGCTTAACTAATTTGAATGGCTGTGGGTGCTTAGCTCAGTTGGTAGAGCGGCGCCCTTACAAGGCGTAGGTCGGGAGTTCGAGCCTCTCAGCACCCACCACTGCAGTTCAAATTGATGTTCCCTGAAGCCTGTTTTTTGCTGCGGTATACTCTCAAGCTTCATTAATTCGGAGCGGTAGTTCAGTTGGTTAGAATACCGGCCTGTCACGCCGGGGGTCGCGGGTTCGAGTCCCGTCCGCTCCGCCAACATTCCATATGCTAGACGCCTTTCGTCGTAACCGCCGGCTGCTGCAGTTTTTGTTGTTGCTGGTTATTGTTCCCTCCTTCGTTATTGTCGGCGCATGGGATATGGTTAATCCCCAAGCGTCCTCGAATGGCCTTGCCGAGGTCGACGGGCGTCCCATTACCCAGCAACAGTGGCAGCAGGCCCATCAAAGGTCGCTCGACGCCATGTCGGCTCAGTTTGAGGGTCAGGTTCCTGTGTCCGCATTCGATACGCCGGCAAGTAAGGTTCAGACCCTCGATGAGCTTATCCAGCGCGAGGTCGCCTTTGCCTCGGCTTTACGTTCTCGGGTCTTCATTCCCGATGAACAGCTGGCCGCTCTTATTTCCGAAGTGCCCCAGTTCCAAGTCGATGGTCGTTATAACTTCGAGCATGCGAAGAAGTTTCTTGAGGCCAGGGGATTGAGCACCCAACAGTTCGAGATCGACCTTCGTAGTGACCTTATGGCTGAACGCCTCCCTCGCGCCATTGCAGAGTCTCAATTCGGTTCAAGAGTCCTTGCGCGTAGGCTTAGTCGTTCCGAGTCAGAGTCCCGTCGGGTATGGCTCGTGGGTTTTCCTGCCGAATCTTTTCTTGCCCAGGCGCTTCCCAGTCCTCAGGACATAGAAGCGTCCTATCAAGCCCGATCCTCCGAGTTTCAAACCAGCGAGCAGGTTGACGTCGAGCTAGTGGCTCTTAAAGACCCATCCTCGGCGGACCTGGTTGAACAGTTTAGTAACCTGGTCTACGAGCAAAGCGACTCTCTCAAGCCAGCGGCGGAAGCCTTGGGTCTGCGTATTTCAAGTTTTAAAGGACTTGTTCGTGATGAACCTTATGGGAGGGGAGCGCTGTCGCCGGACGATCAGCTTGCACTCAATCATGAGGCTCTGCGTGCGGCATTGTTTTCAAACGATGTGCTTGTTGAGCGTCGCAACACCGAGTCGATCGAGGTTCGGCCAGGCCTTTTCGTAAGCGCGCGTGTTCTTGCACATCAGCCTTCGAAGCCTTTGCCACTATCGGCTGTCACTGCGAGAATTCGATCAGACCTTCAGAAGAGAAAGGCCTTCGAGCTCGCGCGACAAGCTGCTCAGCAGTGGGCGGACAGTAACAAAGCGTCAATGAATCAAAGACCGTCGGATGCGCGCGAGTTTTGGATAAGCCGGTCTTCCTTATCGGTTCTTCAGCCTATCCTCGGTAAGTCGGGCCCCGCGGGGCTGCGCGACTTAGGCGTGCAGTTGTTTGCATCCGACTTTCTGATGAAGGCGCCGCGGGTCGTCGAGATTGGACCAAGTTTTGGAAGTTTTGTTGCCGTATGGGTGGAGTCTAAGCTGCCCGAAGAGTCCGCCGCAGAAGTTCGTCAGCGTGTTGGCCCCGTATTTTCCAGCCTTGAACGGCTTGAGGCTCAAGAGTCTTTTTCCTCCTGGATTCGTTACCAGGAGAAGGTGCTTGATGTGAAGCGCTATCCGGAAAGGCTTGCAGCAAGCGACTCGTAGTCGTTCACGCTTGTCCCCGACAGCGTAAGCGCGGTGGCCTTGGTGATCTCTGGGAAGTTTCTTTGAATGGAGCTTGTATAGCTCGGGTCATAGTGCTCAGTAAGAATGGAGCGCACAAACGCATCCCATTGCCCTGATTCAACCTTGTCAAGCCAGGTGTTCACTCGCTCGTGTCCATGACGCGCCACGAGTTTTCGAAGTTGAACCTTCAGGGCCTCGGGGTCATTTAGAAAGTGGGCGTACTCCTCTAACAGCAGCTTGACCCGATCATGGTCGGATACTCGCA
>Ga0181606_10004415_pt1 | contig 11740 bp, 9 predicted proteins | sample 041ome_10_FD_132994 | JGI IMG/M metagenome (GOLD analysis project Ga0181606, IMG submission 132994) | Coastal salt marsh microbial communities from the Groves Creek Marsh, Skidaway Island, Georgia - 041412US metaG (megahit assembly) | ecosystem: Environmental > Aquatic > Marine > Intertidal zone...
AACAATACGTAAACGCGAGCGAAACGAAGCGTTGTTTGCGGTGTCGTTTTTTGAAGTGTTTTTGTTGGTTCTTCTTGAAAAAACTTCTCAGAAAGAAGAAGAAGGAAAATTTTAGGAGGAAAAAAATACTCCGAGAGAGAGAGAGACAAAAAAAGAGGAAAAGAGGAGAAGACCTTCCTTTTTGAGGTTTTCATTTTTTGCCCTCTTCTCCTCATCTTTTCCTTGTTGTTGTGCGCGCGTCTAAGAAGGATACACACACACGCACACACACAAACGTTTACACAGATATAAATAATTCTGTTTCGTGAAAACGCGCGTTTGGATAACACGTGATAGTATTAAAACGACGAGAGAGGGAGAGAGAGGACGACTGATATATACGGATTATTTTCCATCACACCGTGTGTCATCAGCCGGCAAAATTGAGAACAAGAGATAAACACTCATCAAAATGTTTTCTTCGCTGCAAAAGGCGGTGACGCCATCATCATTTGCCACGCGGAACAACAACTCTTCTGCGATGCACAGTCAACCGATTGCGCGCCGTCCGAGTTCTACTTCGTCTTCTGTCGCTCTGCCGCCGGTGATGGCGTTCGGGGCGATGCGCCTTTTTTCGGGTGACGACGACGACGACTGTGATGATGATAAACAACGACAGAAACAACAGCGTTTACTCGTTCGAACGGAAGCGACGGCCACGAGTCAGGCCTCCACGGACGACGAGGAGGAACCGAAGAGAAAATCTAGGTTCGTGAGAGGCCCGGATGGGAAGTTGATCAGACGCGACGGGACGACGACGCCGGGTGATGGAGGGGGCGGTCGAGGACCTGGAGATGGCGGTGGAAGAGGAGGCCGGGGAGGAGGTCGGGGAGCCGGCCGAGGGAGAGGTCGAGGTGACTTTGAAGGCGGTCGAGGCGGTGGAAGAGGAGGAGGATTTCAAAGCAGAGACGGCCCGAGAGCTGGACCGGGTGGTGGTGGCGGCCGATTTGCACCCTCGGGGCCAGGCGGCGGAAGAGGAGGAAGAGGGTCTGCCGCCGGTAGAGGCGCCGGTAGAGGCGCGGGTAGAGGCGCCGGAAATAAGTTTGATCGACGCGTGCAAGACGGTACCGGCCGAGGTGGTCGTCCGAAAAATGCCGCGTTCGGCGGCGCCGGGGGGACTGACCGTTTGAAGAAGGGCAGAAAAAGTAAAGCGCAGAGAGTTCAGATGAGAAGAATCCAAGCCGAGGAGGAGAAGGATGTCGCGGTGGAGCTGTTAGTTGTTCCGAAAGATGGTTTCATGATCGAAGAGCTCATGGCTGAATTGGCCACTACTCAGGCAAATATCATCAAAGTTTTATTCATGAAGGGTATTGCCGTGCAAATGGGTCAAATGCTAGACAGAGATACTGTCGTTGCCGTTGCCGAGGATATGGCGGTGGAGTGGATCGACGAAGACGAAAAAGGCGTCACGCACGAAGCGAGGAAAACCACAAAGTTCAACACGGAAGAAGATGAAGAGTTCTTAGAACCTAGACCGGCAGTGGTGACAATCATGGGTCACGTCGATCACGGGAAGACGTCGCTTTTAGATTACATTCGAAAGTCGAAAGTTGCCGCCGGAGAAGCCGGAGGAATAACCCAAGGCATCGGCGCCTACCAAATCACAACTCCAGTTGGAGAAGACGAAGAAGAAACGACAATTACATTTTTAGATACTCCAGGTCACGAAGCGTTCTCAGCTATGCGTGCGCGAGGCGCGAGGGTGACGGATATTGCCATTATCATCGTCGCTGCGGACGACGGGTTGAGACCGCAAACAGAGGAAGCCGTAGCGCACGCGCAAGCGGCGGAAGTGCCAATTATCGTCGCCATCAACAAAATCGATAAACCGGCTGCGGATATTGAGTTTGTGCGCGGAGAAATGGCCAAAGTTGGTTTGACCTGCGAGGAGTGGGGTGGAGAAACAGCCATGATTCCAATTTCCGCGAAGACTGGAGAAGGCATTGATGATTTGTTGGAAACTATCGCCTTACAATCTGAAATTTCCGAACTCTCCGCCAATCCGAATAAACTAGCGTTAGGTTCCGTCATCGAAGCGCAACTGGATAAACAGAGAGGTTCAATTGCAACTTTGTTAGTCCAAGCTGGTACTTTGAAAGTCGGTGATCCGATTTCCGTCGGAGAAGTCCATGGCAAGATTCGCGCCATGGAGTCCGCCACAGGAGAGAAGATTGAATTCGCCGGACCATCCATGCCAGTCAGTGTTCTGGGTTTGAATGGTGTTCCAGTCGCCGGAGACGAGTTTGCAGTCTGCGAGTCCGAGCAAGATGCGAGAGAAAGAGCCGAAAAAGCTACGGAAGAAGCGAGATCTTCTCGTCTCGGAGCCGTCGCCGGTAACGTGGCGAGTTTGACGAATATTTCCGGTGTCGTGGAGGATTCTCTGCAAACGATTAACTTGATTCTAAAAGCGGATGTTTCCGGTTCGACCGAAGCTATTAAAGCTGCGTTAATGCAATTACCTCAAGATCGCGTGCAATTGAGATTTCTTTTGTCTTCTGTGGGCGAAGTGTCCGAGTCAGACGTTGATTTAGCAGCCGCGTCTGGTGGCATCATCCTGGCGTTCAACACGCCAGCCTCTGATCGCGTTGAGGACGTTGCTAAACGCGCGGGAGTCGAAATAAGATCGTACGATGTTATTTATGGATTGATTGACGAAATCCGAGACGCCATGGAAGGTAAACTGTCCGAAGTAAAGGATGAAGTTCCGGTTGGCAAGGCGGAAGTGAAAGCGGTCTTTGGCGGCGGTTCCTCTAAAGTTGCAGGTTCGTTAGTTCTCGAAGGTAGCATTAAAAAAGGAACGTTCATGCGCGTTGTTCGAGGACCGAACAGAAAAGAAATGTACAATGGTAAAGTTGGTTCTTTGCGTAGATTTAAAGATGCGGTGAAAAAAGTCGACTCTGGCGAAGAGTGCGGCATCGGCGGCGATCCAGAATGGCCCGATTTCAAGGAAGGCGACATCATCGAGTGCTTCGATTTAGTCGAGAGAAAGCAAACGTTAGAATCTGCGTCGGAAACGCTCAAAGAACAAGTCAAAGAGTATCGCAGTAAAGATGAGGAGAGAGCAGCGAAAGCGGCGGCGGAATTGGAGAAGTATCAAAGGAAACGCGGCGCGGAGACACCACCTCCCGCCGCAGCTAAATAAGCATAAACTTTCTAACACTATATCGATAAAACATGTCATCATAGGCTAACAACAAGTAAGAACAATATACGGGTATCATAATAATATATCTAAGTACAACATAAAATTAATAATGAGAGCGAGTATCAGTGGCGCAATAGTATGTATCTATCGTCTCGACAATCGACAAATACTTAGTTTTATTTCCTGAATTTTCCTACAATTGCTTTACAAAAATAATGTCTCATGATGTTCTTCTGAGACAGATTCTCGGCCCATTCAAAGAGTACAGACAAGCGCGACCAAAAGAAGGAGGTGAGACGAAGATTGATGAATTCAATCAACTGAGGACGTATCCAGTCGATGACATATCAGCCAACGAATTCGGACACGAATGGGCTGTGAAAACAGTTATGCTGGAAGAGTTTGATGAGGAAATAAGAGAGGCTCTGTGCACTCGCTCGAAAGAAGAAGTCACGACACGAAAAGGCATTCGCGTATCGAACGAAGACGGTGGTTACCACTCCACGCCAGACTTTCTACAGAGACTGACAGTAGCAGATGATGATGAGGAAGAAGCGAAGAAGGGTGAGATGTCGTCGAAATTTCTCCCTCAGTTCCTGCGTTTTGTGAGTATGCAACTCGAATCGTTCCCGTCGTTGAAACGCACTCGTCCTCCAATGACCACGTCTTGGATAAACAGGCTCGGTACAAATAACAGCAACGGCTTGCATAACCACGCGAGCGCTAAGCTTAGCGGAGTGTTTTATTTCGACGACTACGAAGCCGATGTTGACTCCGCAGCGGCGCAGGAACCAAAGCCTGGTGATCTGCTCTTGAGGACGGCTTCGGCCGCAATGCGGAAGAATGAGAATATGGGAGAGTGGTGCGAGTACGTAATCATTCGTCCTCAACGAGGAAAACTCGTCTTGTTCGAGCCCAAGTTATTGCACGGAGTGGTAGCTTCGCACCGAGAGCGATTTTCGCTTGCTATGAATTTCGGGGAGAAGAATGTGAGTTTTGAAGATCCAAACGAGGGAGGAAAGAAAGTTAGCGTGCGACCAATCGAATTATAGCCTTTACAGTAGATGTAGCCATTTTACAGTAGTAGTAGCACGCTCGCTAATGAAAGCATCATCATTTTATTCACATTTCGTTCAAATTTAACATCGAACTTGGACGAACCGCCATATTTGTCCGTTCGTCTTCCTCGTTATCGTCCTCGAGAGAGGCGTCGTTGACTCCCTCGGCGTTCAACCTTTGATACTTGGAGAGATTCGAAGAAGTGTTCGTGTCTGAAACGCTAAATCCTTGCAGCGAGAAAGCAAACGCTGACGTCCCGGCGCCAAGTAAAGAACCTACAATCACATCCTCCGGATGATGCCACATATCGCGAATTCGCGTGATGGCAACTCCGACTGCCACAGAAAGCGGCGCTAAGCTAATCAAAACTTTCCAAACGAACGCTTCTGTTCGCTCGGTGTTGGTTCTAGAACCGCCAAAACATTTCAAATAATACATTAAATACAAGCTCAAGTAAAACAATCCTGAAAAAGACATGCTCGTGTGCCCGCTCGGAAACGATCTTCTTCCTTGCCTCACGTCGTTCAATAAGCTCTCATTCTCCAAATTTCCACAATCTGGTTTACCGTACTCTTTCCATACCGGGTCAGCTGTAGCGCTACCCCAACATCTCGCCGCAAAATCCGGTCTATAGTTTCCGCATGCCTGTTTCACGCTGTTCACGAACACAAACGATATCGCGACGGATAACAGTAAACCCAAACTCGCCGCCGTGCTTCTCGCTCTTCTCCCCGATGTATCCATTTTCGAGCACAGAAATATGCACAGTAAAGGAAACACGATGCTGATAAATGGCAGAACGGCCGTTGGAACAGAATTTTTCTTCATCGGATATCGCAGTCGATAAATCAAATTCTCGTTGAGAAATTTTTCGTAAGGCTCGGCAAACTCTAAAGAGAAGCCGATGGATAATAAAATCAAAAGAAGCGCGATGTCAAACGCGACTCGATACCGCTCGTTCATTACAGTCAACGCGTTAAAATTAGTATTCCGCATCCTATCGTTATTTTTCCGGCTTTTTTGTCGTCGTCGGGAGGAGAAGTTTGCTGCGGGGGGAAAACGCTTTCGCTTTCCTCTTCTCCGCTCAAAATCTCTAAAGATACGAAAGACGAATTCGCGCGTCTCGTTCGTTTCGTCAGAGAGGAAAGCGAGGAAGACGACACGTTCCTCTCAAAAACTCTTTTCTCCTCCTCCTTCTCTTTGTCGGCGCGTGGCGGCCGCCCCGTATTCGAAGCCGGCGCGTGAGAGTCGATCGTTGTTGTTATTTGTTCCGTTTTAACGAACAAAAAAAGTAACGACGACGCTTCGCTTTTCTTCCCCAAAATTACTTCTCTCAAGTTTAGTCTGCGAGAGACTTGACTTGACGATGAAAACGACGACGAAACCGTTCTCGTTGACGTACGTGAGATACCCAATAATTGACGACTCCTATTATTTCAAAGGCAAATTCTTAGCCATCGCTTCTTTATCTCCAATCTTCACGGTCGCGCACACCATCGCCAGTTTCTGTTCCCAACGAGAACTGTTCGATTTCACCTTAGTGGTTGGAATATTCTTAAACGAATGCTTAGCGCAGCTGTTAAAACACTACTTGCAACAGGAGAGACCGAAATCGTGTCAGAGAGTGGATTTTTGCGACACGCACGGGATGCCGAGTTCGCACGCGCAGTTGGCGTTTTTTAACAGCGCGATGTCGGTTTTGGTGTTGTTGAGGAGGTGGAAACACGCGAAGAAATATCGAGGAGAGGGAGAAAAAGCGGGAGTGGATGTGTCATCTTCTGTGCTTTCGTTGATGACTGTTCCAATAGCAGTAATCGTGGGGTATTCTAGAGTCGAGTTAGGGTACCACACGATCGAGCAAGTCGTCGCGGGTGCCGCGATTGGGTTGATGTTTGGTTCGATGTGGTTTCTCGTCACGACGAGAGTGTTCGCGAAGCAGTTTTCTGAGTTGGTGAAAGAGGACGACGATCACGCGAGTAACAGCGCCAGGGTTCGGGGGAAGAAAAGACGAAGATTTGGAAAGTTACTGAGGGAGACGCTGAACATGAGAGACTCATCGATGTGTGCGAACCCGTTGACGATTTCGAGAGAGAGGGTGGAGCTGGAAAATTTCGCGTTTCCGATGAAAGATGTCGTCGGTTTGTTAAATACCCCGTCCTTAAAGAAAGTAGATTAGTTTGTTTGTGTGTATAGATTCTTCGATTGTACCATGGTAAAAAGTTATCATGTATATGTGTATTAGTGAAAATATTCTTTTTACAACAAGAGAGTATCATGTATAATTGTATATGTTTCTTCTTTTTCTTCTTCTTCTTTTTCATTCACCAACGTTCAGGATTTTAATCACAGACGCGTTCCCGATTCTATGCAACGCGACGATGGCGTCTCCTTTTTCGCAGTATCCAGCGACTTTCGCGTAAGATACCGCCGCAGACAATATCTCATCCGTCGTGTCAGTATCCGTCGCTCGTGCGGAACCTTCTGCCAAGAGTGGAATCAAACCCCTCGTCAACTGCGCTTGCTTTGCCGGCGTCTCGCCGGAACACGTCCACGTCAAAGAATCTGTCGTCAACGTTGGCACAAAAACCGTCAACACCGGCACTTTCGGTCTGTACTTTGCCACGAGCCTCGCCGTGCTCCCTCCGTGCGTCAAGACTACAATCAAAGCCGCTCGAACTTTCTGCGCTGTGCGAACCGCGGATGAAGCCAAAGATTCTAACGGCATCATCGGTTTCTCCACTTGCGCTAAAATAGCTTTGAACAAGATGTAATGGTCGATGGACGCCTCCGCTTCGTTACAAATCTTCGACATGACTTTCACCGCATCTACTGGGTAAGACCCCGCGGCAGTTTCACCGGACAACATCACGCAATCTGTGCCGTCTAAAACCGCATTCGCGACATCGGTAGCTTCCGCTCTCGTCGGTCGTGGGTTTTGCACCATCGATTCTAACATTTGTGTCGCGGTGACGACTGGTTTCCCAGCTGCGTTGCACTTTTCAATCATCAATTTCTGCGCCAAGAAAATCTTCTCGGTCGGAATCTCCATGCCTAAATCACCTCTGGCGACCATAATCGCGTCTGAGGCGGCTAAAATATCGTCAAAATTTACTAAACCTTCCTGGTTTTCAACTTTAGAGATGATTTGAATCTCTCTCCCTTCCTCGCCCAACACCTCTCGAATGTTTCTCACGTCCGAGCCTTTCCTGACAAAACTTGCCGCAATAAAGTCCACTTTATTTTTCATCCCCCACTCTACGATATCTATGCGATCTTTCTCCGTGATCGTCGGTAAATCGACAACCACCCCGGGTAAATTCACATTCTTTCTCTCCCCGAGCGTCGCCGTGTTTGTGCACATCGCTTGCACCGTCCCGTTTGCGATGTCGCAGGAAATCACCTCCAAAACAATCGACCCGTCGCCGATCAATATTTGTGCCCCAGGAACAACGTCTTCGGCTAATTTCTTATACGACAACGCGATCATATTTTCGTTCCCGAACGCGCTATAATCCGTCGTCAACGTCACTTGTCTCCCGGCGGTTAACAACACCGGCTTCGAGTCTTCCAACATCCCAGTTCTAATTTCCGGTCCTTTCGTGTCTAATAAAACCGCACACATTAACCGAGTGTTCGCGCACGCCTGTCTCAAAACGTCCAACGTCTCTTGATGGTACTCGTGCGACCCGTGCGAAAAATTAAATCGCGCGACAGACATGCCGCTTCGCAAAAGTTCCTCCAACACGTGCAACTCTCTCGATTTCGGTCCTAACGTGCAAACAATTTTGGTTTTACATCTCAACAAGTTATCGTTGTTGTTGTTGGAACTCGAGGCCGGGTGGATGGAAGACGCGTTCGAGGTTTGCCCGAGAATATCCTCGATTTGAATGTTCATCTTTCTTCTTTCTTTCTCCACAAAATAAAACTACGCGCGTGCAAAAGTCTTCGCTCTTATTTGAGATTTGATTGTTTCTTCTCAGACTCAGACTGATGATCGAACGCTTTTTTGTCTCTCTCTTCTCCTCGCGTGTTGTTGCTCTTACGTTTCGTGACACCACCACAAGTCGTCGTCGTCGTCGTCGTAGTATAGCACTCGCCGGAAATGAAATGGAAAGTAGTATATCTGCTTTAATAAAGATTATATATGTATAATATTCTGTTCGCGTATACGAAGAAGAAGAGGTTGTTATTGACGACTTTGTGTGGCCTCTTTTTTTTCGCGAGGACCAGAAAAAAGGAACTTTTCTTTCAAAAGAAAGGAAAAGAAAAACAAAAAAAGGAGAATTTTGATAGGAGAATTTTGATCCGTTTTTGATTGGGGTTTAGCGCTAAACCCCATTGCATTCATCCACTCTCACGCAAAGTTTATTATATACTAACGAACTCCCCCCCCCCTCGGTTACGATACAAGAGAGATGGCTGCGCCGAAGAAGAAAAAAGGTGAGGATGTGAAAAGAGAAAGAGAGAGAGAATCTTAAAGCGGGGCAGTGACGCTCTGCGCACTCGACACACACACGAAGCGCTCTGCTTCCCCTCCCGGCGGTCTCTCCCGATTTGAATTCTCTTTCGTCGTGTCGGATATTTCCATTTCTCTCTCTCGTCGAACAACAAGAATACGTTTGAACAAAGACTGACAAAATATTACGCTCTCTCTTTCCTCGAAATCAGGTGTCGTCAGTAAAGGTACTTTAAAGGCCGTACCGGCGAAGAAAAAGGTAAGAAGAGTACTCCTCTAATGTGTTTCGAGGCAATTTTTTTGAATTGGCACTTTCGTTCCCAATTCGACGAGATATTCAAGAGACAAGTGAGAGAAAACTGACAACAATGTGTTATTCTCGTTCGAACAATAAAAAATACGACAAAACAGGCTGCCGTGGCAAAGAAAGCGCCGGCAAAGAAAGCGCCGGTGAAGAAACAACGACCCCAGGCGGATTCCTCCGACGACGATGCCAACGAAGAAGAGAAAAAGCCGCACATCCAAATCCACCAACAGCAACAACAACTCGTCCCTCGCCCGCAACAACCCATCGCTGCTCGCAACAACATACCGTTGGACCCGTACGCGTTCTCGCCGGACGATGAGGCAGACGCGAACAAAAAGTACCAATTCTCCGTTATGTGTATGATGGGTAAAGATATTAACATTCCGTTGCAATTAGATATTGAGAAGGATGCGGCGATAACCGCGTTGAAGAAGAAGATATCGGATAGGACAGGCGGGAAGTTGGCTTTGAACGATATGATTTTAACCCTGGGTGCAAACGTGTGTAAGAGATCCATGACCGTAAGGCAAGCCGGAATTAAAAACAACGTTCAAATCATATTGACGTTGAAAGAGGATTTAGCTAAATTTAAGGTGTCTCTTTCAGACGAGCGAGACATGACGCAAGAGGAGGTCCGCGCTGCCTTACAAATGGTAGGCGTTGCAGTCGACGTCGTAGACGACATCGACCCGGAGGATAAAGTGAAATCGCAACAAAAGAAACCGTACCGCAACGCCGACGGTAAAGCGAAAGATCGCGAAAGATTTACCGAAGAAGAGGTGAAAGCGTTGATCGATGGCGTCGCCGCGTACGGCTTAGGAAAGTGGTCGGAAATTTTAACGCAATCGTTCGGGCAATCGGAAAGAACAGGAGTAGATTTGAAGGATAAGTGGCGTAACTTGACGTTGGCCGCGAGCCGACCTCCTGGGTTCACATTTCGAGTGAGTTACATGAACGCAGAGTTGTTGCAACGCGTGCGAGAAGTAAAAGCTCAAGTGGAAGAGAAGAAGAAAAAAGCAGCGGCGTTCAGAGACCAGAAAAGTGGGCGATCGCGGCAAGACGATATTGCGAAGGCGCAAGCCGAGGCGGCGCAAAATATACAAGCGCACGGCGATTTGGGCTACCACGCGTAAAGAAGGAACGCTTTAATTACAATATAAAAGAGAGAGAGAAAGAGAGAGAGAGAGGAAGAGACGATTTCATTCATGGAACATTACAAACAAAATTCATTCATATTGTGTCATACCATACTATTAACTAAATATCCTGAAACTATCACTAAATCTATCATCTACCTAAATATCTCTATCATACCGCCTTGGTTTTTGTCTCCTCCGCGATGCTCTCCATCATCTTCTTCCACTTTTCCACCTTCTCGTCGGTGATTCGATATCTCTCTTCGAACTCTCTCTCGCGAAGCGTCAACACTCGATCGAAATACGTACACACGCTCGTCGCCGCATCTCTACACAACGCCACGCATTCAAACACTTCCGTCTCGGTCATTTTTCCACGCATCTTCGTGCCTAGCAGTATCGTTTTATCCTCTGTCTCTTCGTTGATTAAAAACGCGCACGTCATCGTCGCTTTCGCTTTCATCTCTTCCTCTCTCGTCGGGTCGAGCGCGAGCGCGAATGTGGGTGTCTCCCCCTCCCCTTTCCCACTGCTAATTTCCATCAAACACGCGGTCGAGCTGCACATCCATCCTTTCGTTTCGACTCCAGATAAAATCAACGCTAACCCGACCGCATTTAACGCGCAGGAGAGAAAACTCCCGTCGTTTTTCAGCTCTTGCACGCTCACAATGAGACCAAACGAGGCGTTTTTCTCCAACTCAATCGCCGCCTTTGCGCAGGATTTCACAAACTGTTCCGTCGTTCTTTCCTTCTCTTTTTCCTCCTTCAAAGGGTCGTCGAAGGACGACCCGTCGTCCTCGTCGTCATTTTTCGAAGGAAGTAACTTGCAGTAACTTTCCACGACCAGCCGTTCTCCGTCTTCTTTGCTCTGAGAGAGCGAGGAGAATTGGAGTTCCCTCGGGCCTTGAATCGAGCAGACAACTTTCGTCTCGTCGGAGTGCCACTCGCACGAAGACGTCGATCGAGTGATGGTGTTTAACACCGACGTTTGTTCGCGGAGCGTGTCGAGTAAGCGACCGTCTTCGCGAACGTATCTTTTGGTTTTGGTGGTGGTCATTCACTCTTTTCAGAACATATAAAGCAAGCGGAAGAGAGAGTCTGTAGGTGTTTGTTATTTGTGAGGATGTGTTCTGGGGAATACTCATGTGTTTCATCAACGCATCAGCGCGCGATATGGAGGGACATCGGACTTATATATCAATATATCAATATATGTTGTCTAAATACAAATTCCCACCGACGATGGGTTCCCACAGCTGATTGATAAACACCGCCAACGGTTGCAACACCGTTCCTATGAACACTTGCGAGGCTAAAAAGACGACGATAACGACGATTCCGTTCGCTTTGCCCGAAGCTTCGTCGATGTACCACGGACGAGGATTGTCGCCGTCTTTATCCGTGTACGGTTTCGATTGGTATTTGATGAAATTAGTACTTTTGCCGCTACTTTTGTTGGTGTCTTCTGTCTTCTGTGGGCCCCCCTTCTTCGTCGCGCGAAGAAGATGATGATGATGACGACGGTGATGTTTGACGACGGTGATGGGATGGTGTTGTTCTTTGTGTCTCGCGAGAGAAGCAGCAGCAGCACCACCACG
>Ga0181606_10004419_pt1 | contig 11736 bp, 6 predicted proteins | sample 041ome_10_FD_132994 | JGI IMG/M metagenome (GOLD analysis project Ga0181606, IMG submission 132994) | Coastal salt marsh microbial communities from the Groves Creek Marsh, Skidaway Island, Georgia - 041412US metaG (megahit assembly) | ecosystem: Environmental > Aquatic > Marine > Intertidal zone...
AGTATTATTTGGAGACAAATTCCCCAACCTCGACCACATGTCAACGGGTGAATGGTGGACGCGGGCCAAACCTGTAGACACCTCTGCAAAAAAGAAAGGCAAAGCTCCCAAGCAAATCATTGAAATGAATGTCCCAAGGGATCAGGTCGTTGCCTTTGCCCTATACACCGTGGATGCGGGGACACTGAAACTTACCGGTCAGTTGTATCCCCTTATGCCGAAGGAATCCAGAGAAGTACGACTGGAAACAAAGCAAGGAAAAGAATGGAAAGAGATTGCCAAAGTAAAGATCACTTACCCCGGATGGACCGCTCACTTCAGAGTAAAAAACTGGGACTCGACCAAGAACATTCCCTATCGTGTCAGACACGGGGAAAAGGCTCTTTTCGAGGGAGTAATCCGTAAAGACCCCATTAATCAGGAAACGATCGTGGTTGGAAATCTATCCTGCAACTCAAGCCGAACCAAAGGGCCGCGACCAATGATTATTGAAAATCTCAAAGCGATCGACCCCGACATGCTTTTCTTTGCCGGTGATCAGACCTACCATCATACCCAGCACACCGCTGGCTGGATCGAATTTGGTCTGCAATTCAGGGATTTAATGAAAGACCGGCCCACGGTGACCATTCCTGATGACCATGATGTGGGGCAGGCAAACTTATGGGGTGAAAGTGGGATTGTAGCGACTTCTCCTGCGGGAAACAGTGGGGGATATTTCTACCCCATTCCCTATGTCAACATGGTGCAAAGACAGCAAACTTGGCACTTACCTGACCCGGTGGATCCTAAGAAGGTAAAAAGAGGACTGGAAGTTTACTTTACCCGACTCCGCGTGGGTGGCATAGATTTTGCGATTTTAGAAGACCGAAAATTCAAGACCGGTCCTGCGGGAAAAATCCCCAAGATGGGTCCCCGCCCCGATCATATCAACGATCCCAAATATGACAGAAAAGCGGTGGATCTCGATGGACTTGTCTTGCTTGGGGATCGCCAATTGAAATTTCTTTCTCAATGGAGCCAGGATTGGGAGGGTGCTCAAATGAAAGCGGCCCTTTCCCAGACTGCGTTCTGTGGAGCGGTTCACATTCATGGAGGTCCCACTAATCGTCTGCTAGCAGATCTTGACAGCAATGCCTGGCCACAGACCGGGCGCAATAAAGCCCTCTACGAATTACGTAAAGCCTGGGCACCTCATTTATGCGGCGATCAGCACCTCGCGGTGGTGGTACAGCACGGTGTGGAACAACACCGGGATGGCCCTTTTGCGTTTACCAGTCCAGCCATCGTCAACACCATCTATGGACGCTGGTGGAAACCGGAAAATGAAAAACCAGGCCCCCGCCCGATCCCGAACTCTCCCCTCCCATGGACCGGAGACTTTTCAGACGGTCTCGGAAACCTGATCACGATGCATGCCTATGCCAACCCCGAGGATCGTAACAACGAATTAAAAAGAGCAGATGGATTTGGCGTCGCCAAATTCAATAAGAAAAACCGGACCATTACCTTTGAATGCTGGCCCCGGTTTGCAAAAGTTTCGGATGGGGACAAAGCTCAATTTCCCGGTTGGCCCGTCACCGTGAAGATGACCCAAAACGATGGCAGAAAAGTAAAAGGATGGTTACCCAAATTATCCTTTTCGAAACCCAACCCTGTCGTTCAGGTGATCAATGACAAAACGAAGGAAGTTCTTTACACAGTACGGGTACAGGGCAAGAGCTTTCAGCCTAAGGTTTACTCCATGGATCCGCATAGCGTGCGGGTGGGTAAAGATACCCCCAAAAATCCTCTATTGGCCAATGCACGCCCCAAAAAGGAACCTAAAAAAGCCAAAGTACTTCGAGTAGACCCTTTTCTCTAAGTAAAGGTTGAGTATTACTTTTCGCCGTGTTCCGTCTCCCGCTTGAGCCTGGAGATGGACTCCTTATTTCGGGAACCCAGATAAGCAATCAAATCACGCAAATCATTTGGATTGAGAGTCATACCCAAGGGAGGCATTGCGGATATCGGTGGAGATACGGAAGCCACATCCCCTTTACTGAGTTCCTGCTTCTTTCCGTCAGGTGATAGAAGAACCAGGGAGTCATCCTCATCCGCCAAGATTCTGCCCACCTGCGCATCTCCGTTCTTTAAACTCACAGTCGAAAGCCCATATCCCGGAGAAATCTCCGCATTCGGATTAACCAGTGATTCAAGAAGCTTGGATGGTTGCATACGATCCCCCACCAAACTCAATTCAGGTCCCTGCTCTCCACCCTCTCCATCAATTTGATGACATTGCAGGCAAGCTCCCTGATTACGGAAAACTAATTCTCCAGAACCGGCATTACCCCCGTATAAACTTAATGCATGAATTCTACCCGGATCACCAGCGGCATAGGTGGCAGCGACTTTTCTTGCCTCTTCATCGGGACTTTCTGTGAGTGCATGGTAGAGATCGAGCCACAATTCATTTTTTAAATTCAACTCCCGCACTTTCCACATATCAATCAGGATCTGAGGATTCTTTTGAGATAAAACTTTAAAAATCGCCCTGGCCACAACAGGATCATCTTCTTTCACTGCAACGACGACTCTTTCTTGGTACTTTTCCAGTCCCCGTTCCACAAGTCCTGCATAACTGACGGATCTTACCAACTCGCTTGGATCATTCACCAACTTTTCGATCAATGAATGATCAGCCGGCTCGTTAAGACTAAGAAGAGATCGAAGATTGGAGGCACGAACTTCCGGGTTCAGATTCGTATCCATGACCTGTTTGCGCAACACGACTGGATCCATTGAGATCCCGGCTTCCATCACAAATTTGCCCAAAAGGGAAGCAAGCTTTGGGGATTTCTCTTTTTCCACAAGCTGTCGAATACTTTCTCCCGAAGATGCAACGAGCTCAGTCCGCGAAAAAGTGCTCTTCAATGTGGGTCGGTAATGCCCAAGAACTGGGTCCGTATCCATCGGTATGGACCAGCGCAAGAGCGCTTCCAAAGCGAAGATTCTCAACTCCTCCTTCAGCATCGAATTGGCACAAGTTTCAACAAGGGCTTTGGCTGATTCCTTTGAACCAATCCGAAAATAAGCACCTACCAGTCTGGCCTGTTGATGAAAAGGGAAGTCTTCCAGCTTGAGTGAAAGAAGCTCTTTACCTGCTGGGCCATCCAGGGCTCCGGTATCATAAATGGCGGAAACGGCCTCATTTTTGATCGCCTCATTCTCGTCGTTCAAGAAAAGAGCAAGATGTGGATGATTCTGTCTTCTACAGACCAGTAGGGAAAGCATACGCTGCTCAAAGGAATCCGATTTAACTCGGGCAAGAGTTTGATCAGGCTTTGACAGTCGAGTGAGGGCAGAGAGATAAGCATGCCGGATAGTCACATCAAACGCGGTTCCTTTGTTTTTGGCTGCGTGTGTGAAGAGTGAATCAACAACCTCTCTATCGCCCTTGGGTGCGATTCGGCCCAGGGCAACCGTCGCCAAGGAAATGACCCGGGGACTGGGATCATCTAATAAATCCAAAAGCAGTTTCCTCGCGGATGCCAATTGGATATCCCCACAAGTTCTGGCCGCATTTGCACGAATTTCCTCATTATCCGAAGTCAGGCTCCCTAGAAGAGGAGAGGCCGCGTCAGCGACTCCATTACGAAACAACTGCCCCAATCCCCATAAGGAATGAAGAGGTGCATGAGGATCGGCATCTGCTTTCAGAATCTCGGCAAAGGTTTTGATAGCAGTGGACCCTTTCGCAACCATTGCAAATTGAGCAGCCTGCCTAACCCTTTGATCTTCATGTGCTAAAAGCAGTTCCAGTTCTGGAAGCGATCTTTGGTTAAAACCCTTCTTAAAGGTAAGTGCAGTCTCCTTTCCGATTGCTTGTCTTTTTGAATCAGTCGGGCGAAGAATTTGAATGGTTCCATTTTTATTTACTGACCAGCCACCACCGTAGTCTGCCAAATAAATATTCCCATCGTAGCCATGTTCAACATCACAAACAGCGACACCTTCCACAAAGACCGAGTTTTCTCCAAGCTCAAAACTGGCGTCTTTCGCTTTTAAAGAAACATGTATGATATTTGAATTCTTAGGAGCTCCCCGGTAATTGGTTACCAAAAAGCCGCCCTGCAAATCCTCTGGCACAGTTTGTCCAGAGAGCCAAGCCACTCCGGAAGGGCCATTCCCCAAATGCCCGATTGGGGGATAAACCCATTGAGGCTGATCCGGCGTATACTGCTCAAACATTTTTTCGCCCACCCAGACTGATTTGTTAAGTTTAAAATTCCCCCAGTCCAGAGCGTTGGCATAATGATGAGGTGACTGGTGAGCCATATCCCAACCGGAGTCTGTATTATCCAAAACATAGACAACCCGGGCTTTATCTCCAATATCTCCCGTATTATCAAAAGTGAAAAGATTCCCCTGGTCGTCAAAGGCAAGTTCCTGCGGGTTCCTCAAGCCATGTGCATAAACTTCGAAGTTAGTCCCATCCGAATCACAACGAAAAACCGCACCTCTCCCCGAAGCTTCGAAGATTTCACCATCTTCCCGTTCGACATAAAAACCACGATCTCCAATTGTAAAATAGAGCCGACCGTCTGGTCCCCGGATAATTCCGTGTAAATCATGACCAATGAAAGAGACGCGAACACCAAAGCCCTCCACAAGGTTTTCCATGGTGTCGGCCACCCCATCATCATTGGGATCTGTGAGCTTACGTAAGGCGGGGATACAGGTAAAGTAAGTCGCATTTCTTTCCGCAAGTACTGAGAACCCAATCCCATCCAAAGGTTTATCAAAGGCATCCGAAAAAAGGGTTCTTTTATCAGCAACAAAATTACCGTCACTATCCTCCAGCCTGATCAGGCGGTCGGGAGTTTGCTCATACCAGGCACGGTCTCGTTTATCTGCGTGGGCATCATACAAGGCCAACCGGTCAGCCGTGGTACGGGAACGAAAATCACCGCGGATCATTTCACGCGCCCGGCGAAGATCAGGAACTCCGAACCAAAAACGATTGGCTTCCGAAACAAAAATACGGCCGTGCGGATCCATATCCAAACTGGCGGGATTTTCCACATGGGGGTATGTCACCCAAGTATGCCCGGTGTAACCAGAGTGATTAATCTTTCCCCGGAAAGGTGTAGCTTGATTGGAAAGCTCGGGCATGTCTTGCTCTCCAACCTCAATCGGTTTTGCAACACAAAGTAAAGGCAACAGAAATATAAATTTAACAAGATAGGTTATGTTCATACAAAAGACTCATTCTAACTTTTTTTGAATGATGGACAAGTACGACTTCTATATGTCTGCAAAACTAAATTATTACTCGATCCTGAATTTTCGCTCATTTTGGTCGTAACAGGTATAATTTCGTACATATTTAGAAAAATGGATTCCTCAAACCCATACAGTGAATTTGTCCACTCTATTTGTAAAAACTTCAAGGCAAGTCATGATTTGCCCTTGGGTCAGATGCCATCTCCCGCACAGGTTAAGTCGAATCCAACCGCTCCTAAAGTACTGCTCTTAGCTCCCCACCCGGATGATGAGTGCGTAATGGGAGGGCTACCCCTGAGGCTGATGAGAGAAGCTGGATCGGAAGTATTAGTTCTACCAATCACTTGCGGCAGTAATCCTGAAAGAAAAAAGGAGAGGGAAAAAGAACTAAACTCTGCCTGTAAATGGATCGGTTTCAGCTTATTACCGTTTGGTCAGGCTGGATTGGATAACATCAATCCCGAAAGCAGAGAAGCGGAACCTGCACACTGGTCCAATGCGGTCGATGAACTGGTCCTATCACTGGAAAAGATAAATCCAGACATTCTCTTTTTTCCAAGTTCAACAGACTGGAACCGAACTCACTTAGGTGTGTATCTGCTCACTATTGATGCTCTTCAAAAAATCCCTGGTGCGGAAGTAACCCTGATCGAGACTGAATTTTGGGGACAAATACAAAACCCCAATTTGATGGTGGAAAATTCCCCAGAGGAAGTGGCCGACCTGGTTGCAGCCCTCTCTCACCACAAAGGCGAGGTAACAAGAAACCCTTTTCATTTACGATTACCTGCCTGGATGCAGGATAATGTAAGGAGAGGAGCAGAGGTTGTCGGCGGACAGGGAGGAAAAGCACCGGACTTTGATTTTGCCACCCTTTATAAAGTCAGCCGTTGGAAAAACGGGAAAGCGTACCAAATCTTTGAGGGCGGCAAAATACTCAGCCATTCTCAAAAGGGAGACACTGACATACTCAATCAGTTACAATAGGTCAGTTTTCGAATCGTAAGTCTTGGGCACTGATTTTTTGGGCGAACAAAAGTTTCCCCTTGTTATCATAGGCCTCGAGCTTCACCTGCGGTTTCTTCGCTTTGGTATCGAAATGGAGCAGGCAATAGCCACAGGTTTCATTGTACCCCCAAATCAATCCATCGGTTTTGATGACAGAATGCACATGACGGTTCGTCAGACGACCGCTGACAAATTCAAACAAATCATACCCCTCGGGTCGTTTCGTTTTACGCAAATCAATCCGATGCCGATCGGCAGCAAGCAAGACAACTCCTTCTATTTTTTCTTTTTCTATGAAACGGAAGATTTCTTCGCGCTCTTCAGGGTATCCGTCCCATGGGTCTTTGCTTCCTGGCTTTATCCCTGCTGAAAAGGGAACTGAGGAAGCAATTATTTTGAAGGTAGCCTCCGACTCATTGAGAGTTTTGAAAAGCCATTTCTTTTGCACGGGGCCAAGCATGGATTTTTTCTTTCGATCTCTGTAATATCGACAGTCCAACATAATTACCTGAACCTGCCCCAGGGTGAAAGTCTGCCAGCACCCGGGATTTTCGAGCCCACCGCCAACGGGTGGATTATTCCAATTCTTATTGAAATTTGCCAAAACTGGCCTCTTCCACTTGGGAAAATTAATCTCTGATCCAGGAATACAATCATCCATCCCAAAATCATGATCATCATAAATTGCATGCATTGAGGTTTTAGCCACAAGCTTCTTCCACTCCGGCCGTGAATGTCTGCGGGAGTAGCAATAATCTCCGGTCCATTTCACATCTTCCGGATCATCAATGTAGACATTATCGCCCAGCATCAGCATCGCTCTCGGGTCGTGATCGGCGATTAATTCCCAGATTTTTTCATACTCGGGGACAAAACCCGAACATCCCCCAAAAGCAATCGTGAATCTCGCACCTTCATGAGGTTCAGGAAATGTGCGAAAACCAAACTCTCTCGAGTTGTCCAAGTACTCCTCTCCATTTACGAATACCCGATAGGCGAAATAAGTATTTGGAAGAAGACCATCCACATGCACCACCCCGACAAATCCCTCTTCTTTGGATGTTGTGATTTTCTCCCGACCCGAATGACCGGTTATTTCAACTTCAATCTCACAGGGACCATCCGTTCGGAACCAGAAGCTTGCGGTCAGATCAGTTACCTGCCCAACCATTGGTCCATGAAGCAGAGCCGAAGGATTAAGACTTGTCTCCCAACGGCTAAATTCCTTCATCTCCCGCAAGGGTTTAAGCCATTCTCGGGGTTCTCCAAGAAAACGCTCAAATGGCAAACCTTCCTTGACTGCTTTTCTCGCCATCATCAAAGCCTGTTCTACTTTTTCTTCGTTTAGTAGGCAAAGAGTTGAGATGAATGCCTTTTCCGCAGGATCTGTATGTTTCTTGCCATTTTTTAATTCAAAGTAGGCTTTTTCGACTTTTCCTTCAGCAAGATGACGGAAAGCGTTCCTTTCACGGTCATGCTGCCCAAAGCAGAAATAACCCGAAAGAACAAAAAGAAAGGAGAGTTTGATTCGCATTTTTTCAGTTAATGCAAATCAACAAATAAACTCTAGAAAATTTATTCATCACCGAGAAATTAATCCCAGGTGCTATGACTTAACTAGAAGAAGAATTCTTAGATAAAGAAGAGAAGATGCATAGAACCGATCTCACTGCGTGGTTTAGAAATTCCATTCGATTCCAATACCCACATGGAAAAAGTCTTTAAGCTGATCATCCCCGGCATAAGTCAAATCCCGATCTATTGCCCAACTTTGGGTACCATGGCCGACCAGGGAAAAATTTTCATTCAATGCTCTTTCCCCAGACAAACTGAATGCAAAATAATTCATCCCATCATGACCATCTGAAACATACCCTTCATTCCATCCGAAAATTCCGTTAGCAGAAAGTTCAGCCGCCTCACTTATTGAGAAGGATTTCCCATTCGACCATTCGAGGAAAGTTCCATCCGCATCCACCGAATATGTTGCATCTAATGCTGATTCCATATCCCAAGGTAAGTCACCATAACTAATACCCACAGACCACTCATCATCAGATTCATCATCCTTAGCGAAAACCAAATGGGTATAACCCGCATAAAACTCAAACCCATTCATTTCTTGCGTAATCGACAAATTATACTGCCATTCATCGTAGGAATGATCTGAGGATCGACCATACCATACCCCACCTGAAAAATGATCATACCCAAGTTCGAAAGAGCCTGACCAGAGGGATTTACCATTCAATGCGTCTCTTCCTTCGGAAAAGTAACGACTCTCCCAACCCGCATGCGAGTGAGACTCAAATATTTGATGGGCATGAAACTTTTGAAATGGTCGGGAAGTCTCAGCATCGTGAGCAAGAACGGCATGGGTAATCGCTAAAAACAATGAACTGAAAAGGCTGATTAATTTTTTCACAGCCCCAAAAAAAATTATTATTCAAGGATCGAAGCAACCCGAAACATGTAAATTACTAAAATTTTGGGTGGCATGAAGTTGGATAATTCGGTGAATCAAAGACCTAAACTAATTCAAATGAATATCATGATATTTTTGTTTCGTTTTCAGGCTCGCCATTATTAACAAATTAAAATACTGTGAATAACTTTAGCCAAGCACAAGAACCGGTGCTCACGAGTGGAATGGATGGAAGTTGGAGTATGTGAGCGAGTGTTCGACCTTTTTGGCAGATATTGAAAAGCAAACGAACCCACATTCACATGACCCAAGACATTGAAATTCAGGAAGCTTCGGCTACGCCCAAAAGCTTCGAAGATATGGGATTGGCTGAGCCAATCCTTCAAGCAGTCCGCAAAGCAGGCTACGAAACGCCCTCACCCATACAGGAATGCTCGATCCCTCCTATCTTAGAGGGTAGAGATCTACTGGGTGTTGCCCAAACCGGAACCGGCAAGACTGCAGCTTTTTCGCTGCCCTTGCTCTCCAGACTCGACGAATCCGTTAGGGGAGCCCAAATTCTCGTCCTGGCTCCTACTCGTGAACTTGCGTTACAAGTAGCTGAGGCTATGGAGGGATTTGCAGAAAATTTGTCTCAGTTACGGGTGGTCGCCGTCTACGGAGGCACCGGATACGGCGAACAGATCAAAGAATTTAAAAGAGGTGCTCAAATTGTCGTCGGGACCCCCGGGAGAATTATGGATCATATCGAGAAAGGGTACTTAAAACTCGATCATCTCCAGACCGTGGTTCTCGATGAAGCAGACGAAATGCTTAGCATGGGCTTCATCGATGACATCAAATGGATTCTTGAGCATACTCCTGCCGAACGGCAGACTGCCCTCTTCTCGGCCACCATGCCCAAACCTATCCAGAGGCTTGCGGAGAACTACATGCAGGACCCCGTTAAAATTACCATCAAAGTTAAGGCGGAGAATTCACCCAATATTCGGCAACACTTCATCAAGGTACGTCAGCACGAAAAGAGGGATATGTTGCTGAAACTCTTGGAAATCGAAAAGTTTGATGCCATGCTTATTTTCGCCCGCACCAAAAACGCAACCATGGAAATTGCGGAAAAACTTCAGGGCAAAGGGTATCCAGCCGAGCCGCTCAATGGCGATATGCCCCAAAACCTCCGGGAAAAAACAGTCGATCGCTTGAAACGCGGTAAAATTAATGTGCTGGTTGCCACCGATGTGGCAGCAAGAGGCCTGGATGTCGACCGAATCACTCATGTGCTTAATTATGACGCACCCTTTGATTTGGAATCTTATACCCACCGGATCGGACGCACCGGACGGGCCGGCAGGGAAGGCGATGCCATTATCTTTGTGACCAACAAAGAGATGCGCATGCTCAAGGCGATCGAGCGGACATTGAAAGTCCCTTGTGCGGAGTACATATTCCCTACCTTGGAGGAAATGAATGAACGCCGGGAAGAGGAATTCTTCAACCGCATCGAAGAAGGAATGAAGGGAGAATTGGGGGACTATCGCAAAGCCCTCCAAAGACTTGTCGAGGAAACAAGCAAGGACACACTTGATATTGCCGCAGCTCTTGCCTTTCTTGCTGCGGGCAAAAAACCACTTTTCTATGACAGCATGCCCAAAATCGAATCCAAACGGGCACGCAGGGAGGACCGCCGGGATCGGGACCGTGGAGACAGGGGTGACTATAATTCAAGGGATGATGGACGCTCCGAACGGAAGTCTTTTCGGGATGACCATTTACAGAGCTACCGCATTGAAGTGGGAGAATTCCATGGAGCACAAAAAGGCGACATTGTCGGAGCGATTGCCAACGAAGTAGGATTGGACCCGAGAAGTGTTGGAAAGATCCGCATGTTTAAAGATCATTCCTTTATTGATCTCCCCCAGGATATGCCAAAGGAAATACTGGACGCTTTAAAAACTGTTTGGGTACAGGGACATCAGATGAATATTTCCATCGATAAAGGCCGCCCCCGCCCTGGAGGCAAAGGAGGCAAGTTTAAAAAAAGCTTCGGAAAAGGTAAAAAGTTCGGCAAAGGCAGAGACTTCAAAAAGAAATCAAAACCCAGCTTCAGGAGTTAAAACCTACTTCTTACCGGTCACCCACCGGACTGCATTTCCGAGCATATCTAGATATTCTTTAGTCGACATAGTCGAATTATGGTGCCCCAGGGTGGTGGAAAAGATTCTCCCTTTGCCATGAGTGTTTACCCAGACACAAGCCTGTGGCTCTTTAGGATTTTTGTTTGCTCCGTTATCACCATAGGCAAGAACTGTAGTACCTTCATAAACTTGTTGGACATTATATAATTCTCCTTCTGGAGTCATCCAACCATCCGGCATATCTTTCATGATGGGATGCTTGGCATGTTTTTTTACCTTATTCACCGTAATCGCTGCCTTGGGTCCATGCCCCTTGGAACTCGCCCCGAGCATTTCGGGCCAGGCTTTCTTTTCACCTTCCTTAGCGGGAATGCTCCAATGATAAGAATGCATCGCACAATGTAAGGCGATCGCAGGTTTACCGGCCTTGTGAACTTCGGTAATGGATTTAACGAATGCTGCATCCTTCTCATGAGCAAAGCAATGGTTGTAGACAACATAGTCATAACCATCCGCCCAACCTGACTGACTAAGCTTGGCTTTACTCTTTTCCTGATCCATTTCAAAAAAGATATCCCATTTAGTAGGCACACGCTCACTAATCCCCTCACTGATAATATTTTTCTGATTAGGATAATCATGACAGCAGCCACCGGTGATCATAAAAGCTTTGAGGGGCTTTTTCTTACCGTGATGGTCGGCAGATAAAAGCAGCGTGGAAAAAATAAAGAGCAGGCTGGTAAATAATTTCATTGGTGTAAGTTTTTGAATATCGCAATCATTCGATGCGAGGATTGTTTTTTTGACAAGCACGGAATGTTACTCCGCCGAAATTTGCCATTCGAGGCAACGGGTAGAATGAGAAGAGATTCCTGCTTTTGTGTCGCAAATTAACAGAAA
>Ga0181606_10004420_pt1 | contig 11736 bp, 7 predicted proteins | sample 041ome_10_FD_132994 | JGI IMG/M metagenome (GOLD analysis project Ga0181606, IMG submission 132994) | Coastal salt marsh microbial communities from the Groves Creek Marsh, Skidaway Island, Georgia - 041412US metaG (megahit assembly) | ecosystem: Environmental > Aquatic > Marine > Intertidal zone...
ATAAATTAAAAAAAGATTGTAATGCTTTTAATACCGTTTGCTGCCTGTTTTTATTTTTTTATAAAATACTCTAAAAACCATTATCCAGTTTCATTAAACCTCCATTCCACTGAAAAGATAAAAACAAATAAAAAGTTTACGCCTGCTTAAAAAAATATCCAAATGCTTTCATAACGTTTTCATCTTAAACAAAACCATAATTCATACAATTCAAGTCTTTCAATTCTGTTAATTCCTTTTATGAATACTTCAACATCTAAAACTTGGTCCAGATTTTTTAATCTCCTCTCGTTAGAAAAAAGAGATATCTTTCAAATATTCAACTACGCTATTTTTACAGGAGCTTTGGCATTATCTCTTCCATTGGGGATCCAAGCCATTGTGAATCTTATTCAAGGGGCTCAAATATCGAGCTCTTGGATCATTTTGGTCATATTAGTTACTTTGGGGGTGAGTTTCACTGGAACGCTTCAGTTAATGCAACTACGAATTATAGAAACACTTCAGCAGCGTGTGTTTACTCGTGCCAGTTTTGAGTTAAGTTATCGATTTCCAAAACTCAAAATGAATGCATTACGCAACATCTATCCCCCAGAACTTGCCAATCGTTTTTTTGATACCCTAAGCATTCAAAAAGGATTTGCAAAAATCCTTATTGATGTTCCAACAGCTTTAATACAAATTGTTTTTGCTCTCATTCTTTTATCTTTTTACCATCCGTTCTTTATCTTCTTCGGTCTGGGTTTGATATTATTGATGATTTTTTTATTTCAATATACCGTAAATCGAGGTCTGAATACTTCACTGGAAGAGTCGAAACACAAGTACCGTGTTGCCCATTGGATTCAAGAGATTGCTCGTTCAATCGTTAGTTTTAAGCTTTCTTCTACTTCGGATTTAAGCATGAAAAAAACCGATCAGTACGTTTCAAAATATCTGAATGCACGAGAAGCCCATTTTAGAGTAATCAAATTACAATACATCAAATTAATTGGATTTAAAGTAGCTATTACCTCTGGTCTTTTAATTATTGGAGGCATCCTGGTTCTGAATCAACAAATGAATATTGGGCAGTTTGTCGCTGCAGAAATAATTATACTCTTGGTTATTGCTTCAGTAGAAAAATTAATCGTAAATCTTGAAACCTTATACGATATGTTGACCTCAATTGAAAAATTAGGCCAATTGGTTGATTTAGAAATCGAAAATCAAGAAGGTAAAATGTTGAATGAAAACGATCCCTTTATATTAGAACTAAAGGATATTGAATATGCAGTGCCCGATTTAGAAAAACCCATTTTATCAGAAATTAATTTAAAGATACGACCCAAAGAAAAGATTTTAGTGCAAGGAGGCTCAGGTTCCGGGAAATCAAGTTTACTCCGTATACTCTCTGGCATAATTGAACCAACTAGAGGTACTGTTTTTGTAGGACAGCACAACCTTAAAGCTTTACAATTACAAAGTTATCGTTCTTCATTGGGCCTTTCTTTGTCAGATGAAGTCCTTTTCGAGGGTACAATTAGGGAAAATATAACGCTTGATGATGAAAACATTACAGAGACCACCATTCAACATCTCATGGATGTTTTACATTTAGATAATTTTATTAAAACCTTGCCTCTTGGTCTTGAAACGATTATTCATCCTGAGGGTAAAATAATTTCCCAATCCACAAGTAAAAAACTTATTCTTGCACGAGCAATTTTACGCAAACCCCAAGGACTAATCTTGGAAGACCCTTTGGATGTCTATACTCCAGACGAATCAAAAAAAATTATTAATTATCTCTGTCTTGACAAGCATCCTTGGTCAATGATTGTTGTAAGCAATAATGATTTTTGGGAAGAAAAATGTGATAAAATTATTCAATTAAACAAAGGAAAAATTAACGTTTTAAAGTAACTGCAATGTTAAATATCTCAAAATACCCAATAAAAAACTTTGAGTTTGAGAAGTATAAATCAGGAAAAACTATTTTTTCAATTTCATACTTTCCGCAATTAAATCGATTTTTATTTGTTGTTTTTGTTGTCTTTTTGATCATCTTATTTTTACCCTGGACACAAAATGTTGTAGGGAAAGGATACGTAACCACATTAGAGCCTGAGAAACGCCCCCAAAGCATTCAATCTCCCATTCCTGGCAGGATCGATGAATGGTTTGTCCGCGAGGGAGATTTCGTGTCTAAAGGAGATACCCTATTAAAAATATCCGAAGTAAAGAGTGAATACTTTGATCTTGATCTTTTAACCCGTACAAAAGAGCAACTTGATGCTAAGCAAAACTCAGTAATCGCTTATACAAATAAGATAAACGCATTAGATTCTCAGCTTACGGCACTTCGTAGTGAGATGAAACTTAAAATAGAACAAGCAAAACGAAAATTAATTCAAATAAAATTATATCTAGAAAATGACAGTTTAAAGAGGACGGCTGCAAAAACAGAACTTGAGATTGCAAAAATCCAATTGGAGCGAGTTAACACTTTATTTAATGATGGTTTAAAAGCATCGCGGGATGTTGAAGAAAAGCAAATTAAAATTCGAGATGCTGAAGCTACCTTTGTAACTGCAGGAAATAATTATGAAAATGCTAAAAGTGAAATTCTAATTGCTGCAACAGAAATTGAACGTCTTCAAGCATCATTTGAAGATAAACTTGCTAAGGTAAAATCTGAAAAAGCTTCAGCACAGTCCTCAAAATATGAAGCTGAAGGCACAGTTGCTAAGCTTAAAAATACACTTGCAAATTACACCCAAAGAGAAGCGTTAAAATATATTACAGCACCACAACAAGGCTATATAAATAAGGCTCTAAAAGGAGGGATAGGGGAAACTTTTAAAGAAGGAGATCAATTGGTTTCTATTATGCCTGATAACTACCAAATTGCTATTGAAACCTTTATCAGCCCTATTGACATACCATTGCTTCAAGTTGGAAAAACCGCCCGAGTTGAATTCGATGGATGGCCTGCAATTGTTTTTAGTGGGTGGCCAAATGCATCCTATGGAACCTATGGTGCCCGAGTAGTCGCAATTGAAAACTATATCAGTGAAAATGAATTATACCGTGTTCTTTTAGCTCCTGATCCAGAGGAAAATCCTTGGCCAAAAGAGGTAAGAATCGGATCCGGCGCAAGAACGATTGCATTATTAAGTGAAGTCCCTGTGTGGTTTGAATTATGGCGACAGTTAAATGGCTTCCCTCCAGAATATTACAATTCCCAAAAAAAATAACCTAAAAAATTGCCAACAGAAGAAAATAATTTGTGAATGAAAACATTAGTTACCCTTTTTCAAATCGCTTTTATTTTGGTTTTTATAGGTCAGCAATCCCTAAGGGCTCAAGAAGGCTTGTCCCTAGAGAAATACCTTGAATTAGTTAAAATGAATCATCCTTTTGTAAAACAAGCTCAATTAAAAATTGATGCAAGTGAAGCAAATTTGATGAAAAGTAGAGGTGCTTTTGATCCTAAATTAAATTTTAACCAGAAAGAGAAAAACTTTAAAGGAATTAATTATTATAAAAATCAAAAAACACAACTCATTGTTCCAACCTATTTTGGCATTCAGCTTGATGCACAAGTTCAAGAATCTAGCGGATTCTATTTAAATCCTGAAAATAATACCGATGGACAACTCTATGGAATTGGGGGATCCATTGATTTGAGTCAAGGTATTTTATCAAATCCAAGACAAATTGCTTTAAAACAAGCAAAGCTATTCACAAAACAAACAAAAGAAAGAAATGCACTAGAGGTAAATGAAATTTTAACTGCTGCAAGTCATGCTTATTTAGATTGGTATAAAGCTTATAAATCCTATCAAATTATTGAACAATTTGTTTCCAATGCTTTTTTTCGTTTTGAGGGTGTAAAAAAAAGAGTGAATACTGGAGATTTAGCCGCTATAGACAGTACTGAGGCTCGAATTGCATACTTTCAAAGACAAATTGAAAGGGAAAATGCACAACTAGATTATCAAAAAAATAAAATTGAAGTATCCAATTTTATATGGTTTGAAAGCCAACCCTTTGTTCTTAGTAATGAAATAGAACCCGAACTTAATGAAGAAGATTTTATAATGCTCTTTAAGGCAGACAGTCTCGAAATTGAAAACCATCCTAAACTTCTTGAAATAGGATTCAAACGAAGCCAATTAGATCTGGAAAAGAGATTACAGAAAAGTAATTTATTACCTCAACTGAGTCTCCATTATCAATGGCTTTCTGACAGCAACCCGATTTCTAAGCTAAATTACACAATGGACCCCGATAACAATATCACTGGAATCAAAGCTTCTTTTCCTCTGTTTCTCAGAAAAGAACGTGCAAATTTAAAATTAGCTTCAATAAAAGTAATCGATATGGAGTGGGAACAAGCGCAGACCAAAGTGGAATTAGAAAATAAAATTAAGGCCCTTTATCTCGCAAAAGAGAGGTTAAAAAACCAATGGGATATCGCAAAACAAATGGTAGAGGATTATCGTTTGCTTTTAATTGGGGAACAAAAAAAATTTGCTGCGGGTGAAAGTTCTTTATTCCTAGTAAATTCAAGGGAATCAAAACTAATTGAAGCGCTATTAAAATCGATATCGCTAGAGGTTAATCAAAAAAAAGCAGAAATAAATTATTATTATGCCATAAATTTTCAATCAAATCCAATGAGTTGATTGGATCCTTTTTTAAATCAAATCGATTTCACCTTAAACTGATAAGTTCCCGATTCCAATTTTAATTTAACGATACCCCTTTCGCTTTCTAAAATTTGAAGGGCTTTTGAATTCTTAACTTTTTTGTTTGATTCTTTGATATTTTTTAGTGAGCTCGAACTCAAATACAGCGTTGCAGAGGTATTGGCTGGGATTGAAATTTCATAGACGGTATGCCCTTCTTCAATTTTCCAACTGCTTTTTATGGTCCCATGCATGGAATTGTAATGTCCCTTTGCCCATTTTAATTCTTTATTTGGATCGGGAGTTGGTTTTAACACAAAAGTTTTGAAAGCTACTTCATTAGGATCTCTCTGAATTCCTAGTGAATATTCTTGCAACCAAGATCCAATTGCTCCGAAAGAGTAATGATTGAATGAGTTCATGGAGTTGTTTCCACCAAAACCGTTTTCAATGGTATACGAATTGAGTCGTTCCCAAATCGTAGTTGCACCATTCAGAACGGGATAAAGCCAAGAAGGGTAGTTTTCATTGAGTAGTAATCGGTAGGCCACATCATCGTAACCGTGCTTTGATAAAGCTTCATTTATTTTTCCTGTCCCAATGAATCCTGTCATCAATGAATATTCTGGACGTATTACACCCAAGTCATCTTGATTGGGTCTTTTAATGGTTTGGACTAGTTTTTTGGCAAATTCGTTCTCAACAGAGCTGTCGTAAACATCTAATGCTAAGGGTATTGCATAGGAGGCTTGAGAATCGACAAGACTTCCTTTTGAAGGTTTGCGATAACCTTGAGGCTTTGGTCCGAATCCAAAGGCTTCAAACCCAGCGCTTATACTCTGAAAAGTCTCAGGATCAACATAGGTTTCATTAAAAAAAGCTTTCCTTTCTTCATATTTACTTTTATACCGCTGAGCATCTATATCGTATCCCAAAATGCTTGCTGATTTATACAAAATTTCTAAATCATGGACTTGGTAGGCATTCCACATTGCAGTATTGTCATTTTTTGAATTTTCAGGACTAAGCCAATCGCCTAATGGTCCTTCTACCAAAACACCTTCTTCATTTTGCTTCGTTTCTAGAAAATCAATGTAACGTTTCATAGCAGGATAATGTTCTCGCAGCATATCAATATTCCCATATTGCAAATACGCTTCCCAAGCCACCACAATCCCTGCAGATCCCCATAGGGTTCCACCAAATCCACCTCCAACAGGTGCTACGTCTGTAAATCGACCGTTCTCATTTTGAATATCTCGCATTGCAAGTAAATGCCTCCTTAAAAACTCAGAGGCATCAATCATATAAGTGGCTGTTTTAGAAAAAACATTCAGATCACCACTCCACCCCATGCGTTCGTTCCGCTGAGGACAATCTGTGGGTATGGATAAAAAATTTGCACGCGTTGACCAGGCGATGTTTTCCCATAGCCTGTTGAGCTGTTCATTAGAGGTAACATAATTTGCTGTAAGCCTATCTACTGAGGAAATCACAATTCCTTGCACATCCTCTAAGGGTAGTGCCTTTTTAATTCCAGTGATTTCAATAAATCGATATCCGTGAAACGTAAACCTAGGTTCGATGATTTCATATCCCCCTTTCTGAGTGTAGAGATCTTGAGTAAGTGCTGCTCTGATATTTTCTAGCATAATCATTCCCGCTTGATCCTTATATTCTTCGGTATTGGGATAAGTCACTTCAGCAAATCGAAGTGTAATCAATTTCCCTCTTTGACCATGATGAAGGGTAATTTTGGGAACACCTACCATATTTTGTCCCATATCGTAAACAAATACTCCTGGCCGAACTTCCTTGACACTTTTAGCGGTTAAAACAGTAGTGGAAACTACATTCGATCCCATTTGACCAACTAGTTTCATAGAACTGTAATCTAAATCATAACCTATCCCCTCCGATGCAGTTGTTTTATTTAATAGAATCTCTACACAGCGGTTCCACTGCTCATCTTTGAAGGAAGGTTCGGTCCAAGAGTCCACATTTTCTTCTTTCTTGGCGTTATAGATTTCTCCTTGAAAAAAACTTCCAAGTCGTATGGGTCCATCACTATAATATTTCCAGTCTTTGGTGTTCGTGGTTATATACTGTTCGCTTCCATCCGTATAGGTTATTATGAGCTGACCCAACAAAGATTGTCGATCACCAAAAAAATTCCAATTGTCCTCACCAGAATAGGTGATGTTTCCACTCCACCAACCTTCAGCTAATAAGGCACCTAACGAATTCTCTTTCTGAATCATCGATGTTACATCATAAGTTTGATACATATGGGTTTTGTTGTACTGTGTCAAACCTGGATTAAAAAAGTGATTCCCAATACGCTTTCCATTGAGGGATAGCTCATAGATACCTCGGGAGGTTACATACAATCGTGCTTTGGCAATTTTCTTATCATTCGCTTGAAAAGTCGTTCTAAGGTGGGGAATTGAATTTTTACTAGGATCTGCAATAAAAGTATTTCCCTTTTGACCATTTACGAAATAACGATTGTTTACTATTTCGAGGGTTTTGAATATTCCATTGTAACTTGTTAAATCTTCCTCAAACAGAATCGTATTGGGTTCTCTTTTATTTTTTATTACAAGATTTGAAAAATAAGCCTTTTGATTTACATCAACTTTAAATCCAATGTCTGCTAACATTGGAAAACTTATAAAGTCATGACCTTTCCCAATAGGATTCAGGTTAAATGCATTGTTTGCATAGGGTGATTCGCTCGTTGCTTTATTTAATTTAAATTGATTGATATAAAAGTCAAAGCCCCCCATTCCTCCCTCAATTCTAATTTGGTGTTTGTCATAGGCATTGGAAGCAGGGATTATTTCATTGGGAATCTCAAAACTCGCAAAGGGAATATCCTCACGATCATTTTTATCATAGCCCACCCGATAAATATGCATTCTAGCCAAACCGTTTTTTGATTGACTAACCAAAGAACTGATGTCTAATTCTATAGCAAGATAGCTTTGATTTAAAGCTGATTGAACCCCTTGAATGTTTTTGTTACGATCCATTAATCGAGTATCATTGGCTCCAAAGACAAAACTTGCTTTAGTACTCTTGTTTTGTCGCTTCAGTTGGAGATCGTATGAAATCTGAAATACGGATAAGTAGTGGGATGCAAATGGGAGGTGCTCTTCTGCCGTGCCAATCCATTGAGCGCCATTCCATGCATCCATTTTAGGATTGAAAAGTCCTGTTTCAAATGTTGATTCAGAAATAAAATTCTCCCCAATTTCATTCCAACTTGTAATGTTCCAGCGATATTGGGTTCTCGGCTGAAGTTTTATTCCTTCATATTTAATGGCCACAGATTTACTTGAATTAACTCGATCCGTATCCCATACCAAAGCACCTTTTTCATCAAAAACCTGAATTTGATAGGCAGTTTGTCTCTGAGCCCTAACTTTAGGGTTGGTTTGGATTTGCCAACTAAAGAGTGGAGATGAAACGTCAATCCCTATTGGGTTTTCAAGATATTCTACTTTTAATTGCTCAGGTTGTTGGCCATATATTGAAAGATTCAATAAAACAAGGAATGCACCTTTTATAAAAACACGACTTATCAATTTGTTTTTTTTAATGAATTTTAAAAGTAATAAAACACGAATACATAGGTGATGTTTGCTGTTCCTAATTTTTTTTTTTTAAAGATTGGATTTAGAAGAAAAATATAGGTGAGCGTCGATAAAAATAGCATTCATTAATCAATAGGTATAAATTTATAAATCCCAAATGATATTTGATTTATAAACTAATCTTTTTACTTTCACCTTAATACATAATGAACCTATATATTTAAATGAAAAAATCTTTTATTCAAACATCCCTTGCTCTTTTTTTAATCTGTGGTATCACATTTGCTCAATCCTTTTTACCCATAGGAAATCCTTTGGAGGAGGGATTCTCTGCTGAGGGTATAGAACGTGTTTCAAGTTTTTTAAACCAAATGTCCGATCAAAAACAGGTTCCCGGATCTGTAGCACTTGTTGTTCGAAATGGTAAGGTGGTGTTCAACCAAGCCAGTGGATGGGCAGACATGGAAGAAAAAGTGCCCATGCGAAGGGACCATTTGTTCCGAATGGCAAGTATGACAAAAATCATAACTACCGTAGCTGCTCTAAAGTTATTCGAACGAGGATATTTCACCATGGATACCCCATTAGAAACTTTTTTACCTGAATTTGCGAATCCCACAATTTTTGAGTCGTACGATGAAAATTCAGGCACCTTTACTTCACGCCCTTCAAAAAACAAAATTTTGATGAAGCATGTTTTTACTCATACCTCGGGAATTACTTATCCCGCTTTTGTGGGAGAGGGAAAAATTGGTTACGATCAGGCCAAGATTGTACAAGCTTTCCCAAAAGCAAATTCAAACGTAAGTGTTGGTGAGGAATTAAAAAAGCTCGCAAAATTACCTCTTGCCCACGAGCCCGGTGAAAGCTGGACCTATGGAATGAATATGGATGTTTTAGGAAGAGTAATCGAAGTCCTTACTGGTCAAGATTACCCTGAATTTGTCCGAGATGAAATTTTTATTCCTTTAAAAATGAACCGCTCTTATTTTGGTGTTCCCAAAAAGGAATGGAAAAATTTAGCCAAGGTATATACCTCTTCACCCGATGGAATTCGACCCTATGAAGAAAAAGACTTAACGAACAACTTATCGACTGATCAACGGGCCTCTTTAGACTATTACAAGGCGGAGAACACGAAAGTAGCTTTTGGAGGCGCAGATATGGTATCCTGTGCACAAGACTACGCTCGTTTTTTGCAAATGTTGTTGAATTATGGATCTCTTGATGGGGTTCAAATTCTCAGTAAAAAAACCATAGAAATGCTAGAAACCCCTCTTTTTGATGTTCATACTAAGGACTTAATTGCAGCTCAATACGGACCTCGAGTGCAAGCCGGACTTTCTGTGCGCATTATGCAGGAGGAGCTAGCAAAATTTCAACTTGTTTCGAAGGGTTCCTACTATTGGGGAGGCTATTTTAACACACAATTTTGGATGGATAGAAAAGAACAATTATTCTATATCGTTTTAACGCAATACACTCCAGACCCTTCAGACCATAACAATAAACTGAAACATCTCGTATGGGGAAGTATAGCTGAATAAAGCCAATATTTAAGAAATTTTGATAGATCGTTCAATTCTTGTTTGTTGGGCTGATTTAAAATAAAGAAATAAAAAAAGGGACGACTCAATGTCGTCCCTTTCAAAAAGGGGTGGAAGATCGGTCTCGAACCGACGACCTCCTGAACCACAATTAGTAAGTTTGGAATGTAAAGCATTGATAATCAAAACAAAAATCAATATTTATAGGTGTTAGGAAGCCCTATTAACATTAATGCTTTGAAAAAATCGTTACCCCAATCGTTACCCCATATAATATTTTTTACTAATTTTGGTGTATGGGATGGGGAATATATCTTAAATCGGCAGTAAATCAACAAGGGAAATCTTCATTATACTTTCTGATTAAAAGCGGTTCAAAACAACTTAAACGTGGTTTAGGTGTTAAAGTAAAACCATCCGATTGGGACAAGAGAACACTTCAGGTAAGTCCTAAATTAGACAACTCCATATTTATTAACGAAAAGATTGATGACATATCCACACGGTTAAAACGTGGATGGAACTTCTACGAATCAGGTAATTATACTTGGGAAGAAATGGTTGCATATATATCAGGAGGTAAAACCGATATGGATTTGTGGTCATTTGTTGAAAGCACTATTAAACCAAATGTTAGTGAACAAGGATGGAGAACATATAAAAGTGCGTATGGTTCGGTACTTAAAGCATTAGATAGAGACAGACTTGATTTTAAAGATTTATCCGAAGATTTAATTGATGACATCTTTAGGGTATGGAAGAAAACACTTCGCTCTGCAAGTATTAAAACGAACCTATACCATTTTGGACAGATAATCAACGCAGCATATAAAAAGAAATTAACTCCATATAAGTACACTAAAGAAGCTAAATGGAGAAAGAAGAAAGAAAAAACGAATACAAAGGGACAGCCATACGTTGAAACTGCTAAATGGCAAGACTTTGAATCAGCCATAGCAAAGTGTACCAACTTAATGCATATAGAAGCATTAGGATTTTGGTTAATGATGTTTGGAATGCGAGGCTTATACCCTACCGACCTTTGTTCTATACACGAATTTAAATGGGATGCTTATATAGACCACCCTTTACACGGTAATTCTGTTGTTTTAAACTATATAAGACACAAGACAGAAGAGTTAATGTGGATTAGATACGATTACCCATTTAACGAGCTACAACAGAAATTAAGAGGTTATTTAGAACTTACACACGGTTATAGAATAAACGTTAATACAGGTAAGAAGTTTTTAAAAACAAAAGAGTACACGCTTTCATCAAGTCCAAACGAGGGATGGTTCTTTAAGCAGTATGATAAATCACAATGGAATACATTGAGTAAGAATTGTAGAAAAGTTGGTTTGCCTTCGTTTAAATCAGCGCGTAAAACATTTGAAACCTACGCTTTGAGTTTAGATGTAAGTGCAGATATAAGATACAAGCTACTTGGACACGCTACAGAAGGAATCAAACAAAACTATCAAGATTGGGAGTGGGATTCTCTACAGGATAAAATCCATAAAGCACACGAAGATGTATTAGCAGAGTTTAGAGTTGACCACCTCTACCCTGCTCTAACCAACAAAGCTGACGAAATATTAGATAAGATGGGTATTCCTCCTAAAGTATTTAATAATAAGTGGAAGTGTTAAGGAGTTAGGACTTTAAGCCCAAGAAACATATGGCATTATTAAACTTATAATAAGCAGTAAAATACCTATAATAGCAAGCCAATAGAATAAGCCAACCTTCTTATTGATACTTTGCACCTCCCCAAGTATTTGGTTTAATGCTTCATTGTCCGATTTCTTTTCAGGTTCTTCGTACATTATTATTCAATTTAATCTTTGCTCAAATCTACTAATTCCATCTCAAAAATTTAGGTAAGGAGTTAGGGTCTTTAATGCCTTATTA
>Ga0181606_10004425_pt1 | contig 11732 bp, 15 predicted proteins | sample 041ome_10_FD_132994 | JGI IMG/M metagenome (GOLD analysis project Ga0181606, IMG submission 132994) | Coastal salt marsh microbial communities from the Groves Creek Marsh, Skidaway Island, Georgia - 041412US metaG (megahit assembly) | ecosystem: Environmental > Aquatic > Marine > Intertidal...
ACATCACCTCATGCCGAGTCACATGAACAACAACCCTGCGGTTCTTGGCTTGATTCTCAGGAATATTGATGCCGCTGGCGTCGGTATTAGGCGCTTCTGGGCGGGTGTCTGCGTAGGCAATGGCAGATAGCCGATCCTTCTGTATGCCGGTGTCCTCAAAGATATGCGCAACGTTAATCGCCCTTAGTGAGGAAAGTTCCCAATTAGAAGGGAAACGGGCCGTATTGATCGGCACGTTGTCAGTATGACCCTCTACTTCAACTTGATAGTCTCCGTCCGGAAGACTTTGCAACACTTCGCTGAGCTCAATCAGCGAGGGAACCATGGACTCCTTCACGTCCGCGGAGCCAGAGCCAAAGAATGAGCTGCTGGAAAGCTCAATTTTCAATCCGGTCGGGGTAAATGAGGTGCTCATCTCTCCGTCTAGATCGCGCTCTTCAATGAGTTGATCCAGCATTTCCTTCGCGCTGGTCAGAGGGGACAGCACCGTTACCTCTTCAGTGCTCTCAATTTCAGCGCTCTCGCTGCTGGCGATCTCCACGATGGCATCGGGTCCCGGCGAGTTAAACCCCTGCGCTATGCTTTGCGCCACTTGCTCGTACTTTTCTTCACTGACTTTCGAAGCGGAGTACATGAGAACGAAAAACGCCATCAGCAGCGTGACCATATCGCCGTAGGTTACGAGCCAACTGGTGTCCTCGTTGGGGTCTGAATCATATATCTGTTCGTCACTCATTTACCGTGCTCCCCTATTGCTTTGCGGAGTCAAAATGAATGGCTGGGTCTAAAAAGCTGTTTAAGTGGTCTTGTATTTCAACCGAATTTGCCTGACTGATAAGTAACAAAAACCCTTCTGCGGTGAGCTGATTCTTGAACCGCATGATTTGCTCTTTTTGCTCGGCGCGCCGAGAGGCGGGCTTGAAGATCAGTTGTGCGAAAAGAGTCCCATATAAAGTCGTCAACAAAGCGACGGACAGAGCGCTTCCCAAAGAGGAGCTGTCGCCACCGTCCAAACTCGCCAGCATCAGCACGAGGCCGATAAGCGTTCCTAGCATCCCAAAGGCGGGCGCGACGTTTGCCATCGTGTTAAGTATCGACGCGCGTACCATGTTGCGTTGATAGGAGCTATTGATAAACGTATCCAGCTTGCCTTTCAGATTCTCCTTGTCGTAGCCCGCCAGAAATAACTGTATGCAGTGATGCAGGAAAGCATCCTTTTCGGTGTCGACTTTCGCAAACTCGCTTTCAAGCGCGGCAATACCATCTTTAGCGCCCACTCTTCCCCATCCAATCACTGTTTCGACAGTGCCGAAGAGCGACTTTTGACTGACGGAGGTTGGGATGACAACTTGCAACAGCGTTCCAAAGGCCTTCCAGACGTATCTGCCCTCATAGGACACCATCGTAGCGGCAAGGGTGCCTCCGAGCACAATGGCTAATCCCGCGGGTTGGACAAAGCCCCAGTAGACCGCCGGTTCGCCACCAAATACTGCGTAACCCAGCAGGCCCAATCCCAAAATCAATCCCAAGATACTGCTAAAAGCGATTCTCATACTGCTTTTACCCTCCTGCTACTATGGTCCGCATCGTGTCTCACCGCGTTACGACATCGTCCCTTCATGAGACCTAATTGCAGGGAGTAGGCTGACTGAGTGAGTCCCTGAAGGCTTAGAGCCTGTCGCGCTGACGTCCCTTGCAGACGAGTATCCTATTGGGATAAAGCTTCTGTCAAAGCTTGCCGATTCGCGCGCTTCTTTTGATCAAAGCAGGCGCGCCCGGCCGGCGATTGCCAAGTATGCCGGTCCATTAGATCTAGGGTGGGTAAGACCATATTTTCTGGCGTGATTTTATTTTCTTTGGCAACCAAGTAAAACTGCTCAAAGAAGTCGTCTCTGCCAAAATTTGCAAGATCTGCATCGAGTAACCACGGCGAGAGGTTTGTCTTGGGGCGGTGTACTGCGCCCGTCTGATAGACCTCCGTGTCCATGATCATGGCGCCTACTAAGTCTATGTCAGCCTGCGAGAATCTGGGGTCGGCTGACATTGCTGTGGCCGCCATATTGGCACTTATCCGTTCATGCCCTGATCGGGTTGCTAAGAATCCTGCGTCATGAAATGCGGCGGCTATCGCAAGGAGCAGCGTAGAGTGGGTGTCAAGGGAGTCGAGTTTCGCCAGCGTTAGCGTTTGCTGGAGAACGTCCTCAGTATGGGCGGGGCAGTGGTAACAGAGACTTGCGTCTAAGCCATCTTTCAGGCGCGCCAGAATCTCTACGATCACTGAGTCGTTGGCTGCGGCTTCAACTTTTAGTGTTAGATCCTCAGTCATGCATAGTCAGTCTGCAGTCTCTCTCAACAGGCCCTTTTAATCCGGCTTTCATCAAAATCAGCCTAGCACGGCAAACCCTAGAAGGGGCTTGGTGCGTGTTGTAAAAATTTGCGTGCTAAACGCCATTAACATGAGGCTGTGCTACGGTATACGGGCTACTAAGAGTGGAGGCCACGGGTATGAATTTGATGGATTTTCTCTTGGATTACGGTGATCTCAACGCCAATGTGGTTTGTGGCGAAAGCGATGTTTGGGAGCAATTCGGTGTCGACATCGCTCCGCTAGTGATCGACTCGGTGGGATTTACCAGGACGACGCAGTCCGAGGGCATTGTCCACTTCCTTACGCAACTCGCTAAGGCCCGACGAGTTACGGAGCAGGTGCTGGGTCAGCTCAATCCCATCTCTTTCGTTTTTCATGCAGACAATTGTTTTGCCTTTTTTGAGTCAGCTGATGATGCTTTCAGAGCAGGATTGGAAATAAGAGATGCAATTAATCTAGCCGCACTTCCGTTGACGGACGATGAAAATTTTGGGGTCAGCATGGGTATCGGCTTTGGCAGGCTGCTATATGCGGGCTCCAAAGATGGCTACTTTGGCGATGAAATGAACATTGCTTCGAAATTGGGGGAAGACTTGGGAAGTCGCGACGATATTTTTCTGAGTCAAGGGGCGCATGCTGCGCTGTCATCAAAGGATCAATTCTCTTTAGAGAAGTTGTGTGGCCAAGTATCAGGCGCGGAATTTACCTACTATCGCGTTAGATAAGCGCGTCCCGCCGGCGATTTAGGCGAAAGGCCCATCTCGCCGGGCTGTTCGGGGAGCGCCTGGGGATCCGGCGCTTTCAATATGGTGCTACGTTACTACGGTGACGCGGATTTAAGTTCTCACTGGCGTTAAGACGTCCCCCCGTGTCAGTGTTTTTCAGATTTAACTGGAGATCACCGCTAGGTTGCTCTAGTCTTTAGTGGTCGGTGATTTCAAACCGATCAATCGGCGGCAGCCCTTTTTTACTCGCGAGAAAGTATGTCCTCTGTCTCCTTCAACAACTCGATGTCTGGCCTCCAGGTTGCTGCAAGTAAAATGCAGGCAACTGCCGGTAATATTGCGAACGCGAATACAGATGGGTATCGGTCACAGCGCGTCGATACGGTTCAAACAGGTACGGGTGTGGCCGCTCGGGCCGCTTCGGTTAACGGGCCGAATCGGGCTGATACGGCGGCTCCAGTCAAGCCAGCAGAATCTGAGGCGGCTCCCTCTGATGTTAATCTAACCGATGAGATGGTCAGCATGGTTGAAAATGAAAATTTTTACGAAGCCAACCTGAGAGCGCTTCGGGCCGCTGATGACATGGTCGGGACGCTGTTGGACACGAGTGCTTAAAAAATAGAAAAAACATTGGTTTACGGGAAATTAATAATAACAACCTAAGCCGCTTGCGACGCACGCCGGAGTGATCGCTGAAAGTTTTGTCGACAAAAAGAAATTATGGGAGGCGTTATGGCCATTGGCTTGCTGGCAACAATCACTGTGCTGGAGGGAAAAAATGCTGAGTTTGAGGAGGTTTTCCTCAATTTGACAGAACAGGTCCGAGCCAACGAACCGGGAAATCTTTTCTATGTACTGCATCGAAGTCCCAGCGACCCACAAACTTACAAGGTGATGGAGCAGTATTCTGGGCCCGAGGCGCTGGAGGCGCATGGCACGACAGACTATTTCAAAGAAGCCAGCAAAAAGTTGGCTGAGCTCGTATCTGGAGCGCCTGAAATTGAAATAATGGAAGCAGTTGCCCGACAGTAAGCGGTTCGCCAGCAGCAGCGGTATGCCTTGCTGCTCGGGGGGAGGCCTGTGGCCTGGGGAAGGTTCCGCCCATGATGAAAAAGGTATCTTTTTATAGCTCTGCAGCGGCGTTGTTTTTGTTGACCGTGGGCATCATTTCGTCAGATGCGCTCTATGTCGGATTGGCCTGTAGCTGTGCTGTCCTAGGCTGGCTGCTGAAGTCGTGATAATGGTCTGCTTGCAGTCATACGGCCGCCCACCGCACCGCGCCCTCCATCTTTAAAGCGGATCTCCGGTGTTCGCCTAGGGTTTTGAAAGGTTCTACCTCAGCTTTTGAGATGGTCGCCCGATATAAACGTGCGACGGGGATGACCAAGCCTTGGGAGCTTTGTTGAGACTGGCTACCAAGCAGTTCGATGGACACATTAGATAGAAAGCCACTGACAAGGGGAGCACTATGTATCGACTAGTATCGTTTGGACGCACGCTCGTGGTCGCGTGTTTTGGGGCCTTTGCGCTTGCTGCTGCAGCCGACGATGAGTCGGCGCGTCTGCAGAACGCGAAGCTCATTCTGGTTGAGTCAGGGCAATATGCAGCCACTGAGGTGGTGATGCAGCAGGCACTAGGCAGTGCGCTCGCGCCCCTCCGAGGCCAGTTAGAGCCCTCGCTGGGTGCCTGTACTGACACGGCTTTGGGGGAGGTAACGGGGGTTCTGAATGCCAGAGTCACCGCGATCTTTGCCGAGGATATGTCGCTTGAGGCGCTGGCTCAGCCCTATGCAGACAACTTTACAGCAGCTGAGCTCGTCGAGCTGCTCGAGTTCACGCGAAGCCCCCTCGGTGTTAAAGCGGCCGGTGTGGCCACTCAGCTGAGTTTGGCCGCGGCAGCGTCGATGGAAACGATGATGGTCTCGGCGATGGGTGGGCTGCAGGAAGAGCTGACCGTGATTATGCAGAACATAGCGGCTAACCCCGACACCTGCGGCTCACCCATGACCTAAGACACTGCGCAGCATGGTCCGGAGCGTTGGATTCGCCGTAGAGAGCCAAACAGGCCTCACTACGGGCGGATCGTTTGAAGCGTTTGATGACACTGTTATTGCTGGGTATGGCCTTGCCAGACCGTGTTTTGTCTGATTCAACTCTGCACATAGTGATTTCAGAGGGCGAGTTCACAGATCACCTAGGGCTCAAGGGCAAGATCGCCCGGGTGTCGCCTGGCAAAGCGATGCGCATTTCTTTTCAATATTCTGAATATGACCGTCTGCACCCCTACCTGATCGCTGATCAGTTTTGTGGCGGTAACCGATTTTTGCGTTGGGGCAACGCCGCCCATCCATCCTTGGGTGATATCGATCTGGTTTGTGTTCGCGGCGACAAGACACCGCTCGTCCCCAACGTTATCGCCGGCAACTGACCTCACCCTGCATCTAACTTGGGTCGGGGGGTGCATCGCCTGCCGTTACTGTGCTTAGATTCGCTGAAGGTTATTGGGGGCGAATATGCGGGCGAGTTGGTGGTTGTTGGTATTGCTGGGAACGCTGGTATGCCCCTTGTCTTGGGCAGACGACTACGAGCTGCAAGCTACGGTGCAAACGCCGGACATTACCTTTGAGTCCGAGACCGACATCGGCTTATGGGCGAGATTTCATTTTGCTATTCATACTGCTGATTTTGATGGCACTCGAGAATTCTACCGGCGGCTGGGTTTCACTCAGGGCATAGGCGGATTCCCACTGACTAATACCCATGCGATGGCGCGGGCATTGGGTATGTTCGATATCTGCCAATATGAGCTCGAAAAGGGCGAGGTGTTGCTGTTTCCGGGAGCTGAGAACACCACCGGTATCGATTTACTGCAGTGGCGTGTCCCGTTTAATCCGGAGCCGCCATACAGCAAGCCTAATCATCTTGGTATGGCCTACGCCACGCTCATGACGGCAGACCTCATGGCAGACGTCGCGCTATTGCGCAGTCAGGGCGTGACATTTTTGAGTGAACCCTACGGCGCGCCGGGCAATCGATTTGTTTTCATGCGCGACCCTGACGGCATCTACCTGAAGCTTGAAGAGAGCCCGATACCCAAGTCCTCATCCGGCGGGGAGCAGACGCATATTCTGGGGATGCCCTATATCGGGATTAATGTGAGCGACGTCGAGGCATCGGTCGCTTTTTACCGGCGTTTCGGATACACCAACGTGCGCTGGATCAACGAGCAAATCTTGAGCGCAGAAGAATCTGCTGCCTGGGGTTTCGATCAACCGGTTCGTTATCGCGGGGCTGATGTCGCGATCGATCGGGGCGACTTTCACCGAATCAGGTTGTTGCAATGGCTGGAACCTTTCGATCCCGAGCCCGCGTATCCGCCGCCGATTAACCACAAGGGGATCAATCGTCTTGCTTTGACTGTGCCTGACGTTGAGCGCGCGACACAGATTCTGAAGGAGCAGGGCGTGCGCTTCCTGTCTGAAGTCGCGCCCTGTTGCTCAGGCACTGATAAAGACACCGGCGGCATCGTTCATGCCATCGATCCAGACGGCGTATTTCTTGAGCTGGTTGGCGATCTGGAGCCTAGGCCAGTGCCACCCCAGCCTGAGCATTGCCCACCACTGGTTATTCGCTATCCCACCCCGGCCCAATAGCCTTGGCCACCCTCGCGGGATAACAAAAAGCTGGTGTTGTGTTGCATTGTCGACACGCTCTTATTCATAACTGAAACACCGCGTTCCGGGATTTTTTGGGGCGCAGGTATCGAACTGCGTCTTGGGCTCGAGTTATGATTTTTCCAAAGAAGAACGAGGAGGGAAAGGAATCTCTGCCTCTCAGTCCGCCAAGGATTGGCGCCAATCACTCTTTGGGGGAGTACATCATGTTGTTTCGTCAATTAGCGTTATCACTCGTTTTGACCGCATCTGTTTTAGGCACTGCGCACGCGCAGGAGCGGGCTGCAATGGAGAGTTGGGCTTGCAATTACGTCGAAGGAAAAGGTTACGGCGACTTAATGAAGGTTGCTGCTAAGTGGGACAAGTGGGCGTCAAAAAACCATCCCGCGCCGTATAGCGCTTACGTGCTGACGCCGGTCTTTGCCACCTTTGAGGAAGTGCCCGAGGCGGTTTGGTTGGGTTTTTCTCCCACGTCGGCTCAGTTAGGTGCCATCGCTGACCAGTGGATGAGCGAGGGCGGAGATCTGATCGGCGAGTTCAATAGTGTGGTTGACTGTGCAGCCCATACGTTGTCAGGCAGCCGAACGGTGAGACCCTATGAGAAGGCTGGCGAGGCCGGCATTGTTCAGCTAAGGTCTTGCACCGCTAAGGAGGGGGTCAGTTGGGGCCAGATTGGCAAGGCAGACGAGGCATGGGCAGCGTTCATGACTGAAAATGAGTTGCCTGGCGGCGTCTATCGCTGGGGGGCAGGTCCAGGGACAGCCAAGGATTCCAAGATGGATTTTTATGCTGTTTGGATCACCGAAAGCCTTGAGCAGCGTGGCGCGGGGCTCGATAAGTTTCGCGAGATAGAGGGCGCACGTGACACCTACTCCAGCATCTATGGTGACGACAACCTTTACAGCTGCGACAACGCTCGTATTTATTATGCGACCCCAGTTGGTGGTTCCGACTAATCGTCCTGTTTCATATTGAGTAATCGGGCCCCGCATATCGCGGGGCCTTCCTGTCGCTTTGGCGATGCAGTGCAGCGAAAAATGAAAAGGGGATGTTATGAAAGTTTTTTGGGCTGGCTTAATGTTTATCACAATGACCGCGGTGGCTCAGGAATATGAAGCGCGATCCGAATTTACCTATTGCACTTTGAATGAGGGGAAAACCCTTCAAGACGTCATCGCGCAGTCTGAACGATACGGCGAGTTCTCAAAGAAGGCGGGCACAAAGTACCTTCAGGCGGTTTTGACTCCGATGCATGCCGGCGTCTCCAACCCTTATGACTACGTGATTTGGGGTCAGTGGCCGGATGGGCAGTCGATGTACAACGAGTGGGGTAGCTACACCAACGATTACTGGGCGTGGATGGCTGAACAGGATGACTCGATGGAGCCGGCTGGGACCTGCGTGGGCACCATTGCTATGTTTAATGCTGCTACCGCCCACAGCCGCATTCCGCAGGACGAGCGAGACATTTGGCAACCCCACCAGTGGGCCGATTGCACCCTTAAGGAGGGCGCGACACTGGAGCAAGTCATGGAAGCTCAGGCTCGCCATGGTGAGTTGATGAAAGCCGCAGGGTTTGAGGGCTGGGGCACCCATGTGTTCACACCTTATTTGGGCTTCGAACCTGATTGGCCTTACGACTATGTCGCAATGAATCATTGGTACACCTTTGAGCTTCGAGGGAAAACCGCTGACGCATGGGTGGATTTTCTGGAAGAACATCCCGAAGTTCTGGAGGAGTCCCGGTTGTTGTCGAGTTGCGAGCGCAACCGCAGCTTTGCAGGCCGCATGATTTTCAATAACGTAGATTGAAGTCCGGTCGAGATCTGAGCTATGACCTAGCTTGGCGTCACCACAATGAAGGGCTGATCATCGCGATCAGCCTTTTTTATAGGCTTGCTTTATGGGGTATGCGCGGGCAATTTGACGCTCATAAACAGAGCCTGGAGTGGAGCTGCAACATGTGGAAAATTGTCCCGGCCGCGCTTATGGCGGCCTGTTTAGCCACGGGGGCGATGGCGAGTGATTGTCAGCCCTCAGAGTGGGGTGCCGACGACCAAATCGGTGCGGCCAATCGGATAACACCGGAGAGAACCCGGGCTGCCGCGCAGTTGGTCAAGAAGGGCACGAGCCATCCGCTAGGTATCGTCATTACGCCAGGCATGCCCGCATACCCACCTAGGTTTACACAGCTTCAGGTGTTGCAGCCGGAGCACCCACACAGCGATTCATCGAGCGCTTTCGGTTGGGTAGCTTCTGCGAATGACGATCTGGTTCAAATGTGGCTGGGCACAGGACCACAGTTAGATGGCTTAGGCCACCTTGGCGAGGCGGGGGAGTTTTATAACTGCAATCGGGGCGTCGAATTCTCCAAGACCACGGGTCTGACCAAGCTGGATATCAGTCAGGTACCCCCTCTGGTCGCCCGCGGCGTGCTGATCGATATGGCAAAGCATTTTGGCGTTGAGCACCTTGAACCCGGTCAGCCCTTTAATCGGATTGAGGTGGCGGCGGCGATGGAGGAGCAAGGCGTGACCATCGGAGAGGGTGATGTGGTGCTGTTTCACACGGGCTGGACGGATGCGATGCTGGAGGCAGACCCAGCCACTTGGGGTGCAACCATACCGGGTATTGATAACGACGCGGCGCGGTTTTTGGCGGAGTTTAAGCCCGTCGCAGTCGGGGCTGATACGTGGGGCCTGGGTGCCGTGCCCCCCAAGCCCGGCGATAAAGTCTTTTACGATCATGCGATTTTGCTGAAAGAGAATGGTATCTATATTTTGGAGACCATGAATACGGGGCGGCTTGCTGAAGAGGGGGTGACCGAGTTCATGTTCGTATTAGGGCAGGCGAGATTAAAGGGCGCAGTGCAGATGATCATTAACCCGGTCGCGATGTGGTGAAGCGAGGGTGAAGCCGCTGTCTCCCTTTCATCTAGCGATACCGGTCAGCGATCTGGTCGCAGCCGCACGCTTCTATGAAGAGGAGCTGGGTTGTGACCGAGGTCGGTTCTGTGAGGATTGGATCGATCTCAATTTCTATGGGCACCAGCTGGTACTGCATCGCGTGTCTGCCAACAGTGAAGCGGCAGCATCCAACCCGGTGGATGGCGAGCAAATACCAGTACCCCATTTTGGCGTCGTGCTGCCGTGGGCCGAGCACGAAGCACTGGTCTCGCGCTTGGAGGCGGCTTCAGTTGAATTTGCCCTCGCGCCCGTTACGCGGTTTGCAGGTCGGGCGGGCGAGCAGCGAACGTTTTTTCTCAGAGATCCCTGTGGCAATTTTTTAGAATTCAAGACGCTCAGAGAGCCCGAGCGATTATTTGAATCTGATCTGGAGCGGTACGCCTGATATGACGGCGTTGTCGAGATATTGCCGGCTTGCAGGATATGGCTTGGTCCTGCCACTGGCCCTCGCAAGTTGCGCAAACTCGACCTCAGTGACGATGCAACAGAGAGTCACTGTGAGTGAGCCGCTGGCATCACAGGGAGTCATGTGGGTGGGGTCTCGCTCGGCCGCAGTGCTCAACTCAGAGCACTACCTGCCAGTCACCGAGGTACTCGAAACGGCTTTTTCTGAGGCCGGTTTCAGCACCACCGATCAAAAGGAAGAGGCCGATCATCAGGCCTACCTGTGGTTCGGAAAGCGCCGGGAGCGTCGTGAGCAGTTTTCCAATGTGACTGACGGCATGAACATCACCACCGAATACACTTGGGCGATGACACTGGAAGTGTTTTCCAAAGAGGCGGTAGGCACGAGCCAACAATACGGGGGGACGGTGGAGGCGGCGGTATGGTGCCCCTCGATCAACAGCGTGCTTGCGGAGCTGGCCCATCAGCTGGTGGAAGGTTTTCCCGCGCCTCAACCCTTTGAAAAAACCACGATTGTCGAGGTGTCGCCCAGTGAGTGCTAAACCCTGTAACACGCAGCGAGCCCACGGTGCAGGTTGGTTTTGCCACGTTTTGGCCTCTACAGGATTATTTTATGCTCGGAATACCAGACAGAGGGTGATGTAGAGACAATCATGGATCGGGACGCCATTCTGAATATGTTGCGCATGCAGCACCGCATGAACACGCGCGTTCATGAAAATTGGATCGCTCAAAAGTTTGAGTGGTATCGCGCCACGTGGATCGAATGTGGTGAGCTCATGGATCATGTGGGCTACAAATGGTGGAAAAAACAGACTCCGGACATGGAGCAAGTGCGCCTCGAAGTCGTCGACATCTGGCATTTCGGGATGTCCGCTTTATTTGAGCCCGGTATCGATATTGAAGTGCTGGCAGATCACATACATGCTGATTTTGCTAACGCGCTGCCGAGTCAGCCAGCCGATCAGTCTGCGGTCACGCGTATTCAGCGGGCCACGGAATCCCTGGCAGAAGACGCGCTGGCGTCACGCGGCTTCTCAGTGCCGTTATTTGGGGCCTTGATGGCTGCTTGTGAGCTGTCTCCCGAGGAGCTCTACCGTCACTATGTCGGCAAGAACGTATTGAATTTCTTTCGCCAAGATCACGGCTATCAAGACGGGACCTATGTGAAGGAATGGCATGGACGGGAGGACAATGAACACTTGTCCGAATTGCTCGATACTTTGAGCCCCTCGGCGGCTGATTTCCCAGATCAAGTCTATGAGGCGCTGTCGGTGCGTTACCGGGACGTCCAATGAGCACCTTCTCAGATTATTTTTTTCGGTCAGCAGACGGGCTGACCCTTTACGCGCGAGACTATGCGGGCCCCGCTCCAGACTCACCTATAGTGCTCTGTTTACATGGTCTGACGCGTAACAGCCGGGATTTTCAGGACCTGGCGCCGCAGCTGGCTGACCATTTCCGAGTATTGGTACCGGAGCAACGTGGTAGGGGACTGTCGGACAATGATCGTCAGGTTGATCATTACAACCTCATGCAATATGTGCAGGACGTTCGAACTCTGCTTGAGAGCCTCAGCATTGAACGGACCGCCA
>Ga0181606_10004431_pt1 | contig 11721 bp, 18 predicted proteins | sample 041ome_10_FD_132994 | JGI IMG/M metagenome (GOLD analysis project Ga0181606, IMG submission 132994) | Coastal salt marsh microbial communities from the Groves Creek Marsh, Skidaway Island, Georgia - 041412US metaG (megahit assembly) | ecosystem: Environmental > Aquatic > Marine > Intertidal...
GTCCATAACATAAATTACTTTTTAAAAATTATTTATTATATTATTCATTATTAATAATAATGGAATTAATATATAAGAAGGTTTAATAACTATTTTATTTGATTTATTATCTTCAGAATCAGAATGTGAAAAAAATAATACCATTCCTAATACATTTTCACTTTCTAATTCAGTTTGATTAATAGTCATATTAGTTTCTAATTCAAATGTTGTAATATTTGATGTTGTAATATTTGACATTGTAATATTTGACATTTGTTTTTATTAAATATATTATAAATCAATTTTATTTTATTTTTAATATTTTTTTGATTTTAATATTAAACTTTTAATTTGTTTTCCAATTTTTAAAATATTTATCATAAAAGTTTCAATCTTTTTATATTCATTTTTTTTATCTTCATGAACACAATATTTATATTTACTATAATATACATAATTTCTATAATATATTTCATAGATATGATTATATGTTAAAATTACTTCATCCGCTGTTGTTCTTGCAACTGTTTTTGTAATAAAATAATTCTTTTTTTGAATAATCTCATAATACTTTATTACTTTTAATAAATTATCAAATATATTTTGTATTTCATTTTCATTTATTTCAATGATTTTTATATCTAATTTTTGAATTTCATTAAATACTTTTAATAACTCATCTATCATTGGATTTGTAATCTTAAAAAAATAATAACTATGACATACTCTTTCTTTACATTTATTACATCTTGGATTTATTTTAAAATATTCTTCTGCACAATCTTTATGACAATAATGTCCACACTGTGTTTCTACAGTTTTAGATTTAATAAAAATAATTTCTGAACAAATAGAACATTCGTTAAAACCCAGACATTTAGAGATTACACTAAACATTTTATAGTTTTTATAATTATTAAATAATAATAAATTTAATAATTTGTATAAAATCAATTTTAAATTTGTTCTACCTTTGCTTTTTTTATAATTGGATTATTTTCATCTAACTCTTTTTTATTTTGATTTATATAATTATATTTACAACTATGGTCTTGTGGTATTTTATGCTTATTACAATAATAATTACCACATTTACATCTAATTGGTAATAATGATTTTATTTTTTTATTACATTCTTGACATCTTTTTGATTCCATAATAATACTATTATAATTATATTATATATTTTTCTACTTAAGTTCTTTTTTTACACATACCACCTGTACATTTTTTGTTTTTACATTTTAAACAACCTCCTTTATGTGATTTCTTTATTGGTACAGATTTGACTTTCTTTACTGGTTTTTTTGTTGATTTCTTTACTGGTACAGATTTGACTTTCTTTACTGGTTTTTTTGTTGATTTCTTTACTGGTACAGATTTGACTTTCTTTACTACTTTTTTTACTGGCACAGATTTTGGTTTATTTGTTGCTTTTGTTTTGGAATTAATAAATTTAGCAAATGATAAAATATCACGAGGACCCATATATGTTGGTTTTGCAATTTTTCCTTTTGCTGAAATATAATGAATATTTGGAACTCCTTGAATTTGCATTTTTTCAAATAATTTCATGTTATCTGCGTAATCACCTTCTACTGCATATACTGAAAATGATTTATTTTTTGATAATTCAATTAATGCCGGTGCAACCATTTGACAATATCCACACCATTCTTGATAAAAAACAATTAAACCTGGTTTATTTGAGTTTTTTACTGTTGTTAATGATGAATCAAAATCTTTTGTTGTTAATACTTTTACTGTTGTATTTGAAAATTTACCCATTATTAGTTTATTATAATATTTAGTTATAAAAAAATATTATAAATTATTTAAATTTAATTCTCTTTTTTAATTTCAACAATATAGGCAGAATTATTTATATTTACTTCATCTCCATCTCTTACAAAACCTTCACTTAATGAAATAATGATTTCTCCAGAAGGGTCATATGATGGTGTTGCCTTAAATGTTCCATCTAATTTATAAAAATATAAAATCATATTAGAAAATCCAGATGTATCTTTTTCACTTTTTAACCATCCAATATGTTGTAAATAATTCTTATCTAAACCATTCTCTTGATTATTTTTTTGTGGATTTATTAATAAATCTAATTCTTTTGCACGAGTTTCATTAAGTGATGGTTTATAAATTCTTTCATAATATAAATATCCACCACATGCTAAAATAAATAATATTATTATCATTAAAGAAATTTCTGCACTATCCATACAATTTTATGTATTATATTATATATAATACATATTATATTTAATAGTTTTTATTCTAATAATTTACAATTTATAATTTTTCCAATATTCTCATCATATTCAATTAAATTTCGTAATTGATTTAATTCCATATTATACATTAATAATTCTTTCATATTATTATATTTTTCATTATCCCATTTTTCTTTTTCTTTTTGTTCTATTAAAAAATGTTTTACTCTATTCATTTTAAGTTGTTTTGATAGCTTAGTCCATTTTTTATTAAATAATTGTTTTTCTTTTTGTTTATATCTTTCATCAAAATCTTTTGATAATTCTTTTTTTTCTCCCGCCAATCTTAATGATTTCATTCGTAATACTCTTTTTTTCATTGTATCTTCCTTATTTCTTAAATATAATTTAACATGTAAATCTATTTTATCATCTTCTTTTTCTTCTTCTTGCTTTATTTTAAAAATTCGGTTCTTTTTATTTAATTCTTTTTTTGATAACCGAAGTAATTTATTAATTGATTTATCTAAACTTTTATCCATTAATATATTTTATAAATTATAATAAATTTTAATTTATAAATCTGCGTTATAACCAAATTGAATAAAATCTTCTTTATATAAATCATAAACCATATCTTTAATTACATCATTATAAAATAAATGATATTTTGGAACTTGATTTTTCTTTTTTAATTCATCGAAAAAAGGTTGTTTTTGTTCAAAAACATTTACATCTTCAATATCAACTTTGGTATAATTTTGTTTTAATATTACTCTATTATAATTAATAAACTCTGTTTTATATCCAAGATTTTTAATTGTTTCATCAATTTTTTCTTTATCTTCTAATTTTATAATTTGATTTTTTTGATGAGGTATTATCATTAATGTCTGTGGTCTAAAATGTACATCTAAATCTTTAACTTTATTTTTACAAAGATATAATACTAATTCAACAAATGATATTCTTTCTGGATTACTCATCGATTTCCCAAAATATTTCATTACTCTTTTACAAAAAGGTAATTGAAAGAATAAAGGAGAACAAAATTTATCTATATAACCACTTACTAATCGTTCAAATGGATTTCTACATATTGTTATATATGAAAACTCATTAATATACTCATGGAATTTTTGTATCATATATATTTTCATTTTATAACCCCAAATATCTTTATTTTGTGTAAATCTTCCATCTTCTTTTAATAATAAATAACGAACACTCTCACAACCGCATTTGGGTAAATGACTAAATATTACTTTATGACTTTTAGAAATATAAACAACCATTATATATAATAATATTATAATTAAGATATATTTAAATTAATTATATATTTACCATATCATATGATTTACATATTGATTAACAATAGAAAATGCAATAAATAAATAATGACATGTTTCAAAAGTTAAAGTTCCTTTTCCTCTTTGTTTATCGATTATATTAAAAATATTTGTTAAATTTTCTTGAAATTGATATTTTTTAATTGCATTTCTAAAAAAATGAATTTTAATATTTTCTATTGAAGAATAACCCATTAGTTGTTCATTAATATCTAACATATTTCTTTTATTCATTTCAATAAGAACTTTTTCAAGATATTCAATTGAATTAAATAAACTTTGATTCATATAATGATATATTTATATATTAAAAAATAAGTTTTAATATATTTATTCTTTAATATTAATTTGGAATTTTATATATCCAACTAAAATCAATAATATAAATTTGAATACCAGTCATATGCGTTGTATGCTTTCACTTGATTAAAAGAAGTTGTTTCGGGTTGTAATATGTAATTAAAATGTTGGTTCCACAAATATCCTTTTCTCTGCATATTTTTATTCTTTTTGATAGCCATTTCTAAAATTTTTATTTTCTCGCGCGTTCGAGTTGTTTTCTTTATTTGCCATTTTTTTCTAGATAATTCCTTTTGTAAATCACGGGAGTGAATGAAATTTGCGATTCGTCTGTACTCATAAATTGACTTAATATTACGAAGGTCATAAAATACAATTCCGTTGGATATATAATACATATAATTTCTCCTTTCTCTTTCTATTCGCCGTTGTCTTGCCCGTTCTTCGGCAGCTGCCATTGCAGCCGTTGTCATTGAATTTACTGGCATATTTTAAGTTTAAAGTTAAATATTAAAATCAATTTTAATTTTTAAAAATAAGTCCATCACAAATGATTATTTTTTAAAATTTTTCATTTATATCTTTTTATGTATATCTTTTAAATCCATAAACATAAATTTACATCTCATATTTAATTTGGATTTCTTTTTTAATTCTTCCATCTTCTTTATATTGAAGAATTCTTTCTTATTTAATGTTGTTAATAATAATTTATATCCTTCACAATATTTATTATTCTCTTCTTCTTCTGATTTTAATATTGTGATTTCTAAATATTTAATATTCTCTTTAATATATTTGCAACTTACAATTCCTGATTGATATAATGTTGCCATAAAAACAAGTAAGTTATTAAATCTTGTTTTATCTTTCATATATTTTTCTAATTGTTCTGTATTTGAGTTTTTAACTCCCTTGATTGTCTCTAAGACATTATTAAATACCTTATTGAAAATCTCTTTTGTTTCATCATTGTACATTTTCTTATACAATTCAACATAAACCTTTAAATTATTCATCGTTTCTTCTGATGTAGGTCTTGTTTGTAAATTCATCGCACTTTGTATTAATCTTGAAATTGTATGATTGATTAATACTTCACGATTTTTTAAAATCTCGGTCATTTGTTGATAAATAATATCAATATTTTGACCCGTTAATTTATTTAATAATCCATTGATTTTTTTCTTTAATTCTTCTGGATTAAAATTATCCAATACTCGATTGAATATTTTTAAATCTCTGTCATTTAATTTTGTTCTAATCTTTGAATTGTTATTTAAAATACTGAATACACTATCAGGTAATTGTCTTCTTACTGAAAATCTCATATTATAAATGAAATCTTCATGATATTGAATAAATTGTTGATTGCGTGTGTTCATTGTTATATATATTGTTCGTAAAGAAAATATATTATCGTTATAACTATTATAAAAATCAATTTTAATTAATAATATACTAAAAATATATTTAAGTCCAAAACATTAATTGATTTTTTTAATTACCATGAACATATATATCAATCCCTTTGATTTTTATATCCTTAAATTCTATATTCTCTTCATCAACTACAAGTATTAAACTATTAAGATTTTTACGAATATATATTGTTTTTATATGATTTTTAAAATCATGTGGATTTCCATTATATCGAATTGTATAATCATTCTCTGTTTTATAATGAATTTTATCCTTAAATTCATTAAGAACATTTTTAAATTTATCAAAATGTTCTGCTTCATATTTATATTTATTAATTTCATTCTCTAATTCAATTGGTAAAAAATTCATTTTGTAAATATTATTCGTTTAATATATAATATAATTTATTAAACCATATTAGAATCAATTTTAATATCTGTTATGGTTGATTTGTGTTTTTAACATTTTAACTTTATAATACATATATTTCTTTTGTCTATTATTATATTCCATAACTGTTTTAACTCCTTCTATGGTATTTTCTATAAATAAAATATTTAACATACAATAATATTGTTTGAAAATAAAATCATTTGGCTTTTCAATCAACATTAAACAACTGGTTTTTCCAGATTGATTGTTATTATCTATTGTATAGTTAATTTTATTAATTTGTTTTATAACTTTTTTATATTTTATAACACTATTCATTTGCTTTAAATATTCAAAAATAATATTTTCTATCTCATTCGGCAAATGATTAGTTGATATAAAAATATCATTATTCATATAATATTCTTATATTATATAAATATATATTTTAATTTTTGTTTAATTTCAAGTCCATACTACAGATTTATTTTTTAATTTATTGAACTAATCTTTTAATAAGTTCATCATTCATTTTGGGTAAGACTGGCATCCACATAAATCGTGCATGTTTATCTACCTTATCTAATTCTATTCTTTTATGAACATACATATTTCTTAATCTCCCAAACATTAATTTATTATATCTCTCCGGAATTAAGAATTTAGATTGCGGTGGTAAGATAATCATTAATTGTTGTGTTGGTGTATATGGTTCATCTTTTGGTAGGACTATATCATTCATATTATTATTTTGTAGATATTTATATAAATCTGAAAAACATGGTGGAAATATATATTGATAATATAAACTCCAATTTTCTGTTCCTTCAAAATAATATTTTGTTGTCCATTTTAATATCTGAAAATAATTTTCACATACTTTATTGATACTATCTTGATTATAATTTCCATAAAAATAATATTGATAATATCGATGTTTCCATCCCTCATCATAATATCTTACTATAGTATCTTGACTTTTTCTATTTACATTATTTACATATTCATTTTCATTATCACTAAACTTTTTGAATATACTTAATAACATATCTTGATTTAAATTATAATTTTCATCTAATAATGGGGTTTTATAAATTTTGACTTGTTTAATATATTCTTCTAATAACATTTCAATTCCATTATTATGAATATTGATAATTTTTAAATGAGGAAGAAAATCATTTCCACAAAAGAAACATAAAAAGATAAAATCATTAATATATTGATTTTGTGTAATCTCTTCTATATGTCCATTCTTTTGAATTACTTCATTCCAATAATAATTTCTTAATTTTCCAATTGGTAATATATTAAATTTTTCTTTTTTCTCTTCATTTAACATTTCATCATTTTTATTCTCTTTCTTAATTTCAAAATCTTGTTTATCTCGTAATAAATAAATATTCTCCATATGTGTTGATAATGAAAGCATAATTAAATCTGCGTCTAATCCATAAATTATATGAGATGTATTTTCTCTATTTTTCATCTTACGAATGAATTTTATTAATTTATGTTCTCCTTCACCTGGTCTATCTGCACCACTAAAGACAATTTTACATTTTTTTGATAATACTTGATTAAAAAACTTTTTTAATTCAACTATTAAATTCATCATCCAAGGTGTTCCAGGAGAAATACTATTTGTATCAAATATTTTCCGTCTCTTTGATTTTTCAATAATTGTTTTATATCGTCTTGTTCTTTGTTGTTCCATCTTTGCACGAGGAGCAACTCCATCAATCGCTACATATAAAACATATGGATTAAATTTGTTAACTAGTTCTAAAGTCTTATTTTTAATCTCTTCATACATTTCTAAAATCATTTCCTTTCTATTAATATTTTCTTTATTCTCATATTTATCAATTACTTTTCCAACACATGGATGTATCATACCATTAAAATCAAGATAAAGATAAATTTTATTATCTTGATTAATTAATGAACTAATTGCATCACTTAAATGTGGATAAGTTTCTATTAAATGTCTATAAAATGACGGTATTCCCATATTTATATATTAATAATTTATTTGATTATTTGATAATTAATTAAATAATCAATTTTCATTATTTAAAATAAAATTGATTTTTAGTTTTAAATTAAAAATATTATTCACTATGTTAGAAGAACTCTTTTTATATAAACAAAAAATCGAGTTTATGACTTTAAAAGAATTAAAACAAGAATTAGACCGTAAAAATAAACATAATAAAAATACTGGTTTTACATTATCTAAGATATGGTTATTGGATACTAAAATTCGTTTATTAGAAGAACAAGAACAAGAACATACTCAGTATATGAATCGAGTTAAACCGATTTTTACCTAATTTTTTAAAATAATTCATTAATTATTTTAATAATTAATGAATTATAAACTATTCTTTTTAATAAAATCTTTTGCAATTTTCTTTATTTCCATTTGTTTATCACTTGATAATTTTTTAAAATATTTTATATTTCTTTTATATGGTGTTTTCTCAATTATTGTTTCGTGATTATCTGTAAAATTATAAAATAATGATTTCCATATATTATTCCATTCTCCTTTTTTAAAATTACTCATTTTCATAATATAATTATCTGTTGATATATATGGTTTTGACATTGTTAATCCTTCATCTGACCAAGATGCCATACTATATACATTTTGTATCATTACCCAATCATAACTATCACAAGAAAATTCCATCATCCATTTATATATTTCATCTGGATGTATTTGACATAAATTCATAAAGTTTCCCATAACCATTAATCTCATAATATGATGAAGATAACCATATTTAAATGCAGTTTTTATTGCAAAATCAACTGGTTCAATTCCGGTTGTTCCATAATACCAATTTTTATTAATTTTATTTTTATTTTTAAATACATTATTTGAAGTCATTTCTTTATAATAATATTTATAACAAAATCGTTGATATTCTCGCCATCCAATAATTTGTCTAATAAATCCTTCAAAATCATTAATATTAATTTTTTTAGATTTTTTATATTCTTTTTCGATTTTATCAACTATATCATTTGGCATAGGTAATCCAATATTTACCATTGGTGATATTACACTATGAAATAAGAATGGTTCTTTTGAATCTATTGCGTCTTGATATTTTCCAAAGTTTTCAAATCGTTTTTTAATAAAATTATCTAACCATTTTTCTGCTTCTTTATGTGTTATTGGATAAATAAAATCATTTACATCTCCATAATTATTATTAAACTTTTTATCAATATATTTTTTGGCTTCACTAATATATTTATTATCTTTTATTGTTGGTATATTTGGTATATTAATATTTTTTGGTAATGCTACTCTATTATCTTTATCATATGATTTTTCATTTTTTAAAATATCTATTTGTTTTTTTACATAATTATAAAAAGCAGAATGACGAACTTTTTTATTTTTAACTTTCTCATAATATTTTTCTAATTGATTATCTGATAATATAAAATTAGGATTATCAATATATTTAATATTTTTGTTATATTTTTTATATTTATTTTCAAGAAAGTAATCATGTGGATGAAACATAATAATATCTCCTTTAAGTAAGGTTTTGTAATTTATATTATCAATATCTATATATTTAACATCTTTGTTATAATCTGCATAATATTTCATTGATGCTCGATGCAATACTAATTTTAATTTATTAAAATTCATTTTATTTTCTCTATAACCAAAATAAACTGGTTCTTCAATTAAATATATTTTATCAACTTTTGGTAAATATTTTTTCTCAAATAATTGATTTGGTAAAAGTATTAATATCATAACTATATAATATTAAATTTAATTTTTCTACTTATTATTCAATTTTAAAATTGATTTTTATTTTAAAATATATATTAAATAAATCTTATAATGCCAGCTAATTATAATAATTATGGAGTTATTCAATTTAGTTTATGTGGACCATCACCCGAAGAAATTAAAAATAGAGAACTAAAATATGAATTAAAATCTTATAATTTTCATAAATCAGTTGGATTTACATATCATAATCTTTCCAATATTAAATCATTAAAAACTTATAGAGATATTGCTAAACTTATTGGAAATCATGATTTACGTAATGAACTAAAGAGAAAAAAAGATTCATTTTTTAAATCAAAATTAACAAAAGAAAAAATTAAAATACTAGAAACAACTATAGATTATAACTATAAATATAAACTTGACCCAAATGGATTTTTATTTAGTAGTCGATTTAAACATTTAACTTCAGAAGAAGAAGTTAAAAAATATAAAAATTTAAGATATTATTATTAGACTATACTAAATAAATTAATTTATAATTAAAAAATTACAAATTAATATCAATTTAAACTGACATATATAAGTCTTCACTATCTGTTGGTTGTGGTTGTTGTGCGGCTGACATATCTCCAGCTAATGACATAGAAACATCTGATGATTTAGTCTCTTCTTTTGGTTCTTCTTTCTTTCCTGTTACTAATTCAATTGCTGATTCAATTAATTCTTTTCCTGCTTCAACACCTGCACTAGCGATATCTTTTCCTTTATCTAATCCAGCATCTGCTACATCTAATACATCTTCTACACGGTCACCTGCGAAATCTTTTACTTGTCCTAATTTTCCCATAACCATGTCATATAGTTTGCGAGCACCGAATACTGCAACAAATACAATACCTGCTACTACTAAGATAGTTTTGTATGGTACTACTGTTTTTACTAATCCTGTTGCCATTTTTACTACTGATTTGATTAAATCCATTAACATTTTTACTGGGTTTACCATCTTTTGTTTTATTGAATATATTATTAACTAATAATATTTTTTTTTAAAAATAAAAAAAAAAATAAAAAATAAAAAATAAAAAATAAAAAATAAAAAATAATTTATTGGAAAATCTTTTTTCTAAATATATTTATATGTTTTCCAATTAAATGATAATAAAAAACATATAAAATATAATAAAAAAATAGATTAACAAAGACTTTGTATTCACTCCCTTTCATTTCTAAATAAATGACTGCTAATAATACTGGTAATAGTACTAAAATCTCATTGATTGCTTCTAAAAAATCATCAAACATATCCATTGCAATTTGTAATTGTTCTCTGTTTGCCATTTATTATAATTAATATATTATAAATATATAAATTATTTTTTAAATATTATTTAATTATATTTAACTTACTAATTCAATTATAGTAAATGTTGTAGATGCAATTGTATCGTTATCAGAAACGGTATCTATTCTAAATTTAATATCTGCTCCTTCTGGAACATCTAATGGGTATTCAAATGTTGTTATAAATCCTGCACCAGCTTGGATATCAAAACGTTGTAATGTTCTAAATACACCACCATTTAAAGTATCCCGAACACGAAGTGAAAGAGATGCAGAACCTGCTGCACCAGATGCCCTTACTATATTAGCACTTACTTGTTTTATATAACCAACTTTACCAAATGGAACTGTATAAGCAGAAATTGCTGTTTGATTTGCGAGAGCAGGCATTACCGCAAAAACATTTGCTGTTGTTGTTGTATGACGAATTGTAATATCTCCTTGATTTGCTCCAGTTGTACCGGCTGTTAATACATAAGCACGATTAATTCTATACCAAGTTGTAGTTGTTGCAACTGGAGTAGTTCCATTTAATGTAATATCTTCTGTTATATATGAAGTCGATGCATTTGTTGCTAACCCAAAAAATCGAATAGTTCTTGCTCCTGTTCCTGCCGCTGTATCAAGAGTACTTGATGAGAATATTTCTACTGTTTCTGGAGTTCCGGGTATTGGTTGTCCAGTATATTCACCACCACCATGCCAAATATCTTCTGGGGCTGTGTTTATATCAATTTCTGGGTTTCTACCGAATTTATTTGCAACAGATACTGTACTAATCTGATTACTTACAACATCAACTCCTGATGTAACAATTGTTTCTTGCTCTCTTATACGTGATATAATATTGTTAAGATATGAATCTATATTACCAAATACATTTTCAGTATCATTTGTATATGTTAATCGAAGAGAATTTTCTGAATCTTTTAATACAAATTGA
>Ga0181606_10004453_pt1 | contig 11688 bp, 9 predicted proteins | sample 041ome_10_FD_132994 | JGI IMG/M metagenome (GOLD analysis project Ga0181606, IMG submission 132994) | Coastal salt marsh microbial communities from the Groves Creek Marsh, Skidaway Island, Georgia - 041412US metaG (megahit assembly) | ecosystem: Environmental > Aquatic > Marine > Intertidal zone...
GACCGACCAATTGAATTGGTTGCGCACGGCGGCCACGATCAAGGATCCGATGCATCCTACCGCTGCGGCTTCGGTCACGGATGCGATACCGCCATAGATCGATCCCATAACCGACCCGATCAACACGATGCACAAGATCACCGCGATCATCCGTTCGCGCGACAGCTTTTGTTCTTTGCCGGTCATTGCGGCGACTTCGGCCGCGGTTGGGGCCAATGAATGGTTTAGGTTCACGCGGACTAAAACATATGTTGCATAGAACACGGCCAACATAATGCCGGGAATAGCGCCGGCGATGAATAAATCGCCAATGCCTACTTCTGCCGAAAGCCCATAGACGATCATGATAATCGACGGCGGGATAAGTGTCGCCAAAGCACCAGAGGCACAAATCAAACCGATCGTCAGCTTGCGATCATATCCCAGGCGGAACATCTGCGGCAGGGCGACCAAGCCCAGCATCACGATTTCACCCCCCATAACGCCAGACATAGCGGCCAAGATCACAGCAACAACAGTTGTCTGCACCGCCACGCCACCACGAAGGTTCCCGGCAAATATTGACATTGCGTCGAATAAATCTTCGGCAATGCCGGCGCGTTCAAGGATTGAGGCCATCAAAACAAAAAACGGGATCGCAACCAAGGAATAGTGTTCCAGCAATCCCACCGCGTTCGATGACACTAGAAACAATCCTCGTGGACCAAAGAACCCAATCGCCATGATGACTGAAACGATCAAGGTCACTATCCCAAGTGGCATGCCGGTCATCATTAGCGCGATCAACAGCAGCACCATGATGACCGACACGGTGCCCAGATCCATTTTGCGCATTTGTAACGCTTTGGACGGATCAAATGATTTGCCGACGTCAGACATCGCATTTGAAAATGTTTCTGCGATGCCGATGTCAAAGAAATGTCCCAAGCACCCAGCGGTGAAATATAAAACGAAATAGGCCGCGATAATTTTGATTGCGGTTTTTGCCCATGCCGATGTGACATGGCGGTGTAAATTGACGACCAGCTGCGCCAAATACATGAATGCACCAACCACCATTAGCGTTTTCATCATCATTGGCATGGGAGAGTTAAAGGCAGATCCTGATTTTTCGACACGAATGATACTATCGTAGGATCGAATGGTGGCATCACTAAGTAACATATATAGTGCGAATATCCCAACGATCATTGCAAAGGCATCCAACATCCATTGTTGTCGCGGTGTGGTTAGGCTGTGAATTACGGTGATCGCAATGTGACGTTGCTTCAGCGTGATATAGCCCGCCGATAACATCCACGCTGCTGCGCATATCATCATAACCGTTTCAAACGCCCAATAGGTTGGCGCGTTCATGACATAGCGGGAAAAAACTTCGTACAGGGTGGCCAGCGCCGCGACGATATAGAAAACGGAAACGGCAATGCCCGTGACATGACTAAAGTGATCGACTGGCGAATATTGCACGCGCGCCACATCAGTGTGGTCATCCGTTGGATTTTGCGTGCCAAGTGCAGTCTCAGTTTGCGCAACATGATCTTGGTAGCTTTGTGTCATGCAGATGGCCCGTTAAGATTGATTTGCGTTGATGCATAAAAAGAGGGCGCTGGAAATCAGCGCCCAGTTTCTGGAGAGTTTACAATAATCCTGCTTCTCTCATGAATTTCAGATGCGCTTCGTAGGTCTCGCGCGCAAGATCCGATCCTTTTGCGAAATCTTCCCAAGCTTCGACCGCGATCTCCCGCAGTTTGTCACGCTCTTCTTGTTTCCAATCGATGACTGTAATGTCACCCGCTGCTTTGTCTCGGGCGACCAGCTGACGGTCAAGGCGATCAAAATATTGGCGTAGTCCGTTATAAGCCGCCAAATACCACGTTTCTAAGGCAACACGGTTGGCAGGGCCGATTTCGTCCCAGACGGCATCCGATACTGTAAATTGCAGGATTGGGGTTGAGTGGATGCCAGGAAAGATAGGGTACTTTGCAACCTTGTGCATCCCATTCGCGTCGTTATTTGCATAGGCAGAATTGTCAGCCGCATCAATGACGCCTTTTTCCAACGCTCCATAGGTTTCTGATCCTGACATTGATACAGGTGCGGCGCCCGCGCGTTTGAAGACATCCGCGGCAAGACCCTCGGGGGAACGAATTTTTAAACCCTTAAGATCGGCAACACCGTTTACAGGGACCTTCGAAACAAAGGCTTCGCGGGCATAAGCGCCACAGCCGATCACATGAACGCCTTCGAAATGCGCATCAAATAATTTTTGCAACATCTCTTTGCCGCCGCCTTGGGCGCAAAATGCTTGGATTTGGTCGGCGCTATCATAACCCGCGATCAGGTCCCCCATCAATGCAAAGGCGGGATCAATACCAGCAAAATAGTTGATAGATGTCAGGTCGCCATCCAAAATGCCAACGCCGATGGCTTGGGGTGTTTCGCGGCGCGGTACGACCGCATCAACAGGCAGCAGTTCCAGCGAAAGGCTGCCGCCGGTCATTTCATCCAGTTTTGGGATCCAGACCTCGTTCAGATAGGCCATGGACGCGTGGCTTGCGTTTGCAGATGTCTGGATTTTTAGAACCCGCTCTGCCGCATCTGCCGCAGTGACCGTGATTCCCAAGGTCGCAGCTAGTGTAACGACTTTGCTAAAGGTGTTTAGTTTCATTGGTTTCCTCCCTTTATTCCATTTTTATATTTAATAAATGGCCAAGATTATTTTGATTTGATACTGATCAACTAATATATTAGTTTACTTGTGTAGTCAATTTGACTAAATATTGAACAACTCTTAAGTATGGCTTAATCCACTTTGGAAAAAGGAAATGAGATGTCGATTGCATTGGGGAAACGTGTTGTGGCGCAAACCGCAGCGCAGAGTGTATATGAGACCCTCCGCGATCGGATCATCAGTCTTGATCTGCCGCCGCTGGCACATTTGTCACGCAACGAGCTTGCTGCACAACTAGGGGTTAGTCTGACACCTCTGCGTGAAGCGATGGCGCAGCTTGAGCTTGACGGATTAATCCAAGTTTTTCCGCAATCCAAAACGATTGTATCACAAATAAACGTTCGCAAATTACGTGAAACGCATTTCTTGCGTCAGGCCGTCGAAACCGAAGTCGTCCGTGCCCTCGCCTTGGGGCAGGATAGCTCGGTGATTGCGCGGGCCAAGGCATTGGTTCAGATGCAGCAGTCGTTGATCGGGCAGGGGGATCAAATGGACCTTTTCACGTCATTGGACCGAGAATTCCACAGGACACTGTTTGATGCGGTGGGCATGGGCGACCTGTATGAAATGGTGATCCGCCGTCAGGGGCATCTTGCGCGCTGTCAGCGACTTGACCTCTCACGTGGGGGCAAAATACAAAAAATCGTACAAGATCATAACGCTATCTTGAATGCTATTGAAAAAGGTGAACCCGCCCTAGCGACCCGAGCAATGCGGGATCATCTGTCTGGCACAATCGTTGGCATAACTCAATTGCGCCAGACCTATCCCGAGTATTTTACCGAAAACGTTTAAATATCTTGTGGTTTGAAATCTGATGCGGCGACAGGCATCACGCCTTGCAACAAGGTCACAGATTTTTCCAAACCTTCTAGGCTGTTTAACAAGACGTCTTCGTGTTCAATGGACAGCCAACCGTCATAGCCTGCCATTTTCAAACGGTAACAGAATTGGCGCCACCATTCTTCGCCATGGCCAAACCCCAAGGTGATATAGCTCCAACTGCGGGCGGCAATATCTATAAGGCTGCCGTTTTCCAAGAGCGATGTGGTCGCTTGCACTGGCGCGTTCAACATCGTGTCTTTCGCGTGAACGTGGTACACTGCATCACCCAAAGCTTGCGCCGCGGCCAAAGGATCGGCGCCCATCCAGAATAAATGCGACGGATCAAGGTTTGCCCCAACAACATTGCCAACCGCCGTACGTAGCTTCAAAAGCGACGGAACGTTGTAGACGCATTGGTTCCCATGCAATTCCAACGCAATTCGTTCAACGCCACATTCATTGGCCAAAGCGACGATTTCGGTCCAAAACGGGATCAGTTTTTCATTCCACTGATAATTCAAAATTGCTTGGGTTTCAGGCGGCCAGCTGGAGACGACCCAATTTGGCATCGTATCTGTCGGATTGCCCGCAGGCAAACCGGACATGGTACAAACTGTTTTGATTCCCATTTCGCCCGCCACGCGGATGGTATCTTTTAACCCTTGGCCTTGGGCGGGATCAGTCGGATGCAACGGGTTTCCATTGGCGTTCAAGCTGATGATGTCCAAGCCGCGATCAGAAAACGCAGATTGGAATTCTTTTTGCTTAGCCGCATTGCCCAGCATTGATTTCAAATCAAAATGCGGTGCGGTTGACCAACCGCATGTATTTACCTCAATCCCGCTGACGCCCATGCGTACTGCGTGATCCAGCATTTCGATAAAGGGCATGCCGCCCAGGCTGTCTGATACGAATCCTAATTTCATTTGTAAAACTCTGGTTTTTTCATCATGTTGACGGGGGTTTTGACCCCGGATTGCAAGGCTTTGACGCCAGCTTGCGCAACGAAGGACGCGCAATAGCCATCCCAACAATCCGCGCCGCTTTCAGGAAAAATGCCTGTGTTGACAAAATCCAAAAAGGCACGGTTTTGGCGGCGATAGGCTTCGGCATAGCGATCGCGCCAATCGGCGTCATATTTCACATGATTGGCTAACGCGCTGTCGATACGGGTGTAATTGACAGGGTTCATTGACATAGATGCCTTTTCCCCGACCAATTCTGCACGCACGTCATAGCCATAGGCCGCGTTGTTGTTGATTTCGATGTTCACCAATTGACCATCGACGGTTTCCAGCACCATCATCACAGGGGCAACAAGCGTATCCGACCGTTTTGGTTGGAATGCAGAGATCGACGCATATTCCGCGCCCAATACGTGACGCACAACGTCGAATTCATGGGGTGCCGAGTTGGTGATCGCCATTGCACCGGTGAAATCCGCCGCAGGGGTTTCCACGTTGCGGTGGAAATTGTGCATCATCAACGGACGTCCCAACGCGCCATTTGCCAATGCGTTTTTCATGTCAACATAGGATTGATCATAGCGGCGCATAAAACCCAGTTGGATAAACTGGCGGCCCGCGGATTGTTCCGCGTCCATGACCTGGATGCATTCGTCAACAGATTGCGACAATGGCTTTTCACACAGTGCAGGTTTGCCCGCAGCAATCGCCCTGAGGCTTAGCGGAGCGTGGGTAAAATCTGGGCTGGCGATAATGACTGCGTCCACGTCATCGCGATCAATCACGCCGTTTGGATCGGTGGAAATATCCGCCGCACCCAATGCATCGGCGACCGATCTTGCGCGTGCCGCATCCATATCGCACACCACTTGTAGCGTCGCGCTGGGCATGTCTTGGGCGATGATCTTGGCGTGATCTGCACCCATAAGTCCTGTACCAATAACGGCAATCCGAATGGACATTGTGTCATCCTTTTTCTGAAATTCCAATTTTTGCGGTACAAGAAAATGCTGTCGAACACCAAAGTTTTGCCAGTCAAAAAATGATGTAAATCAAATCAAATTTTGATCTGTTATCCTATTTGCCATTTACGTGTTTGGAAAAATAGGTAACATGTCATGTAATTTCATAAAGCACCAAGGCGCACCCGATGGCACAGGCGAAAAATATCTTATTCATAATGTTCGACCAACTGCGGTGGGATTATCTAAGTTGTTATGGTCACCCACATTTGCACACGCCAAACATCGATAAATTGGCGTCACAGGGGGTTAGGTTTGACCGCGCCTATATTCAGTCGCCCTTGTGCGGACCGTCGCGGATGTCGACCTATACGGGGCGATACGTGCATAGCCACGGTGCGTGTTACAACCACTTTCCGTTAAAAGTGGGTGAACGGACTATGGGCGATTACCTGCGTGATCAAGGAATTGGATGTTGGTTGGTGGGCAAAACGCATATGTCGGCCGATGCCGAAGGCATGGCGCGCCTTGGTTTAGAACCCGATAGCATCATTGGCGCACGCGTTGCGGAATGTGGATTTGATGTGTTTGAACGCGATGACGGGATGCGGCCCCAAGGGCCAGATGGATTTTATGATCCAGGCGGGGCGTTGAAATATAACGAATATCTGCGGTCAAAAGGATATGACAGTGATAACCCTTGGCATGACTATGCCAATTCTGCGATCGATGCTGATGGCAATGTTTTGTCGGGTTGGTTTTTGAAAAACTCAAACCTGCCTGCCAACATTGCCGAAGACGATAGCGAAACGCCCTATTTGACGCGGCGCGGTATCGAATTTATCGAAACGCAGGGCGATAAACCGTGGTGTTGTCATCTGTCATATATCAAGCCGCACTGGCCCTATATTGTGCCAGAGCCCTATGCCAGCATGTATGGACCAAAGGATTTCCTAGCCCCTGTCAGATCCGAGGCGGAAAAGACGGGCCATCCTGCTTTTGTCGTGATGCAAGAGGCCCCCGTGTCACGCGCTTTTTCACGCGATGACGTGCGCGAAAAGGTGATGCAGGCCTATATGGGTTTGATCAAGCAATGTGATGATCAAATGGGCGTTTTGTTCGATTATTTGGAACGGTCTGGCCGCATGGATGATACCATGATCGTAATTACATCGGATCATGGTGATTACATGGGCGATCATTGGATGGGGGAAAAGACCTTTTTCCACGACGCAGCCACCAAAGTGCCGATGATTATTTATGATCCGTCTTCTGCCGCAGATGCCACCCGCGGTACTGTCTATGACGGCATCGTAGAATGTATTGACCTTGCGCCCACCTTTCTTGAGGTTGCAGGCGGCGATCCGACCGCAGTTGATCACATTCTGGAAGGCACGTCCTTGATCCCAATCTTACATGGTACAACCCATGATTTGGGCAAGGATTACGTTTTTTGTGAATATGATTTCTCGATGCGTCCGATCGCAAACCGGTTATCTTTGAACAATGCGGACGCACGATGCTTTATGATTGCCAATAGGAAATGGAAGCTGATCCATTTTGATGGCGGCTTGCGTCCAATGTTGTTTGATCTAGAAAACGACCTGGGCGAAATTCATGACGTTGCCGAGGATCCCGCAAATGCCGACGTTATTGCCGAAATTTATCAGGCCTTTCACCATTGGGCGCGGCGTCCCGCACAGCGGACCACGGTTTCCAACGAGGCCATCACCAAGATGCGCAGCAAAGCCAGCACCAAAGGTGTCACCATCGGAGTGGTCGATGAAGGGGACACGCCCCACGAATTGACCGCCCATTACCGCGACAGGCGTGCACGCAAGTGGCAAGATATCGTTGGGACGTCCTGACATAAAATGCGCCCCATGATCAAACTCAGGGGCGCAGTGATCGTGCATTAGAACCGATAAGATGCCATTAAGCTGACATATGGAAAGAATTTGTTTTTGTTCAAATTGCTTTCCACATTTGCCATTTCACGATCCAGATCAGCCTGTGAAATGCCGCCCCCTGCGGTGGCTGATGCGCTAAAGCCATTGTTAAGGATTGCCCCGACTTCGGCGCCGATGGTCCAATTTGTGCCAACAGTCCAATCATAGCCAACGGTGACCATTGGCGAAATTTGACGTGCAAATTTAACGGTCCCGTCAATTGTACCCGAGCTATATGATGTTCCGCCAATATCCGTTGCCGCACTAATCGTTGATTTGATTTTCACATCAGTATTCGATGAAAAAATACCACCAGATAGCCGCAGACCGCTGTTCATTGGATAATAATCCATCAACAGGCCAATTCCGTCCAAATTGCCGCTAACATCATAGGTAACGCCATCTTCGGTTTGTGACGATTTTTGCGAAACACCGCCTGCAAAAAACCCACGAAAGCCCAATTCAGTGGATTGGCGATAAGACAATTGAATTTGCGGGCCAACGGTTGATATGCCCAAACCTGCGGCCATTTGTCCCTGTTGCGCCGAAGCTTGTGTACTTGCAGCGGCTACAATAGCTGCCGCGATCCATTTAAGTTTCATAAAATACCTCATAAAATAAAAAAAAGCCCCCAAATACTCGGGGGCTTTAGGAGATTCAATTTTTGTGAAAAATCAATCTTCAGATTTTTCTTTTGGCTCTTCTTTGATTTCTTCGCCGGTGGTTTGGTCGACAACTTTCATCGACAAACGCACCTTGCCGCGATCGTCAAAGCCCAACAGTTTGACTTTGACCTCTTGGCCTTCTTTCAACACATCGGATGGATGGTTCAGGCGGCGGTTTTCGATTTGGCTGACGTGAACCAGACCATCGCGTTTGCCAAAGAAGTTCACAAAAGCACCGAAATCAACGACCTTAACGACTTTACCGTCATAAATGCCGCCAACTTCTGGTTCTGCGACGATTGAATAGATCATGTCATACGCAGTTTTGATGGATGCTCCGTCAGGTGACGCAATCTTGATTGTGCCGTCTTCGCCGATATCAACCTTTGCACCAGATGTTTCCACGATCTCACGGATCACTTTACCACCTGAACCGATCACTTCACGGATTTTATCCACTGGAATGTTCATGGTTTCAATGCGTGGGGCGTGAACGCTGAATTCGCCTGCTTCGGTAATCGCTTTGGACATTTCGCCCAAGATATGCAGACGGCCTTCTTTGGCTTGGGCCAGTGCAGTTTTCATGATTTCAGGTGTGATGCCTGCAACCTTGATGTCCATTTGCAGCGACGTGATACCGTTTTCTGTACCGGCCACTTTGAAATCCATGTCGCCCAGATGATCTTCGTCACCCAAGATGTCGGTCAAAACCGCATAGGATCCGTCGTCTTCCAAAATCAGACCCATTGCAACACCGGCAACCGGGGCTTTCAATGGAACGCCTGCGTCCATCATGGACAAGGATCCACCACAAACAGATGCCATCGAGGATGACCCGTTTGATTCAGTGATTTCTGATACAACGCGGATTGTGTATGGAAAATCGGTTGCCGCAGGCAATACCGCCTGAAGCGCGCGCCACGCCAATTTGCCGTGACCGATTTCACGACGACCAGGTGATCCTACACGACCAACCTCGCCAACCGAGTAGGGAGGGAAGTTGTAATGCAACAAGAAATTCGAACGTGAATTGCCGTGCAACGCGTCGATGATTTGTTCGTCATCGCCTGTGCCCAATGTGGTCACAACCAGACCTTGGGTTTCACCGCGTGTGAACAGAGCGGACCCGTGGGTGCGTGGCAATAGGCCTGTTTCACAAACGATCTGACGCACGTCTGTTGTTGAACGGCCATCGATACGTTTGCCGGTTTTAACAACGTCACCGCGCAGGATGGACGCTTCTAGCTTTTTCATTGCGGACCCAAGGTTCGCATCTTCTAGCTGTTCTTCGCTGAGCGCGGCTTTGATCGCTTCGCGGGCTGCTGCGACTGCTGCAACACGCTCTTGCTTATCTGACAACGCAAATGCAGCGCGCATTTGTGTTTCGCCTGCTGCTTTGACTGCCGCGTACAGATCAGAATAATCTGGCGCTTGGAAATCAAACGGCTCTTTCGCCGCGGCTTCGGCCAGATCAATGATCAGGTCGATGACAGGCTGGATTTGTTCGTGCGCAAAAGTGACCGCGCCCAACATTTCGTCTTCGGTCAATTCGTATGCTTCGGATTCAACCATCATGACGGCGTCTTTGGTGCCCGCAACAACCAGATCCAGACGTTGTTCTGGGTTGGAACGCAGGTGATCCATGTCATCTACGGTTGGGTTCAAAACATATTCGCCATCGACGAAACCAACGCGACAGCCTGCAACAGGGCCCATGAACGGAACACCGGACAGGGTCAACGCCGCAGAGGCCGCGATCATTGCAACGATGTCAGGGTCATTGACCAAATCGTGGCTAAGAACGGTACACATGACCAGAACTTCGTGTTTGAAACCTTCTGCAAACAAAGGACGGATCGGGCGGTCAATCAAACGTGCGGTCAGCGTTTCTTTTTCGCTTGGACGTGCTTCGCGTTTGAAAAAGCCACCAGGGATCTTGCCGGCGGCATAGTATTTCTCTTGGTAATGAACAGTCAGAGGGAAAAAGTCCTGACCCGGTTTCATTTCTTTGGCGAAAGTCACGTTTGCCATGACAGATGTTTCGCCCAATGTAGCAATCACTGTGCCGTCGGCTTGACGTGCAACTTTGCCGGTTTCCAGTGTCAGCGTTTCTTCGCCCCACTGCATAGATTTTTTCGATACTTCAAACATCAATGTTTCCTTATCGGCCCAATGGCCATGAACATAGGGGGCGGATTCCCCCTGACCCGTCATCTTATATTCCGGGCGCTGGGTCTGGGCGCCTGATCTCAGATGGGGCGCGTATATATGAGAATTGCGTTCAGGGAAAGACCATAAGTATGATGGATGGCTGGTCGCAAATCGTCGCTAGAATTGCGCACTAGGTGCATACCACCTCCTACGCGGATATGATCACTGATAGATCCGGACATAAAAAAACCGCGCCCCGTGGGACGCGGTTTCAAAATCCAGCTTGGATCAAGCTTAACGGCGGATGCCTAAGCGTTTGATCAAGTCTTGGTAACGCTGCTCTTCTTTACCTTTTAGGTAATCAAGAAGCTTACGACGCTGCGCAACCATTTTTAAAAGACCACGGCGGCCGTGGTTGTCTTTTTTATGGGTTTTGAAGTGTTCGGTCAGCGTTGTGATACGTGATGTTAGGATTGCAACCTGAACTTCGGGCGAACCTGTGTCGCCTTCTTTGGTTGCGAATTCTTTCATGACGCGTGCTTTTTCTTCTGCAGTAATCGACATCGGGGTCTCCTATTCGTTAAAGGGTTAATGGCACAAGCCGGGATGTCGTCCAGCATGGCCCATGGAGGTGTGCCTGAATCACATGGATCAGACCGCGTCTTCTTAATGGAAAATCATGAAAATGGAAAGGATTGATTTAACGGGCCTGTAGGCTGATCACCGAGGCATCAAAAGGTGTCTCGCTATAAACCGTCAATTGCGTGACCCCATCTAATGTAATGCTGTATTGGTCCACGTCCGTTTGATCAATCGACACAGTGACCGTTTCCGGATCATCCACTTCGAAAATGATCTGATCTTGAGAGGGGTCAAAATCCATAATCTTGGCCACTGCCTCCAATGTTGGTGGTGTCGTCACATGGATCACCGTATCTGCGCCATCACCCGTGGTAATCACATCGGATGTGTCAGATTGGATGGTATCGTCACCCGACCCACCATTCAAAAAATCACCGCTGCCATCGCGTCCGGTCAAAATATCATTGCCTTCGCCACCAAAAAGGCTGTCTTGGCCCGTACCACCAATCAGCGTGTCATCGCCGTTATTGCCATGCAGCGCATCATCGCCTATGTCGCCCAAGAGGTAATCATTCCCTGCGCCTGCGATCAGGGTGTCGTTGCCGTCCCCGCCTGACATTGTATCGGCACCAAACCCGGCCCGGATGTGGTCATGCCCCCCATCACCCGAGAGAGCATCGTTGCCATCTTCTCCGACAAGTCTGTCGTCGCCATCGCCCCCCGAGTATGTCGTCGTTGCCTGCGCCGCCTATCAATTCATCATCGCCGCCATGGCCGAATAATGTGTCATCGCCGTCGGCGCCGTGAAAACGGTCATACCCGTCAGACCCGTCCATCATATCATTCAGAAAACTGCCC
>Ga0181606_10004465_pt1 | contig 11673 bp, 12 predicted proteins | sample 041ome_10_FD_132994 | JGI IMG/M metagenome (GOLD analysis project Ga0181606, IMG submission 132994) | Coastal salt marsh microbial communities from the Groves Creek Marsh, Skidaway Island, Georgia - 041412US metaG (megahit assembly) | ecosystem: Environmental > Aquatic > Marine > Intertidal...
AGCCCAGCCGTCGGTGTCGTTGTAGCTGGCCGACACCTGTGCCGAGATATTGGCGACTTTGGGTAAGTCGGCCATGAAGCGGTAGCGCTGGGTGCCGTAGTTACCCACGGTTGCCTGAGCATTGATCGCGAGCTCCCCAGTTGGGCGCTTGGTTGTGACACTGATCGCGCCGCCTGTGGTATTGCGTCCAAACAGGGTGCCCTGGGGGCCGCGCAGAATTTCAACTCGCTCGGTTGCCACCAGATCGAAAAGACCGCCTGCAACTTTGCTGATGTAGATGCCGTCGACATAGGTACCGACCTTTGGGTCATTGATGACGGAGGGTTCTGCCGTACCCACGCCCCGAATGAATGCGGCAAGTTGGCCCTGGTCGCCCGCTACGGCACCAAAATTGACGTTGGGTGTGTACTGCGTCAAATCGCCTAGATCGATGATTCCCAAGTCAGCGATCTGGCTTTCGGTGAATGCAGTGATAGCGATCGGCACTTCCTGAACCGACTCGGTTCGGCGCTCAGCCGTCACCAGGACCTCTTCCAGCGCAACCTGCGCTGAAACAGGTGTTGCGAGCGCCAGCGTTGAGATGGCCAGAGCCATTGGTGCAATGGTCGAATGCGTAGAAAGGCGTTGAAAGCGAGTGTTCCCCATGAGTGCGTCCTCTATTGTTCGCGCCGATACTGGCGTTATTTTAGTGATGGTCCTAGCTCATCATGCTACGGCACACCGCCCAAGACGAGGCCCAAATGGATGTAATGGTGGAAATTTCCGCTATTGACAGTGATCGGTCACTGCGCTTAGGACGCGGTGTGCAACTCTACTGGAGCGTCTTGCAGGGCTATATGCTTTGTTGCTGGGTGAACCAGCTCGCGTGCGCCTACCCAGCGAAAGCAGAGGCTGCCCTCGTGGTGCCCTGCGGTTGACAGCCAGTTGGGATGGCCGTTGTCTTCCGGGCTTAACACAAGCGTGATGCTGCCGTCTGGATTCGGTTTCGCGGTGTGCGCGTTGAGGGAGACGCGGTGGTAGCGATAATCGAGGGATTCCATCCAATAATTGTCGATCTGAATGTTCCAGGTTTTACACGGCGGAATATGGCTAATTTCTATGAGCAGGGCTTCATTGGGTAACAACTTAAAGTAACCGTGGTAGTAGGTGATATTGGGGTCGCCGCCTACCGACTGACAGAATGCCTGATCCCACAGGGGTAGCTGATTGGGGTGCTCTTGAATCTGCTCACTCCAGCGGGCGAATAACGCAACGGTGTTGGTGAAAAAAGCGGTGGCTTTGCCAAGATCGGCGCCAAATCCCTCGGCGTTAAGAGGCGCGGGTGCAGGTCCCTGGTCACGTCGTCTTATCGATAGGTCGGCAGCCGTTTCAGCAGCCCGATCCTTATACGTTTGACGCACAAGCAGCGACTGACTGTCACCCTCGGCGCGCAGCCAATTACCTGTGTGCTCACGGGAGCTCACGATAATTTCAAAGCGCCCGTCTTCAAGGACTTCAAGGTCATTCCCATCAAGGAATCCTGTCTCTATCTGTTTGAAGTTATCCGCGTAGCTGCCTTTGCTGGTTGAAAAACTGATGTAATCGACAGTGCCGCGAGTACCGGCAATGACGTAGTCATACTGACCGTCGAGGACAGCTTTCAGGTACACGTTGTCGGGGTTATCCGCCCCGAGCTTGATGGTCTCATGCGCCGGCCGATACAGCACGGGAAAAGCGGGATCGTTATATTCAACGTACCATTCGAGTGCCGCTCGAGCCATCCGCGACAGATAGCGTACACCCTCCGCCTGAACCTGCTCGTTATCCGGTACGTTTGCAGCAAACACTTCTTCGCCAGCGTCGGCGAGGGCCTGACAAAAGGCCTGCCAGTCACTGAGAAGCGTGTGCTTTGGATTTGTCATCAGTCAGTTGCCTTGTTCCGTTACCAGTCCGGGCGCGCTTCCTATCTGGTCAATAGCGAGAAGCCCATCCTTGCTGCTCAGGAAGAGATTGGACATGAGGGTGTATTTCGACACCCGCATTTTCCATTCAGTACCCAATCGCACATACTCATCCTCATAATAACCACTCATGAGTTGCACTTGCTGCTTTTCGGTTTCGAGAAGTTGAAAACGCATGCGCCAGCGACCGACCGCGGTATCTGGGCCGGTGAGTGCTATCTCGGGAGAGGTCCCGTGATGCATGTCCACGTGGGTTGGGTGGCATGCGAGGGATTTAAAAACCGCGATAAACGCATCCATATCCGTAAACTGGCCGATGAAGCCAAAATCAATCAGAAAGTTGGATTCGTCATAGCAAGCACGCATGCCGTCGATATCCCGAACGTCGCAGGCAAACCACCATCGGGCCTTAAGCTGTTTGATCGCCTCAATGTCTTCGAGGCGACGGATTCTGTCGACGAGTTCGGGCATGGGATTTTGCTCAGCCGGTGTGATCGCCTAGCCTCGGGGTGGCGCACCGTTCTCGCCGGGCCAGCGAGAACCCGAGATTGTGTCGGCAAATGGCAAAAAAGCCTCCGGATCAAGTGGGTCTGACAGGGTTACCGTGCGGTCGAGAAATATGGGCCACCAGAGATAGGCGGAGAGCTGCTCTCGCATGGGCAGCTTGGTGCTCAGCGGATCCCAGGGGCTGTCTCTCAGCACCAACTGCCCGCTGACTGACTCTTGCCATGCGGTGCCATATTTACTGGCAACATGTACCACGTGCGGCGGAAAGTCATAGCCAGTAGCGGGGCCGCCAATACTCACCGCGCGAGACACCTTGATCCACCATTCGTTTTGCACGAATTCTTCCATGGGATCGACAGGCCCATCGCTCATCCCCTCAAACTCGAGAAAGGTGTAGCCCTGGTGGGTGCAGCGCGCGCGCACCATCGGGCCAATCCGGTGGTAGTCGATGATTGCTGGGTACTTGGGCTGCCCGTTCATCTCCTGGCTGATAAAAATCGCCAATTCCTGATCAATACCATAGCCCAGCGTGTATTCGCCGGCGACGCCGTTGAAGTCAGCGTTCACGGTGGTAACCACACCGTATTCGGGGACGTCGGGTACCGGGAAATTATAAACGGTCAGGTTGACATTGGGCTCGCTGCCCACGGTGATCCCGGGTGGGAGCAGGGCAGCAATCGCCTCGGGGTCGGTGCGGTAGTGAACTTTAAGCATCGGCCAGTTGATGATATCGCCGGTGTTTCCTTGTGGGGCTTGTGGTGTCTCGCTCATGACAATTCCTCTTTATTGTTGTCGGTTAGATAACGGATTCCGGAACGGGGATCGTGCTGTTGATGATCATGTCGGCCCTGCGTTGTATCTTGGCCTCATGATCCTCGGTAAGGGTATGCAGCCAAAATTCACCGCCAGGCAATTTCGCTAAGGCCATTTCGGCGACCTCATCGGGATGAGTGGTCTTTAACTCAAAGCCAAATTCGTCAGCCATGCGCTTCATGTCATCGACCGAGTTGATACCACTCTCGTTGCCTGTGGTCTCTTTAGCAAACTCTTCGGGTCGAACCCGACCCGAGTTAAATAGGCCCGTGTCCACAATGTGCGGCCCCGGAAACAGGGCGCTGACTACTATGGGTAACCCTGCGCCTTGCACCTGATAATGAAGATTTTCCGTGATTGTCTGCACCGCGGCTTTGGACGCGGTGTAGATCGGTGCATCGGGGAGCACCATGTAAGCGCCATTACCCGAGCCGGTGATCACCATATGTGTCGGCTCTGATCGTGTAACCAAGTAAGGCATAAACACGCGGATCGAATTCACGGCCCCCCAGACATTGACGTTAAAACACCACTGCCAGTCCTTGTCGGAAAAGTCCCACATGGCGCCCGCCTCACCGGCACCAATGCCGGCATTGGCAAAGACAAAATCAACCTGCTCAAAAGCGGTGAGGGCGCTATCCAGAAGGGCTTGAAGACTTGTTACGTCGGTGACGTCGCACCGGCAGATTTGGTGGTCGATACCCGCTGAGGACAGATCTTCTCCGACCGCCGTCATGGCGCTTGCGTCCACATCGCCGATCACGATCTTTGCGCCGGCGCGACCTAGGGCAAAGGCCAATGACCGTCCGACGCCACTTGCACCGCCGGTGATAACCGCGGTCTTGCCCCGGTAATAGTCACTCATTGCTGGCCCCGTGGGCTGGTTTCAAGATAAAACCGCCGCACCCATTTACGGAACAGTACGAGGGTTTCGTCGCCTTTGCAGAAGATCGGCTGCTTCCGGTGCACCTTGTGCTTCCAAATCGGGTAGTCGTCCTGCAGGCCGTCAATGATGCCATTCATCACGGCGTCCCCAGCGAGGTCTTCAATATCTTTACAGACCGTGAGCGTCCAGCGCAGAAGAGTCTCGTTTTGAGTGATCGGCTGGGCCGAGTTGTAAACGATCATCTCGGCGCCGGGTCCGTAGCTTGTCTGAACCCGAGCCAATCCGGGTTGGAACATCGTCGCGTGGAGGTGCCCCGGGATGCCGTTCGCATTCATATCCGCATGAAGGTGCACGGCGCCATCGTCCTCAACGGTTACTGAAGAGGGTGGCGTTTCGTTTTGCTTGTGGACGTATTGAAAATGCTCGGGGTCGCAAGAGTTTTCGGCGATATCTTGGATATGAGTCGGAATCGTAAATTCCACCTGCCTAGGCGCAGTCCAGCTGGCATCCTGCAGTTGCTCTATAACCGGCACCTCCCACATCGGCGCTTCGCCCGTCGGGTGAAACCACATGTAGATCTCGCCGTTGACTTCGCTGGTTGGCCAGTTGTTCACTTTGGCCCGTGAAGGAATGTCCTCGCAGTAGGGAATGTGTTGGCAAGCGCCGTCGGCACCGAACTGCCAGCCGTGGAAGGGACATTGAATGGACTCGCCCACCACGCGGCCGTTGATGCCGAGGTGAGCGCCAAGATGCGGACAATAGGCATCGTGAACCCGCACCGCGCCGGAGCGCGTCCGATACAGCACGAGATCACGGTCCAGCGCCGAAACGGCCTTAACCTCTCCGACCTGCAGCTCGTGGCTTCGAGCGAGCGACCACCAGCCCATGGGAAAGTCAGGTGCAGTATTTGTTTTTGAATCACAGACAGCGATGAGTTCCATGATGATTATCTCCCTTTTAGATCTAGCCGTTGACTAGTCGTCGTTACTGACGAATTGTTACTGAAAAATACTTGAGGATGGTCCGATTTCGTCTGCCACGGTCCTTAGGTAAGTGCCATCTAACCCATAGAAGTCGACCGCGTTCAGTCCCAGAATCAGTTTGCCGTCCTCCTGGGAGAATCCTTTAAACGTATCGGTATAGTACTTTTGCGTGTGGGGCCAGGTACCCTCTGGGTGAGGGTAGTCGCTACCCCACATGATCTGGTTGACGCCAATCGCGTCTTTCATCTCCAAATCTCGGCGCGGCACGCAAGACGCCCCAATGCCGCAGTTGCGCGCAAAATACTCGCTGGGGGCCATGCTCAGGTGGGATCTGAAGTCACCCAACTTGGCCGAGAAGTGGACGTCGGTGTAGTTGTGATCGAGTAGCCTGAGCCAAGAAGGGACCATAAACAGTGTGCCCCCCTCAACGACCATGGCCTTTAACTTGGGAAAACGTTCAAAAACGCCACCCCAGAGCATGAAGGTGAGGGGTCTGTAGAGCCAGAACATCACCTCAGACACGTAGCAGCCCATCGCCCCGGGTAGCGACTCGCTGCGGTCCTCGTTGGGGAAATCGGGACCAAAGTATTCATTTAAGGGAGCGGGGCCGGAGTGAAAATGGATAAAGATACCCAGATCCTGACAGACCTCCCAGAAGGGGTCGTATTTCTTGTCATGGTAGGGCGCGTGGTCCCCCCAAAGCGTTGGCAGCATGACGCCTTTTAGCCCGTTTTCGGCGCACCATCGGGCTGCCTCAATCGCTTGGTCAACGTCGAACAACAGAGGAATGGAGGCGACCCCTAAGTGTCGCTTGGGGTCGTTGGCGACCAGCTCAGCTAGCCATCTATTGTGGGCCATGGCGCCGGCCCATTGGAGTTCGGGGACTGCATCCCGAGGCGAGAGTCCCAAGCCAGCACCAAAGGGCGGCGTGTTGTGCTCGGTGATGCCATCGGGGAAGACGATTTCGGCGGCAATGCCGTCTTTCGCCAGCATTTTCTTGCGTTCCTGGTAGTCCCAGGCGCCTGTCAGCTCCTGCTCTATCGGCGCGCGCCACTCATCATTGATCTCCTTGATCAGGAACTGCTTTTCAGCCTTGTTCATCATGTCGACCTGAATATCCACCGCCATGTCGATGAAGTCGTGATACTTCGCTTCGACATAAGGCTTGTACTGATGGATCGGCAGGCCGGCATGGCAATCGGTTGATACCACAAGTAGGCGGTCGCTCATGATGATTTTCTCCCTGATGACTAAGGTGATAAAAGAAAAGGTTGCTGAAATAAGCTGGTCGGTTGGAGCCGAGCTTGCCAAGCGCATAATGACGCCGGCATAGCTGCTATTAGGGCTAATACCAACATGATTCAGTTGGCTCCCATGGAAGATGGTTGGTGGGCTTCTATTCCTTTCACCAACCATTCGACGGTGCGTAAGAAATTGGATGGTGGTAGCGCAGGATCAGGCTGCTCTAGATCTTCAGCCAGACTCGAGTAGAGCAGGGCGGTTACATCAGTTCGCGCTGTTGCATCCGTCAATGCAGGCGTCGGGTATTTCTGGGTGGCGAATTCGGCGTGAGCGAGACTGATGACCACGTGGGCCAGTGATTTGCATATGTCGGCCGCAGCAACGGGTTCAAACCCAACCTTAATTAAAAAGGTGAGCATTGGTTTGGTATATCCCGCGATAGCTGCGTGGTTTTCAGGCGTCAGATGAGCGGCGAGATTGGGTCGATCCAGAATGACTTGCCGCAGGTCACAAGACCATTTGAGGATGGCGTTCTGCCAGCTTTGATCAGCGGGAAAACTCGGTGTTTTGCTTCGGAAGTAATAATCAAGCAGCGAAGTAATCAGCTCCTCCTGCTTGCCAACCTGTTTGTAAAGTGTGCGGGTTGAGCAGCGAAGCGTTGAGGCGAGATTGCGTGCCGTGAGGGCCCCGGGTTCACCGCTCTCGATAAGGCCGAGGGCAGCCTCGTAGATAGTGTCTGAATCGAGTAGCGGTCTCGGCATGTCGCTTTCTTGTCCTTCCTCGTGTGGTTTAGCTGCTACGACGGTTGTGAGATCCTGTCGCCAGGTCGCCAGGCGCTTGCGGCCTCAAGCGCAGTGTCTAAGCACCAGCCCTATAAAACCAGCGCGGATCAAACGACGTAGTTAAGTAGTCGCCATCCACCCTAAAACTTTTAAGAAAACACTGTTTTCTTACTCGATGGTGTAGTAAAACCAATGGCTCGTCAATGAGCTGAATGTTGACGGCTGCCTCTGGCCTTGACGAAAACGGGACAGTGTAGAGCGACAGCACCCCTTTATTGGCCCTTTCTGAAGGAGCAAAACTCCCATGGCAACTTGCCCATTTACTCACCCACTTGACTTGGACAGCTATCGCGAAGGCATGCCATACCAGCAGCTTGCGGCGCTGAGAAAGCAGGGCAGCTTCGTGCACTTTGAAGATCCCGGCACCGGCGTCCCTTATTGGTTGGCGGTCAAGCGAGATGCTCTGGATTTTGTGTCGCAAAATCCGAAAATTTTTTCCTCACAGGTCGCGGGACCGTTTCCGATGGAGCCGCGCTCTGACACCGAGCGGGAGACGACGGCGGTGATGAACGCCAACAGTTTTATCGCCATGGACCCTCCTCAACACATGGCCCACCGTCGTGTCGTGAGAGATGCGTTTACACCCCGAGCTGTGGCTGCCATGGAGCCGTGGCTTCGAGAGCAGGCGAAGGCCATTGTCGATCGAGTGGCGAGCAAGGGGGCCTGCGAGTTCGTCGAAGAAGTCGCGGCGGAGCTACCGTTGATGGCTATCCTCGAACTACTCGGAGTGCCTCAGGAGGATCGGAAACAGTTCTTTGAGTGGACCAACATCATGGCATTTGCCGACGATCCGGATATCAGCACTGGCATGGACGAAGCCAATACCGTTGCTTTCGAGGTCATGTTGTATGCGATGGAGTTGGCGAAAAAGCAGCGCCAAGGGTTTACCGGGCCGGTCATTCAAGCCCTGCTCGAGGGCGAGGTGGATGGGGTGCCCGTGAGTGACGAGATGTTCGCCTGGGTGTTTATTTTGCTTATGGTTGGCGGGAACGAGAGCACACGTACGGCCCTCGCCCACGGAATGCGCCTGCTGATGGAGCATCCCGACCAGTTACAACACCTCGTGGATCACCCTGAGGATATTCCAACCGCCGTCGAGGAGATGCTGCGCTACAACACGGCGTTCATCACCATGCGTAGAACTGTAACCGAAGATGTCGAGTGGAACGGATACCGGTTCAACAAGGGCGACAAAATAGTCATGCACTATCACGCGGTCAACCATGACGAAGATGTGTTTGGTGACGACGCGATGATGTTCGATATTCACCGGCACACCCGATTGCCAGCCTTGAATCGCGAGCTGCGCTCATTCGGCATTGGGGAGCACTTTTGTTTAGGGATGAACTTGGCGCGACTCGAGATGCGAGTCATGTTGGAAGAAATCCTGCCGCGACTGAGAAATCCAAAAGTGGCGGGAGACATTACCTACATGCGCTCCGCTTTTATCAACACCATTAAAGCTATGCCAATAGAGTTTACCCCGGAGTTGCCATCGAAGCCGGCAGCGGCCTGATCTGAGGGAGGAGTCTATGACTGACGGACAGCAACGCCTCGCGGTGATCACCGGTGGCGGCAGCGGTATGGGGCGAGCCTGGGCGCGGCGACTTGCCAGCGAAGGTGCGCGAGTCGTACTGCTCGATCTGAATGAAGCGGGCATGGAAGAAACGGCTCGTGGTCACGAGGAGCGCATTAGCTCTCGTTCAGTCGACGTGACGGCAACAGAGGAGGTTGCCAAGGTGTTTTCTGACATTGAACACGCGCTTGGCCCTATAGACCGTGTGGCGAACGCTGCCGCGATCATGCCGTTTGGTCGATTGCTCGAGCAGGATCCAAAGCAAATCAATCAGGTCATGTCGGTCAACTACACTGGATTGGTCAATGTTGCCGCCGCCGCTTTACCGCCCATGCTCGCTAGAGGGCAGGGCGAGTTTGTCAGCTTCTCCTCTATGACCGGTTTGATACCAGGCTTGTTAATGGGGGCTTATGCCTCAAGCAAGGCCGCGGTTCAGTTTTACAGTGAAATTCTGTATCACGAGAACAGGGACTCGGGAGTGCGCTTTTGCTGTGTATGCCCCCCGGCCGTCAATACCGCGCTGTGGAAGCAGGCCGAAGCAACTGTCGTCCCCAAGCTCCCCAGCAAAGGAGAGACCCTCGAAGCAGATCAGGTGATTGACGAGATTGAACGTTGTCTGAAGGCGGGTGAGCCCTTTGCCTATCCGGGGAAACAGACGCGGATTGGCGTATTGATGCGCCGCTTTTTTCCGGGGTTTGTATGGCGCGTTGCGCATCAGGCGGAGGGCTTTTAAGCCAGCAATTTCTCGTAACGCGCGTTTGTTAGTCGGATAGCTAGCTGATAGGGTTGATTGGCCGGCCTCCAAAGGGACGATAGTGGCGCTCGGCTTTGCTCGTATACTGGCCCCTCAATGGTAACCGCGGGATTTGGTATGTCGCCGGAAGAACAAAAGCTCGCCCTGGATCTGGCCTATCAGCCGCTGGACCTTGGTCCCATCACGCTGCCCAATCGCTTCATCAAAGCCGGCGCCAATGAAAATATGGCCCTTCGCGGTCTGCCCACCAAAGCGCTGGTGAAACACCACGAAGAGCTTGCACGCGGTGGCGTAGGCCTGACCACTGTGGCTTACCTATCGGTAACCAGGGATGGGCGGACCCTACCAGACCAGCTATGGCTCAGTGAGGAGGCGGTGCCCGCACTGCGTGTTGTGACGGAGGCCGTACACGCTGCCGGGGGTAAGATTTCGGCCCAGATTACCCATGGCGGCTCTTTTGTAACCGGTATCTTTCAGCCTCGTCGCCTGTTGAGCTCGATGTCTGGTCTCAACGCCGCTGGCCTGCTGCGTGGCAATCTTTTTCGTCGCGCGATGAATGAGCGAGATATGGATAAGATGGTGGAGCACTTTGTCGCGGGCGCGATCAAGTGTATGGAAGCCGGCTTTGATGCCGTCGAGATCCACATGGGGCATGGCTATCTGCTAAATCAATTTCTTTCGCCTATGGATAATCAGCGCACTGACGAGTACGGCGGGAGCGCCGAAAATCGAGCTCGTTTTCCGGTGCGGGTTTTAAGCGAGGTGAAAGCGGCTGTGGGACACCGTATGGCGGTGCTTGCCAAAATTAACGTGGCGGATGGTCGGCGCAGCGGCGCCACCGTGGAAGATGCCATTGTGACGGCGAAGCTTCTGGAAGAGGCGGGCGCTGACATGCTCGTGTTATCCGGCGGCCGTAACGTTGAGTCCGGTTGGTTTATGTTTGGAAGCAACATGAATCTTGAGGCCATGCAGCGGGTCTTGGGCCGTTGGTCGCTGAGCGGTATGGCAATTGGTGCGACAGCGAAGACCGCTCCCAAGGTCACGTTCAAAGAACTTTATTTCTGGGAATACTCAAAGCAGATTCGCGCAGCGGTCACCGTTCCCCTGGCGTATTTAGGCGGCGTCAAGTCTGCGGATAATGTGGCAAGGTGTATGGCGGAGGGATTTGAGGCCGTCGTGATTGCGCGGGCGTTGTTGCGAGAGCCCGACCTGGTTACCAAGTGGCGGAATCACCCGGAGGAGCCTTCGCTGTGCGATAACTGCAATAGCTGTATAGCCTATATTTATCACCCCGCGGGTACCCGGTGTATTCATCGACCCCCAAACTCGCTTGAAGACAATCAAATGATTGCCACTTCCTCGTGAGTAACGTGAGGGCGGTGTGTGCACTGCTAAAAAGATCATGTTAAAGCTTGTTTATGACCATCATATAACCGCCCCCGCAGACATCGTTTGGGAAGTCACTACTGGCTTTAGTGATTACGGTGCATGGAATAGTTTTACGCCGGCATGTGACGCCGAGCTGCGACCTGGTGCTCCCATTACGATGACAGTGAAACTGGGACGTCGGGTGATCAGGCAAACTGAATCGGTGTCCGAGGTGGTGCCGCCATCCCTTTTCGAATATCGGATGAAGCCCCTTGGTCCGTTTTTGCGGAGCTATCGCCAGCATAGAATCACTGCCGCGGGTCCCAAGGAGACCCAGTATCAGTCGGTGTTTGTCTTGTACGGCTGGTTGTCGCCCATCGTTGGATGGTTGATGGCCAAGGATCTCAAAGCCGGTTTCGAGCGAATGTCTCGGGAATTGAAAAAGCGCGCAGAGAGCGTGGCGGCTCAGCGTGCTCACAGCGACTGAGCGCCAGCGCGTAGCCAAGTAATGGCGTGCCTGGATGGGTAATGGCGCGCGTAGCCAAATGATGGAGAGTTCAATGAAAACAGATCAGCGTGTAGCCCTGGTCACCGGTGCGAGCCGCGGTGCAGGTGCGGGTATAGCCCGAGCTCTGGGCAGTCATGGTTTTACCGTGCATGTCACCGGTCGATCCGAGGTGGTGGGATCCGCAAAGGCCTGGGATGGCTCGGTGTTGCCCGGCACAATTCATGAAACAGCCGAGGCGATCACATCGCTTGGGG
>Ga0181606_10004468_pt1 | contig 11668 bp, 12 predicted proteins | sample 041ome_10_FD_132994 | JGI IMG/M metagenome (GOLD analysis project Ga0181606, IMG submission 132994) | Coastal salt marsh microbial communities from the Groves Creek Marsh, Skidaway Island, Georgia - 041412US metaG (megahit assembly) | ecosystem: Environmental > Aquatic > Marine > Intertidal...
GCCATCGCGCCATCGATCGTGAAGCAGGTCATCGACGAATACTTCGCGCCGCTGGTGATCGGTGAGGACCCCTTTGATTATGCGTATATCTGGGAAACACTCTATCGCAGAAGTCACGCCTGGGGACGCAAGGGAGTGGGGATGGCAGCCATTAGCGCCATCGACATCGCGATCTGGGATCTGATGGGCAAATTGGCTGGCAAACCGGTGTTCAAACTGCTGGGCGGGCGGACCAAGGAAAAGATCCCTGTCTACTATTCGAAGCTCTATGCTGGGCCGATCGATGAGATGCAGCGCGAAGCGGAGCTGGCTCTCAAGGGCGGCTACAAGGCTTTCAAGTCCCGCTTTGGTTTCGGACCGAAGGAAGGCATGGCCGGCATGCGGGAGAACCTGAAACGGGTCGAGGCCGTGCGCGAGGTGATTGGTTATGACAATGACCTGATGCTTGAGTGCTACATGGGCTGGAATCTGGACTACGCCAAACGCATGTTGCCGCTGCTGGCTCCGTTCCAGTTGCGATGGCTTGAAGAGCCGGTCATCGCAGACGATGTCGCGGCCTACGTAGAACTCAACAAGATGAACATCATACCTATCAGCGGGGGTGAACACGAGTTCTCGCTGCTGGGATGCGCCGAACTTTTGCAGCGCGGTGCTGTCAGCGTGCTGCAATACGATACCAACCGTGTTGGCGGAATTACCGCGGCCCAGAAGATCAATGCAGTCGCCGAGGCAATGCAGGTGCCGGTTATCCCGCACGCAGGCCAGATGCACAATTATCACCTCACCATGGCAAACTTCAATTGCCCGATGAGCGAGTATTTCCCCAAGTTCGATGTCGAGGTGGGTAACGAGCTCTTCTACTATATTTTCGAGGGCGATCCGGCGGCGACCGATGGCTATATCCAGCTCGACGACGATCTGCCGGGCCTGGGCCTGACCATTTCCGACCAGCACCTCGACCAGTTCGAGATTGAAGGGTGATGGCCGTGCAGCGCTTCGATAACCTGATTGGCGGCCAGTGGGCGCCTGCCGATGCATATTCCCGCAATATCAATCCTTCGGACGTCGAGGACAACATTGGCGAGTTCGCATCGTCCTCCAACACAGACATGGATGCGGCGGTCGAGGCAGCGCGATCTGCCTTTCCCGCCTGGGCAAATGCAAGTCCGCAGCTTCGTCATGATGTGCTGCACAGGGTTGGCGAGATCATCATGCGAGACAAGGAGATGCTCGGAACACTGCTCAGCCGGGAGGAGGGCAAGACGCTCGCCGAGGGAATAGGGGAAACTGTGCGCGCCTCGCAGATTTTCACGTTCTTCGCCGGTGAGGCACTGCGTTTGGGCGGTGAAATCGGACCGTCGGTGCGTCCCGGAGTGGATGTGATGGTTGAACGCCAGGCGGTCGGTGTAGTCGGCCTCATAACCCCCTGGAACTTTCCCATTGCGATCCCTGCCTGGAAAGCGGCTCCTGCGCTTGCCTTTGGCAATTGTGTGGTCCTCAAGCCAGCCGAGCTGACGCCAGCTTGCTCCTGGCATCTCGCCAGGATCATCAAGGAGGCCGGCTGCCCAGATGGCGTCTTCAATCTTGTTATGGGCAGTGGCAAAACGGTTGGACAGGCGCTTGTTGAGAACGACCGGGTGGATGGCGTGAGCTTTACCGGGTCCGCTGGCGTGGGGCGGCAGATCGCCACCAACTGCGCGGCAAGCGGCAAGCGCTTTCAGCTTGAGATGGGCGGTAAGAACCCGATGGTCATTCTGGACGATGCCGATCTTGAGCTTGCTGTCGACGTGTCGATCAACGGTGCATTCTTCTCGACTGGCCAACGTTGTACCGCTTCGTCGCGGCTGATCGTGTGTGAGCAGATACATGACGAATTTCTTGAGCGCCTGGTCAGCCGAGCCAGTGCCCTGCGCGTCGGCAATGCCCTCGATCAGGATACACAGGTGGGGCCAGTTGTGAGCGAGGAGCAACTCAATCAGAATCTTGGGTACCTCGATATTGCCCGCGACGAGGGTTGCGAAGTCATTGGAGGAGAAAGACTCGATGGCTCTGGCCATTTTCAGCGTCCGGCCGTCCTCGCGAGAGCAACAAACGACATGCGATCAAGCCGGGAAGAGATCTTCGGACCGATCGCCAGTGTCATCAGGGTAGGCGGCTACGACGAGGCGCTAAGTGTTGCAAACGACACGGACTTTGGCCTTTCGGCAGGGATCTGTACGCGTTCGCTTGCGCACGCCACCCACTTCCGAAAGCATGCAAGAGCCGGGATGGTAATGGTGAACCTGCCAACGGCTGGTGTAGATTACCATGTTCCTTTCGGAGGCACCAAAGCGTCCAGCCATGGCCCGCGCGAGCAAGGCACTTACGCCCGCGATTTCTACACCACGATCAAGACGAGCTACATAACAGCATGACAGCCTATTCCGGAATCTGGCCCGTAGCTCCCACTCCGTTCAACGAAGACGGGACCGTTGACGTTGAGGGCATGCGGCGGGTGCTCGACTGCATGATCGACCAGGGATCGGATGCGATCTGCATACTGGCGAATTTTTCCGAACAGTTCGTGTTGACCGATGCCGAGCGGCTTCAGCTGACGAGGCTTTCGATCGAACATGTTGCGGGCAGGGTTCCTGTCATGGTGACCATCAGCCATTTCTCGACCAGGATCGCGGTGGAGCGGGCGCAGCAGGTCAAGGCTCTCGGCGGTGATCTGGTGATGATGATGGCACCCTATCACGGTGCCCTGTTGCGAGCCGGGCCCGAACAGACTTTTGAACATTTTGCCGAGGTCGGAAAGGTCGGCGTCCCGATAATGGTACAGGATGCTCCGCTCTCAGGAATTGACCTGCCAGTCGAGCTACTGGTGCGTATGGCGAGAGAAATCGAGATGGTCGGCCTTTTCAAGATTGAAAGTGCACAGGCTGCCGCGAAGCTGCGCGCGCTCATTGCTCAGGGCGGAAGGGCGATCGAAGGGCCGTTCGACGGGGAGGAAGGAATAACCCTGCTGGCTGATCTGGAAGCGGGTGCACGCGGAACAATGACCAGCGCCATGATCCCGGACCAGATCAAGCCTGTGCTGCAGAAGTTCCAGGCCGGAGAAACCGAAGCCGCCATTGCCACCTACTCTCGCGTTGCACTGGCGATCAATCATGAGAATCGTCAGTGCGGACTGCGTGCTGCCAAGGCTGCGATGATGGAGGGAGGAGTGATCCGTTCTGACCATTGCCGCCATCCATTGGTGCCGTTAGCAAGGGAACTGAAGGAGCAGTTGATGCGCTACCTCAGGCCGTTGGACCCGGTCGTGCTGTCATGGGGCAAGTAGATGCAGGCTAACCGGGACTTGAAGGCCATTCTCGGGCAAGAGTTGGACACGCTGAAAAAGGCAAGCCTTGCCGACGAGGCTGCAGAGAAGCTGCGCGAACTGATCCTGCTGGAAAAGCTCCCGCCAGGCTGCCCCATAAACGAGCGGGAGCTGTCGGAACTTCTGGGTATCAGCCGAACCCCCGTGCGCGAGGCCATCAGGCAACTCGAGGCGACCGGCCTGGTGGTCTATTCGGAGACACGTCGTCCTCAGGTCGCCGACCCTCCGATGGAGCAACTGGCAAACTGGCTCGTAATTCAGGGTTCACTGGAGGCATTGGCTGGCGAATTGGCTTGCGTGCATGCTACTGACAGGGAGTTGTCCAAGATCGCGCAGTTGCAGGAACAGATGGTCGAGCTTGCCGATGCCCAAGACCGCTTGAAGCTGTTCTCGATAGACATGCGTTTTCATTCCTCCATCGTTGCCGCTTCGCACAATCCGGAACTCGTCGAGGTGCACAACGTCTTCAACGCGAAGTTATGGCGAGCGCGTTTCGTCTCCAGTCAAAGGCATGTGAACAAGACTGTCCAGCTGAGGAAGCACCAGGAAATCGTCGATGCCTTGCTAGCTCGAGACCCGCGCAGGACGGCACGGGCCTTGCGCGAACATCTGGGCAATGCGGAGCACAACATCGCGGCGGCTTTGGCACTGCGGGGATCGAAGGTCATGTCTGCTGCGGTCAGTGGGTGATCCCGGCATGGACGGCCGCCAGTCTTGCTGCATTTCTTCGGCGGAACGAAAGCCCGCAGGTGGCAATGTCTTGTCCATCCGGCAGGGCAGCGGTGCGGAAGTGGACCGCAGCAAAACCGTGTTGATCCCCGGAGGAGCAGTCCAGGTCGGCACACGCGATCCGGTCATCACCGCCGACGGCGAAGGCGTCGTCAGGCGTAAACGGATCGCTGACTTCAGGATGGACGCCGCTTGCGTTACGACCAGACGGTTTGCCGCATTCGTGGACTCGACCGGCTTTGTGACCGAGGCCGAGAGACTTGGATCATCATTCGTTTTCGAAGGGCTGTTGCCCGCCGACGCAGAGCCGACACGAGGGGTGGCAGCAGCCCCTTGGTGGCGCGAAGTTGAAGGTGCAACATGGCGGTCCCCAGCGGGCCCCGGTGCCCCTCTGGCGGATACGGATCATCCTGTTACGCACGTTAGCTGGAACGATGCGCAGGCATTCGCGCGCTGGGCTGGTGGTCGGCTTCCAACCGAAGCAGAATGGGAACATGCCGCTCGGGGCGGCCTTGGTGACGTTCGGTTTCCGTGGGGCGGGCAAGAGCCCAATGACACCGATTTCTTTCCCTGCAATATATGGCAAGGCAGGTTTCCGCAGTTTAACTCCGGCGCTGACGGCTACATTGGTCCGGCGCCAGCGCAGTCATTCGAACCCAACGGATACGGTCTCTACAACATGGTCGGCAACGTGTGGGAATGGACCAGCGAGTTGTTCAAGGTCAGGTCACTCAGCAGCAGCTCCCGGCGGCAACACAAGGGCAAGCAAGGCTTCCGTCTCTCCAAAGGGGGATCTTTCCTTTGTCACGTCAGCTATTGCTACCGCTACCGGATCGCCGCGCGAACGGGGACGTCGCCCGATACCAGCCTCGGGCATCATGGCTTTAGGCTGGTCTATGATACATGAGCCAACAAACGCTGAGGGGCCCATCCCAACGGTGGATCAATTTGCAGAAAGGCGCTGCTTGATGAGGCTTCAACAACTGCTGCCAAAGTGTGTCGCATTTGTCGTGCTTGTCGCCTTGGCCGGTTGTGCGACCCCTCGCAATCCTGCCTCGCACGACCAAATCGTAGCCTTTGCCCGGGATGGCCAGGTGAAGATGTTTTACGACATGCGAATGCACCCTTCGGCGGTGCAGCATGGAAACATGATTTACATTGCCTGGCGAGGGACGGCAGGCCTGCCTCAAGCCATCTCATATGATCTGGCGTCGCGGCGGTTCTCCTCGCAGGTTTCGATCTTCGAAGGCCTCGAATACGATACTGCCTCCAGGGTCTATGCAGCCGACCAGCATACGACGCCGGTCATTTGGCGCGATGCAGATGGGCATCTGGAGATCCTTGCGGGTTGCTACGGCCTCAAATCATTCGAAGTGACTGCATGCGACCGCGCACGAACGATGGAGGCAGGCGATATCGATTCCGGCTGGGAACGGATCGCAGCGCCAATCGCCCCGTCAATCAACTACGCGAAGGTGATGGAGGTTGCGGGAGGAGGCACGGCGATATTCTATCGTAATGGCGGTCACCTTGGCAGTTGGACCTACCGCGTCTCGCCTGATGGCTACAGCGGGTGGGAAGCTCCCGAACGGGATGTGATCGACATGAATTTCGGCGCGCATCCGGACCAATCTTGCTTCGATTTCTACGCGGGATCCTATAGCAACGCGCGCATGAGCCCTGACGGGCTGACCATGCACATCGCCTTCGTCTGGCAGCAGGAATTCGGTTCGCTCGACGTCTGGCCGCCGGAGCTGGCGGATAATGACTGCCGGGTACCCCCGAGCGTGCTCTATTCGGGTGCAAACGTGCCGCAAGGTCGCACCCGGTACAACCTGTACTACCTGGGGGTGGACCTTGCATCCGGGATTGCAAGCAATGTCCGGGGCGAACAATTGACGATGCCTGTAACGCGTTCGATCGCTGATCGGGAGGCGCAGATACTGGATACCGGTGGACGATTGTTTACAGTTCCGCCGACAATCCATTTCGACGCCGACGGAACACCTCGCTTCTTTGGAGTCATTTCCGGGGAATCGCCCAACAGCGGATGGTTTACGCAAGTCCGGTTCGTTGACGGCGACTGGCGCGAGACGCGTATCGTTCACACATCCAATGTGTGGAACGCGTCACTTGTCGACTGGGACGCGGAGGGGAACTTGCGGGCATTGGTCATCGTGGGTGATGGTGAGGAGGAGGCCGCGCCAGCAGGGCCGACCGATCTCAATGGTTTCGGTTGGGGGGAACGGATCGAGGAGTGGGTCTCCGCCGACGATGGCACCAATTGGTCCCGGCGCCGTGTGATCGTGCCGCAACCCGGGATGCGCTTCCAGAACCTGCGGGCTGTCTCGACCGGCATGGGTAGCTATTCGAACGAGGTTTTCCTGTTTTACGGATGGAATGCCGACGCCAGCCCCGGCGAGGGTGTCGCCTTCCTATGGGATGACCGAAGGTAATCCTGCGAACGGAACCCTATTGCGCCTCGAGCGATGCCACCACTTGTGGATAGACGATGCCTAGCCACATCGCCTGAGTGACTATCCCGGTCGAAAATTCGTGGACCTGATCGACCGGTCGCGCTGCGATCACTTGCTCAAGCGTGTGCCCCAATCGCGCATGTTCAAGCAGTATCTCGTGAATCGCGGACAAGATCTCTGTATAGGTGACAAGCTCGGCGCGCGTTGCAAGCGGGCCATGGCCCGGCACAATTACGGTCTGCTCATTGGCCATTCCTGCGATAGCTCGCTGGCCTGCGATCATGCCGCTAAGGGTGCCGCCGTATCGGGCATCGATAAAGGGGTAATTCCCGGTGTAGTTCCAGACATCGCCCGCGTGAATGACATTTGCTTCAACCAGATAGGTTGCGATATCGCTGCTGGTATGCCCGTTTGGCAAGTAGATCAGACGGACATGATTGCCGTTCAGGAAAAGGCTCATTTCTTCAGGAAAGGTGATGATCGGCAGGGCAGCTGGCTCCGCTTGGGGTACGGTCAGCCCTAGCAGTTCGATTTCGGTGCCTTCGGCGAGCAATTTTCGCGTATTGTCGTGCGCTGCAATGATAGCGCCCTCGGAGCCGAACGGTGCATTTCCCCCAGCGTGGTCGTGGTGATAATGGCTGTTGATCAGGAAGCGGGGAGAACTTCCGCCCATCGCGGCGATCGCCTGCCTTATCGCGGGCTCTGACTCCTCGAACTGGTCATCGACCATGAAGGTTCCGTCCTCGCCGACCGAGACAAGCACATTGCCGATTGCCCTTCTTCCCTGCAACACGAACAGTCCCTCGGAGACAGATATTACTTCTAGGCTCAGGTCTGTAACAGTGACTGCGCTGTACGGAGTTTCGTCCGATTGCGGCGCATCATGTGCCACGGCAGCGATCGGCAGTGCTGCAGTTACCAGCGCAATTGCAATGGGAAGTCTTGTAGATCTGGCCATGGGGTCGCCTGTGCCTCGATTGGTAGTGTTCAGTTTGTTGCGGCCACCGGGGCCCTTCAGGGACTTGCGTCAGTAGGGTGGTTTCATCCGGTGATCATTCGACGACGATCCGAGAGTCAATCGCCACCGATATCCTGCGCGCGCGAGATATCGAAATGATAGTCGATGCTTTCAAAGAACCGCTGCATGAATTCTGGATCGTTGCGCTGTTCTTCGGTTAGATCATTTCGCCGATCTACATCGAGTTCGAAGCCGCCGGGTTCAAAGATAAACAGAGTGCGTGCGGGTTCGTCACCCAGTGTCCGGGCGGCGTGATAGGAATTTGGCGGGACATAGATCATATCCCCTGCTTCAAGGATGCGAACCTCGCCTTCGACGGACCATTCCATTTTGCCGCTCAAGACCAGGTAGGTTTCCGAATGCGTTGCATGCCGGTGCCCCGGGGCAGAATTGGACCCCACAGGGAAGGTGAACTCCATTATCGTGAAGCGGCCCTCGGTCTGATAGGCATTCAGCAGAATCTCGATCCGTTCGCCTGGGAGAGACCCGTTGCGGGACAGGACAGGTCCTGTTCCGTGCTCATAATAGACATGAGGTGCCGTCGCACGAGCGTTCACCTCTCCATCCTGCGCATTGACCACTGATCCAGCACAGGTCAGCAGCGAAGCCAACAGCATGATCGTCGCCCGACATTTCCGGAAATTTTTCAAATTCATGTTCTCCCAGGGATCATTCCGTTTCTGCATGTTCTTCTTTGAACTCGATCATGATGAGGTGCATTTCCTCATCGCCTGAATTGGTTCCGCGGTGCGTTGCCGGTTCGCGCCACAACACTTCTCCGGCTTCGATCCGGTATTCAGTGACATTGCCATTGGCATCCACAGGATTGGAGATGATGGGCGTCAGGGCCACCACCAGATTTTGCGGATGCCCATGAAAATCGGTGGTGACGCCGGGTGGATAGCTAACGTCCAACACCCTCACCCGTTCGTTTTCAAGGATCACCCGATATCGTTCCGGCGCTACTTGCACCGGATCAGGCTGTGTTTGGGGTGAGCTTGATACTGTTGCCAGATTCGATGCCTCGGCGTCAGGCGTGGCACATGCGCCAAGCAATAGGGTGATTGCCGACAAGAATAGCGAACTGGCTAACCAGCCTGCTCGTCGCCGATCATTCCTGCCGGTGGCCAACTGGTGTCGCCTTGCGGTTTGGCATGCCATCCCGTTGCGTTTTCCTTCTGCTTTTTGGGCCATCAGCAGCCCGCATTCCGAGAATGCTTGATCTTTAAGGAGGCGGCAAACGTCGAGATCATCGCTTGCTTAATATCAAGCGTAAAGTCGAACTCTTGGTGTGTATTGCACTCCGCGTTGCATAACCGGGCAATATTCAGCCTATCGCGGCAGTCCTGGCGAGAGCTCTGGAGTGGCCGATCCGCTGCCATCGTCGTGTTTGGGCCTAGGCGCCGCCCATCTGAGGCATGGGCGAATAGATTGCGCGCTCCACCGAGCTGACCAGCGCAAGCGCGTGTTCGTCAGCAAAAGGCAGGAACTGCATCATGATAACCACGCAGATTTCGCGATGCGGGTCGATCCAGAAATAGGTGTTCGCCAAACCCGCCCAGGACAGGCTTCCCGCACTTCGTCCGTCCGGCCCCTGCCTGCGATTGATCAAGCCGGCGAAGCTCCATCCCGGTTGTTGCCCCGCAAATGGCTCGAAATCCCGGCAGATCGAAGGCGCAATGCTTGTCATCCGGCCAACCGCCAGATTTCCCGTCTGGCTCTCGAACAGCAGGTCTGTGCTTTCTGGGCGAAGCAACCTGCGGCAACCCAGCCTGCCCTTGTTCAGCAACATGCGGCAAAAGTGGACGTAGTCCGCCGCCGAGCTATAGAGCCCGCCACCTGCACTGTGGAACTCCGCATTGTCACCACCGCCGATCACGGCATTGGCGGGTTCGAACGAATTCTCGGACCTGGATAGCAAAGGCACAAGGCGCGTTTGATCGGTAGGTGCTGTGAAAGATGTATCGACCATTCCCAAGGGGTCGAAGATCCGTTCCTTCAGGACATGGCCAAGCGGCTTTCCGCAGACGGTCTCGATCACTATGCCCAGCCAATCCGTGCTTATCCCGTATTGCCAATCGTCCCCGGGATCGAAGGCCAGCGGGGCCTGGAGAGAAGAGAGCGAACCAGCAACAATCTCGCCCTGCGCCTGCAAGATTTCGGCGTTGAGAAAACGGTATCCAAAGCCTGCCGTATGCGTCAGCAGATGGCGCAGCGTGATAGCGCGCACGGGAGGTCGCAAGACTGCGCGACGGTCTTCGTCGAAGCCGACAAGGACATTCACCTCACTCAATTGAGGAACCAGACTTGCCAGTGGCTGATCCAGATCAAGCTCACCGTCTTCAACCAGTTGCAGCGCGGCGAGGCTGGCTATCGGCTTGGTCATCGAAGCGATGCGGAAGACCGTGTCCGTGGCCATCGCCCTTTCGGAGCCGGGATCGGCGATTCCCATGGCTGAGATTCCGACCAGATCTTTGCTGTTGGCGACAGCCAGCACTGCTCCGGGAACGCTATTGGCGCCAATGCGCTGCTTCAGAACTGCCTGAAGACGATTGGTCAGTGAAGATGCGCGGCTAGACATATATCTCGATTGAGTTACCGGACAAATGGGTGCGATTCCAGCCGAGCTCGCACGCGCGGGGGGGATCTTGTGGCCGCCGGCCGATCGTCTGAATGACTAACCGATCATCCATCCTGCAAGCCTCCGAGCCACGATTTTCACGCAGATCATCGCCCACCCAAGCGAGCGAACCCAAGTCGCTCGCAAGAGCGTTGGATTTTGTTCACCGGGCTTGGACGCGATCGGCATGCCAATGTACCGCACAGGACAGATCACCGGTATTTCCGCTGGCCAGGAGTAGCGTAGATGAGGTTTAAACCAGTTCCCAGCCTTCTGATTTGTGCTGCCCTGTCGCTGCAGGCTTGCGATGAGACGCGGGTGGAAGGGCCCGCTCCTGCAGACTCAGCGTCTGCAAACGGCTCGGGTTATGCAGACCTTGAAGGCACAGTCATCAACTACGCGTATGACGATTTTTCCGGCTTTGACCTGATCTGGGAGGATGGCGACATCCGCTGGGAAGGGAGCGAAGGTGCCTATTACGATGGCGTGGTGCGCCAACGGCCAGCACAGGTCTCAAGGGTCGCCGATGGCATCTACTTCTCATCCTGGCCCGGCACTGGCGGCGGTGGAGACAATGTCGTGCATGACTTTAACACCATGCAGGTCTCAGCCCATCTTGGGACGCGTGACTTTGGCGTGATCCTGATTGCTGGCGATATCCACTGCTGGGATCGTCCCGACTGCGTCATTCCATCGACCGAGCTGACTTCCGATAAAGACACCCAGCCTGCGATCGAGGCCAACACGCGCCGGTTCAACCTGCCTTCGCGTGCCGATCTGCGCCGGCCGGATCGTCCCTTGCTGCCACGTGATGTCGCAGCGCGCGAGGAACTGGCGGGCAAGACAATCGTATTCGAGCAATCGACAGGAATGACCCGGATAGCGGTCGATGGTGACGTGACGCATGTATTCGATAATGGTGTGCAGGCAGAGCCACAGCAGACATATGCCACCAGGATCGCCGACGGCATCTACTTCCTCTCTTGGGCTGGCCCAGCAGGTGGCAACCACATGCTCTTCAACACGATCACGCGAAAGGTCTATGACCACCTGCAGCCGGACCTGATCCGCGGCGAGCAAATCTACGATATCAGCTGTTTTGATGCATTCGCCGCCTGCAAAACCGCTGATTGATCAGGAAGGCCTCGCGGTCTTCGTCTGCCTGAGGCCTACCTGTATCGACTGCTACCAACGCCTTTCGACACGCGATAGCCAGACTCCTGGTATAGCTTTCAGCCTGCCGATCCAATGTCTGGCCGGGAATGACTTTGCCAAGGCCTAGGTCTGTGATGCAGCAACCATTAAGGCCTGCCAGCTCCATGCAGCGGACGCATGACTGACGTGGTCGGTCATCCCGGTGCGCGGCAATGAACTCGTGAGCCCCAAAATCGATGTTCCGCCACGCGCAGAGGCCCTTCCAGCGCTGTGCTTGACGGCATGATTTCCGGCCAAGGTTCTAAACC
>Ga0181606_10004469_pt1 | contig 11668 bp, 10 predicted proteins | sample 041ome_10_FD_132994 | JGI IMG/M metagenome (GOLD analysis project Ga0181606, IMG submission 132994) | Coastal salt marsh microbial communities from the Groves Creek Marsh, Skidaway Island, Georgia - 041412US metaG (megahit assembly) | ecosystem: Environmental > Aquatic > Marine > Intertidal...
AATTACTTTGTTTCCACACAAACCGGCGCCCAGTTGCTCGTCGAGGGCGACTTGTACTCAAAGAACAAGAAGAAACACTAACTAGCAGACCGCCATCCCGTGTGCGGAAGCCTTTTGTAATCAAATGAATCAAATGAGTCAAAAAACTTGAAGACACCTGTCGCTCGAGCACACTGAATGAATCAAATCAGTCACACCGCTGCCCCGCGAGGCGCGCCACTCGCCCGCGCGGGGAAAAACAAAGAAACGCCCCGAGGGGAGACGTCGTTTGAGAGTTTAAACCGAGCTACCCGCGCGTAGCGCCCAGAGGACGCGAGGATGTAGAAAGCACGCGACGTTCTCGCAGATCCGCTGGGGTTCGTGCAACAAAGCTTTGCTTCCTCTCTGCGCGAAGGAAAGCCGACGGATGGTGATCACGGCGTGTCGCAGGCGATGCAGATGTTGATTGAAGACGGTGCGATCTTTGATTCGATCCCAGAAATCAATGCGTGTGGAGGCGTGGAAACAATCAAACCGAACACGCTCGTGCGCTTTCGGGCGCTCGTGCAGGACATGTACGAACCAGAGTATTATGCCGGCGCGTATAGGGACAAAGCGACGGGCGCGTGGATGACGACCAAGTACACGGAAGCACCTGCTCCTTGTGTGGATATTGGTGAAGATTCGGTTCTATTCGAGCGACGAGTGATGTACTGCGTACCTGTGCCGGCGGAGAGGGAATGGGTGCGCGAGCACGAGTCAGAGTTCTCAGTCAAAGACGGCATCAATCCTGACTCTTGTAACCCGAAGCGCGCCAGAGACGGAGATGAGATGGATGTTTGTGATGATCACGCGGCGCACGTGAGATCAGACGTGATTAAACCGATGTTAATTAGACCAGACATTGAACACGTTCACAAGGCGAGCGCTGCTGATAGATTGGCACCTGATACTCCCGAACAGGTTGGCGATGGCGAACCGCGAGAAGAGTCTCTTGACCAGCTACTCAATTTTCCGATTGTTCCTGAGAGTCGAACGCCGTGTATTGTGAAAATGTACGGGGAATCGGATGAAGGTTTGAAGCTTAACGACGTCGTCGAATTTGTGGGATTGGTACATTACGCCATCGATTCATTCAGAAAAGAGTCGCAAGACGAACAGATGGATGAAGCGATGAAGGCGTTCTATGCGACGTCATCGTTTGCGGAAGAAGATGCAGCGAAGAATCCTGCAAGCAGCCTCGTTCCGAGATTCCATGCGTTGGCGTACAAAGTCACCTCCCAGAACTTGTTCGTAGACTCCACTCCATCGCAGAGATTCATGCGGACAGATTTGGAAGCTCAATCTGCTATCGCTTTGGATCAAGTACAAAGTGTGCGCGAGAAAATCTTGGGTGTAATTTCGAACGCACTCGGAGGAGACGCTTTCGCTGCTGAAATAGTGCTGATGGCCATCATCTCGCGCGTTCACACGCGAACAGATATGCTCACTCTAGGCAAAGTATCGCTCAATCTGACCGGATGTCGTTCAAATGCGGAAGCTTGTGTTCCGGAACTACTTTCCTCTGTGATCAGTAAGATTTGTCCGAGTGTTGCGCATTTATCAATGACAGTCCCGTCTTTGAATGCTCGCCCGTGGACGCCTAGAAAGGACTATGTTTACAACCGTCTGCGATCTGGACCGCTGCAGCTCGCCGCTAGCACCGTGCTTGTCTTGGATGAATGCCGTCTCGAAGCTGGCACGCTGACAGCAAACGGAGTTCGTAATGTCGAAGCGTTGAAATCGCTTTCTGCAAGCCAAGAAGTAGAGTATGACTTCGAGTACCATCAGATGCGTGTTCAGGTTGACATTCCACTCATTATTTTGTCGGATACGAAGAGCATTGTACCCACAGATTTGGTGGTTCCGCTTCGTCAAGTTCGCGATCCGATCGCCACTGATGTAAGTGATGAAGAGCTTCAAGTGATGCGCAAGTTTATCGCTAACGCGAGGATGATGAAACACTTCATCTCTGAAGAAACTTCTGCTGAAATTGAGGCTGAAATAGTCTCTGCGCGCAAAGCTGACAACGCACTGTCACAAACTGATTTGCACATGATGCTAACAATGGCGCGACTGCAAGCCCTTTCAAAAGGTTCGGCAGAGGTAACAAAGCAAACTTGGACGGACACGGTCGAAATGAGCAGACGCATCCAGGAACGCATTCGAGTTGTTGAATAAAGTAGAGAGTTCGTTTTCCCCCGCTGTTGCCACTTCTTGCCTCTGCGCTACCCCCTGACCCATCTCGGAATCGTAAGTAATATCGCGAGTCAATGAGCCGCAGACACTTAGGGTCGCTCCTTCGACGCATGAACGCGCGCGTGGGACGAAGTCCGCTTCGTTCTAGTCAAGGTTTGAAGCTCTGTGCCTGCGAGTCTAGGCTTCTCTGTAGCGCACAAACGCACACAGCACCTTACATGGCTGGAAGACGCATGCGGACTTTCGCATCTTCGTCTTTAGAAGACAGTGGAGCCGGAACGGTACCTAAGCCTTCTGGTGGTGATGAGTCAGCGAACGCAAGGAAGGACTTGTACATGTTGTTCACGTGCGGGCAGTGTGAAACTCGAGCCGTGCGTGGATTTAGTAGACAGGCGTACGAAAACGGTGTCGTCATCGTCACATGTCCGGGGTGTCAGAGTAAACACGTCGTCGCGGATCGCATGGGTTGGTTTGGAGAGCCGGGCAGCGTGGAGGATTTTATAGCACAAAAAGGAGAGGAGAAGGCCCAAGGCGATGGGTCGACAAAAGTGACAAGAGGCTCCGTCAAGTTGGCAGAGGGCGAAGACGGTACCTTAGAAATAGACAAGGAAGAACTCGAGGCTTGGATCAAGACGTTTTCATCATCCAAACCCAATTAAAGCTGAGGGACGACCTCAATTCCTCTCTTAGCCACTCTTAGTTTCACTTATGGTATGGAAGTGCTTTTTAGGTAGTTGCCAGTCCGCATTGCCACCCACGCTCCTCGACCCGCGCCGCTGCGCGCGTTCGGCGACGAAGATTGCATATTGCTACGCAACGCACATCCTTCATCTTCTTAAAGCCGTCTCACCAGCGCGCGTTCAATATTGTGATCAAACGTGCGTAACGAGAGTCAGAACGAGCCGGGGACATAGCCTTGATGTCCGATTTGCAGAATATCCCCGAGGTTACTCGAGTCGAGCTTCAGCCACAGTGGCAGAAGGTCCAGCAAGATTCTAGAGGACGGACTGAGTCGAAGGCTCGCGAGGCGTCCTGCTCAACGGCTCTAGTTGGAAACGAGTACAGAGAGTTCTTTGTGTCGCTAGACTTCAAGCTTGCGCCAGAGGGAGAGTGGATCAATCGAGCGCGCATCATTCAAGCTTTTAGAGATTGTTTCCCGAAGAAACCGGTCCAGGATGAACTGTTCATAAACGCTCTGGGTAAGCATCTTCGAAATCTCTTTCCAGATGGAACTTTGAAGAAGAGGAAATCACTTTACAATGTCACATGTGAGCAGCTTTCGTCGACTCGATGGACGCCAGTGATGACAAATAAGAAACGCGCCAGGGAGGAACGCTTTGGCGAATTACAGAATCCAGATAGATGTCGTATAGTGCAGGGTAAGCAGGAAGGAGATATTTCATCGAGATACATCACCGAGTTGCTACAGCTATCGTGCGCAGTTGCGTTGGTCGAGCACAAGCTATTTCCTGACGCGAAAGAGCTCTCGGAGAGCTTCAGCGCATTTAACGCGTGGCGGGAGCACTTGGCGGGTGATTTTCGAGGTGATGACTCGAGCGTAACAGTCGTATCGGTAGGAGACGGTACTACTCCGCGCACGGCAGCTTTATTTGCATTTCGTACAAAGTTTCAATGTGTTGCTCTCGATCCTCAGATGGATCCAAAAGAGTACAGCATTGAGCGGCTCCAGAGCTACAAAGCAAAGATTGAAGAATTGCGAATATCGGCTAGAAGAGTCATTGTAGTGATGGTACACGCGCACGTCTCTTTGGCTACCACCATGCGTAGCATCAACAGCGATTCGGGAACGGCCGCATGCATAGCGCTTCCGTGCTGCAACTGGTACGCCAAAATCAACGCTCCGAATCCAGTCGTTCCGGAATACGGCGACATGGGCGTGTTGTCCCCTCATCGTACTGTGCGCGTGTGGAAGAATTTGCCATGCGGAGACTCCGACGGCGGCAAATCGACTTAGTCTTGTGTAAAATATACAGTAGAAGTTGGTCTAGTTTCAACATCCGAGGCTTGGAGAGATTCACAAGCTCGCCTTGCTTTCTGACGCCACTCGCACGCGCGAGAATTCGAACATGGAATCGCTTCAAGATGCGGTGATGAAACTGCAGGACGAACTCGACCTGAAAATTTTTCGTCCGCTTCAGAAGCGAGCTTTCGACGCGTCTTCGAAGTGTTGCGAAAGTAACAAGCCTCGACAAGAGTTTCAGCGTTGCCTCGAGCGGGCTGGTCAAGAGACGGCGAAGACGGAGCACGCTGTAATGCACGAACTCAACGCGTTCCAGGGTCGAGTGCAACGATGCGTAGTTCAGTGTCAAGACAAGGCGCAGGGCCTCGTAGATTCGAAAGGAGTTGAGGCTGCTCAAAACAACATGGAAAAGTGTGTGAATGAGTGTGGGGCATTTTACAAGAAGGAGCTCGACGGAATCGGTCGCAAGTTGATGAAAGAGTTCAAACCGTAGAAGTGCGGGCGATGGCTGCGTATAAGTTCTAGTGTAGAGTCAGGTGAACGTCTGAGCCCTTAACTATTATTGCTAGAAGTGCTAGAAGTGTTGTCACGACATCTTAGTTTTGCCATGTCTTACCCGCGCAGCGCAGCGTTTGCGAACATAAAAATGATTCACCTCCCGAATGAGCATCAACATGGTGGGCAATACTGTCGATAGCAGAATAGGAGTGATTGAGGCTAGCTTGTACTCGAAAGGATATGCTTCTAGTCCACCCAGTGAGAATGGATGAAAGAAAGCGCGCTCGGCGGCATGGAAAGCTTTTGTCGCACTCAAGGATGCTTCATCATATCTCGATTCAACGAGCAACCGCTTGGTGTCTTGAAGACTGATTGACGCGGTATTGATGAGTTCTACGATGACTTCTGGTACTGCAATGTCGCCGATACTCGTTATGACGTCATCAAGAGACTTCAAATTGGAAATCGCAGCAACAGCGTGAGAAGTCAAACGACTGCGCACGAGCGCATCAATCTCCCAATCAGCGAAACCCGAACTCTGAGGCGGTAAAATCTTCATTCCATTTTTTTGCAGTCGTTCTGTGACTCCCAAGTGAGACCTAAGCTGTTGCACAAGGACATTGAGCACCGTGGAAATTTGTTCCGAATTGAGCTTGCGCTCTCCTTGCTCGCCTTGAGCGCATTTCGGCGGGTTTAGAATCATGACACCACCCCAACCTTCGACCATGAATGAATTGGAATTGGATTTTGAGCCGTCATCGTTCAACAAGTGGAGAGGACACTCGTTGTGAGGTGGCACATACACCACGAAATGCAGGGGCTTGCCATCGACTGGAGTGTAAGTCACCGAAGTATCTAGCGGCCAATCGGAATCGATAAAAAAGGGCGTTTGACTCGAATGAACGACGTACGCCTTGTAGGTTTCAGACCAAGCGGGACGCAAACGACTTGGTGCGTGACGCAACACTTGCGACTCAACTTTCATGTCCACCAATCTCTGCAAATTTTGTGCAACGTTTCCCAGAAATGAGCGCTCCACGTCTCGTTCGAAATCCCAACTAAAAGAGTAACCATCCGTAGGAGCGGCGTTCACGAGCGTGAACGACGCGAGTAACGTATTGTCCGAAGTCGCGAGAAAAGGCGCGAGATGGTCGCTCGTTAACTCTGACATCTCGGCGAATATGGCGCGGATGCCGCGACGCAACACTTCTGTCAAATCCACCGAAGCTTGTAATCGAATCCAAGCGGCGCGATGTGTACCCATAATAAGCGAATCACTCGCTAAAGACTGTGGACCAGTGTATGCGATCAACACGATGTCATAAGTCGACTCGGACGTTCCACAAGTAGCCATGCGCGTCCTAATCCAGGCGTCGACGTCTTCGTCGTACGATAGCTGTTGCGAGCTGCTCCAGCTCTCCGTGACAGCGACGCAAGAAGCAGAGTTGGGAGTGACGACTTCCAATTTAACATCCTCCATCTCGTCTTCTAACGTCTGCACGATGTTTCTCACGTCTTCAACAGCGCTATCCGTCCAAATCCGAGCCTTCAAGCCACGCGGCGCGTTGACTTTGAAATGTCGCAAAAGCGCGTCAAAGTCCATTTTTAAAGGTCTCTCACGCGGTGTCACGCTCACGCGATACGCCGAAAACGTCAAAGCAGAACCGAGAATCATAAACATCGCGATAATGATCACCAACCGCTTCGTCCCCGGCGTTTTACCCCCTTTTGCGAACGCATCGAATTCCTCCTTTTCTCCTCCTCGCAAACTCTTCAGCTCTGTCTTAGAAATCGATCGCGGTCCGTACCGTCGCGCTCGAACCAACTCGCTCAACACCCTCAGCGTGACAATCATCAATAATCCATACATCGCCAATCGATCCTCCGACACGCCCCCGAGCGCCTCCCTCAGGCTCGCGATCGCATCCATATTGCACAAAAGACTGGGCAGTTACCACGCGGTGCGAAGCCGAAAATCCAGTCTCACCCACTCTCACCCGGTGCGCCGCGCTGACGACGAACGCGAACACCCGACACGAACGGTATCTCCCGTCACCTCGCTCTCTCGTTCAACCGTCGTCTCCCGCGTGCGGTGTGCGCATGCGGTGTGCGCACGAGTCTGTGGTTTTGCCGTCTAGGTACTCGAGCGAAACGCAGACGAGTCGCCGATCGCTCGCACCCGCGCGTGCGTCGCACGTCCGACCGAGACTTTACTTTACGACGGACGGACGAGGATGACGGGAAACGGGTCCAAGGATGAGGACGACGATGACAGAGACGCGGGGGTGGGTGTCGAACGGCGAACGGCGACGACGGCGACGACGATGACGACGACGGCGACGACGGCGACGAACGTGCCTGATGATGATGACGAGAAAGACGTGCTGACTCGGCTGACGGCTGACGTGGGGAAAACGACGCTGTCGACCGGGAATACGGACGATGACGCGCCGACGGAGGATGGTGGTGGCGGTGCGTTCGTTGTGTTCGTTTCTGGTAAACAGGAGAGACAGACGACGTCGAGAAGCGGTGGGAAAGGAGGCGGTGGTCGGTGTAAACGGAGAAGCGAAGAGGTGGCGACGAGCGCGCTCGGTTGCGAAGTGCTGCACGAATACGGGAAAGGGTTTTTAGCCGCAACGCCGAGTGCGTGGGTGCACGAGTGCGAGGATAGTGGGATGGTAGTGTTTTCGTCGGGAAACTCGATAATCTCAGCGAGATGGCTCGGGATGCAGACCTGCCGTCGGACGCGAACCCAGCGCACGTCGTTACGCAGTTGAGAGCGACGTCTGGACATCATTTCTTGGACGAACTCAGGGGTAAGTGGGCCTTTTGCATGCTTCATCCGCAGCGTAACGCCGTGTTCGCGGCGGTAGATAGTCAGGGAACGCATGCAATCTACAGGGGACGCGGTTGCGAAGGAGGTGTCGTGGTTTTGCACTCGCCAGCAGGCAATGGATTTGTGCCGCGCGATTGTCAATCGCTCGATGTCTTTTTGGATCTACAGAAAATTCCAGCAGGAAGCTTTATAAGCGGAAACCGTCACATCTCACCGCACAGATACGTGTCGATGCGGTCAGATGAAAATATTATGGACTCTTTCGCGTACGATGCACATCACGATACACACAAATCACATCAGCAGAAACAACACATGAGTCAAGTCGATGAATGAAAATGTTCAACATTGAAACCAATCTGTAATTTGCACAGCTACTAAATCGCGCCGCTAATTGAGTACTAACTCTTCTAATCTGTTTGCGTCGTCGAGATGCTTCACAACTTTGAAACTCCAAAATTCCCGCGACTCAGTTTTGGCTGCAAAAGCTGCTCGTACCCCGGTGGCGTGTGAGATTTGTTGAACGGCGCATCCTGAACTTCGTCATACAGACGTCGATACACGTCACCATCACTCGCTCCCAGCGCAGAGTTGAGAAAGTAATCGTGGAGTCCGAAAGAATCCACCAGAGCTGCGGCGTCTGGTCTGAGTTCGGCGAGAAGTTTGAAAATTTCTGTACGAATGTCGGACGCTTGCTCTGCGTCAATGTAGCCATCTTCAAGGAACTCTCCCATGGTGTCATCCATGCCGCAAAGTCCGTGGAGACAGACTAATCGATGGAGAACTCGCAATGTATTGGCACTCACTCGTCTCTTAGTCTCTTCATACGCGAGTACAAAGTTGTACATGACGACAAATGCGCAATGAGCTTTAGCAGCGCCAATCCATTGCACCATGTGCACTTGCATGGTTTCGTCGGGTGACATGCTACCGGCCGCCGTTGATGCTTCACTCACCAATCGCCACGCTCGATGCGCATACGCCTCTAGTATTGCGTTCTCATCGCGCATACTCGAGCCCATTTCAAGAGAACTACGGTTGCTGACGCCTCGCAGATATGAAAGCGCCGTTGGCGGTGCCGTTCCATCAAGCATTTTTCGATAGGATTTTAGAAGGTAACGCGCTGTTTGTAGGCATAAGACGTTGTTGTCTCCTTCGTACGTAACGTTTGGCGCGTAGGTTGCGAATGTGGTGCCGAATCCTGCCAAACTCATGTATCCGTGGCCTCCGCACGTGAGCCTACACGCCTCAATCGCATCTTTGGTTGCCCACGAACAGTACGCCTTCAAGCCACTAGACGTGGCGTGGAGTTCTGGAAGTGCCGAATAGTCCTTCTTTTCTCTAGAATCTTTCTGAAACTCAAAAAACATGCGTCGCATGTAATCAGAGGTGCAGTGAAAGGCGAAAGCCTTTGCGAGAATCGGGAAAAGAGTTCTTTGACTATGTTGGTAATCGAGCACTTGACGCTCAAATCCAGTTTCTCTATCCGCGTTCGACTGACGTCTGACCAAGTTATAGCGGACGGCGATGGTGACCGCCTTCTTCATGTAGAGAGCAGCGTTCATCACAATGTCCGAACGAATGAATACCATGGTGCCGTATGAAACTTTTGCCACGGGCGGCGGCGTGTACGTTCCGTCTCGCTCCACTTTTGAATGACCCATCAACATTGCTCGTCGAGGTATCCGAACGTGATCGAATCTCAAGAAACCGTTATCGATAGCGTTGTATCCCATTTTGTTTCCAATATCTCCTATCGTGCACCCGGGCAATGGTTCATGATTTTTGTTGTTGCGAATTTGGACGACAAACGGATGAACCCCATGATCGACACCCTTTGTGAAGAGACGCGCCATCACCACGGCATGTGTCGATGTCTTTCCGAGACCTCCGGGCCACCATTTCGTACTCGTCAAGGTTGGCGAATGCACGATAAACTCTTCCGTCTCTCCATCGTACGTCGCCGTCGTCTCCAAACCCCTCAAATACGTCCCGTGTCCCAGCTCTGTCTGCGCGTACGTTCCAACGCACTCCAACTTTACGCACTTTGGAATCCAATACTTCCGCTGGTCTTCGTCTCCCTGTCCTTGAATCGTCGGTATAAACATCCCAAGGTGTAAATCCAATCCACTCGGTTCATCGATGAGCTCACGCATGATTCGAGCCACCGCAACCGGTTCCTTTTCATCCAACGCTGCCGCCGCTCTCGGCAACGCCAGCATCATCTCCAGCGTTCTCCTGTACAACTCCTCCCTCTCCACAAAGTACTTGCCCCGTTTACTGAACACTTTTTCCTCGCTCATGACGTTGGCAATCTTTTCTCGCAGCGCGACGTTTTTTGCACCGCCCGCGAGCAAGGTTTGCAACTCTTTCGAGTCGAAACTCGCGCGCGCTCGTTCTCGAGCCAAATCCTCAGTCGGTTCACGCGCGTTAGCGACGATGACTCGCGTGCTCGGCTGCACGAGCGTGCGCGTGCGATCGTCGACGCGATCAGACGAAGACGTCATTTCGTTCGTTCGTTCGTTCGTTCGTTCGTTCGTTCGCGTCCAAAGTCTGACGCGCGCGGGGCGATTGATTCACAACAAGATGGAAAGGATTACATTACAAAGACGAGGCGTTTGCGAGAGAGGAAACGGATAGAAACAGACGGACACAGATGGAAAACACAAAACCTAGCTAGCTACTTGTTCGCCTTGCGAGATTCTAAAACGGCTAGAATTCTTCTGAGGGTGATCCCTTCGCCTGGGCCGTAACCGTCGACGACGCTATCCACGCCCGGGAATTCGCCACCCTGTTGCAGACGGTTGCGCACCATGACGGAGAAGGCGCCGGCGGCGGTGGCTTCGGAACACGTGGATTGGGCGCCACCGATAAATACGACGTTGTCAGAGGTGAAACCGCGCTTCATGGCAATCTGTGAGATGACTTCGGCCGTTAACATGGACCTGCGACTGGTTGAAAAGATTCCAGAGTCGATGATGACGTCCGAGTTGAAGCTCTGTCGTTGCAAATCGCCACCCACCTCTGGGGCGAGCAAATCGCCCTTGGTCTTTTTCATCATTTGCGCAGCCTCCGTGCGAGCCTGGCTGGCGATGCCCGCGGTGTCGTTGAAACTCTCGGGTGCACCAGTGATGGAAATAGCGGCTGTGCGCAGCGGACCGAGACCGGCAATCGCAGCTTCCAACACGCGTTCCTCGGCGGTGGACGCCGTCTCGGCGACGACGAGCACGCGCAGCTTGTCGTTCTCCACCAAACAGTCGTCTATGAAACGCTCCACCCCGGACCGAAGCTTGAGCGCACCCTCGTCAATCATCATTTGAAACTGTTTCTCCTTCTCTTCGATGAGTCCGCTGATGAAAGCCTCCTTGGCGCGGAGTTGTTCTTCGCTCGTCAACGCGCCCTCCTCCGCCTCCTCCGCGTCTCGCCCCGTGGACGCGAGCGGCACCACGCTCTCCAGTCTCTTGAGCGCCTGCATGTACTCATCCGTCTCAATCTTCTTCGACGCCCCCACCACCTCGGTGGGGTATCCATAAAAGTGAAAGTACCGCTCCAGCATTCCGTACGCGTTCCCACCGCCCGATCGCAACAGAGACGCGTACTCCCGGTGGTCCCAGCTCGCGTTCACCACGCCCCTCGCTCGAAACGCTCGATTAAACGCCACCCGGTGTCCATCCCCGTGTACATCCACGAGCGCCCCATCGCACTCTATGATGATGAGTGTTTTAGTCGTCGTCCTCGCCTCGTCCTCGTCCTCGTCACCAATCGAAGACGACGCCATCGTTCGCACGTCCGCCCGTCGTACAAACGCCCTCCTCCTCGTCAGCAACGCGACTGTTGACTCTGAACGACGAAGCCGACCCGCATTCGATTCTCGACGTCTCGTCGTCGTCGTCGTCGTCGTCGTCGACGCCAACACGCTCGTCGACACGCTCGTCATCGTCCGTCACGCTCGTCGTCGTCGCTCTATCGTCGTCGCTCTATCGTCGTCGTCGCTCTATCGTCGTCGTCGTCGTCCGTCACGCTCTGCGGTCCAACTGGTCCAACTGGTCGAACCCGACTGAAGTTTTTACCGTACACGGGTACACGTGTACACGGTACTCTGTGTACCATTTGTAAATTTCAAAAACGAGACGGAA
>Ga0181606_10004470_pt1 | contig 11667 bp, 12 predicted proteins | sample 041ome_10_FD_132994 | JGI IMG/M metagenome (GOLD analysis project Ga0181606, IMG submission 132994) | Coastal salt marsh microbial communities from the Groves Creek Marsh, Skidaway Island, Georgia - 041412US metaG (megahit assembly) | ecosystem: Environmental > Aquatic > Marine > Intertidal...
GCCCTGCGACCCTTGCGAGCCGCGTTTTGGGGCGGTAAACGCCTTGCGACCGCATTAGGGAGACCCCCATGTCGATTGACACCAAAACCGCCGCCAAAGTGGCACATCTGGCACGCATCCGCGTTGAAGACGACGCGCTGCCTGCGCTGGCGCAGGAATTCAACAATATCCTTGGCTTTATTGAGCAGCTAAATGAAGTGAACGTCGACGGCGTTGAGCCGATGACCTCGGTTACGCCGATGCGTCTGAAACGCCGCGAGGACGTGGTGACCGATGGCAATATGCCTGAAAAGGTTATGTCGAACGCGCCGGATGCGCGCGAAGGTTTCTTTGCTGTGCCGAAGGTGGTTGAGTAATGTCTGATCTGAATAAAATGACCTTGGCCGATGCGCGCAACAACCTGCGCGCGGGCGAAATCACCTCGGTTGAACTGACCGAGGCATGCCTGTCTGAAATCGAAGGCAGCGGTACGCTGAACGCGTTCGTGCACAATACACCCGAGATCGCGATGGATCAGGCACAAGCAGCTGATGCGCGCATCGCGGCGGGGGATGCGCCGTCGATGTGCGGTTTGCCGATTGGCATCAAAGACCTGTTCTGCACCAAAGGTGTGCCATCGCAAGCTGCGTCGCGGATTTTGGAAGGCTTCAAGCCCGAGTACGAATCCACTGTCAGCCAGAACCTGTTTGATGCAGGCGCGGTTATGCTGGGCAAGCTGAACATGGACGAATTCGCCATGGGCTCTTCGAACGAAACCTCGGTTTACGGCAATGCTGTGAACCCGTGGAAAGTTGATGACCGCGATCTGACACCGGGTGGCTCGTCGGGTGGCTCGGCTTCTGCTGTGGCGGCTGACCTTTGCTTGGCGGCCACCGGCACAGATACAGGCGGCTCGATCCGTCAGCCCGCAGCCTTTACCGGTATCGTTGGGATCAAGCCAACCTATGGACGGTGCTCGCGCTGGGGTATCATCGCGTTTGCATCGTCTCTGGACCAGGCCGGACCGATGACCAAATCGGTGCGCGATGCAGCGATCATGTTGGAAGCCATGTGCGGACACGACCCTAAAGACAGCACGAGTGCCGATCTTGCTGTGCCAAACTTTGAGGCGATGCTGACAGGCGATATTCGCGGCAAAGTTATCGGTATCCCGAAAGAGTACCGCATGGACGGTATGCCCGCCGAGATCGAAAAACTGTGGGAAAACGGCACCGCGATGCTGAAGGACGCTGGTGCGGAAATCCGCGATATCAGCCTGCCTCATACGAAATATGCGTTGCCCGCGTATTATGTGATTGCGCCTGCCGAAGCCTCATCAAACCTTGCACGTTATGACGGGGTTCGCTACGGCCACCGCGCCACGTTGGAAGCCGGTGACGGCATTGTCGACATGTACGAAAAAACCCGCGCCGAGGGCTTCGGCCACGAGGTGCAGCGCCGCGTCATGGTTGGCACCTATGTGCTGTCGGCAGGATTCTATGACGCCTATTACAACCGCGCCCGTAAAGTGCGTGCGCTGATCAAGAAAGACTTCGACGATGTCTTTGCGGCAGGTGTTGACGCGATCCTGACACCGGCGACCCCGTCCGCCGCCTTTGGCTTGGGCGAGATGAAAGACGCCGATCCGGTGCAGATGTACCTGAACGACGTGTTCACCGTTACCGTCAACCTTGCCGGTCTGCCGGGCATCAGCGTGCCCGCAGGTCTGGACAGCCAGGGTCTTCCGCTGGGTTTGCAACTGATCGGTAAGCCATGGGAAGAGGGCGATTTGCTGAATACCGCCTATGCCTTGGAAGGGGCCGCCGGATATGTGGCGAAACCGTCCAAGTGGTGGTAATGGGCTGAAAACCTTCGGGAGACGCGTAGATGAAACGGTTCTTGGCAGTGGCGGCCTGTGTTGCCCTTGTGGCTTGTGAAAACCCCGAAGAGGGGATGGAAGAGGCCGCCCCTCTGGACACGCCGTTTCCAACGGCCTCAGTGATTTCGGAAGAGATCGTTCTGGATGCAAGCACCGGCTATGTGGCTGCCGAAACGCCCGAATCAAAGGCCGAAGAGCTGGATCAGGAACTGACGGGCGAAACCCAGACGCAACCTGCGACCAGCGGCGGGTTGTTCAATCTTTCGGACGAGAACGATTTTGACGCGGTGTCCGAACGACAGAGCATCGAAAGCGATGCCGAGCGTCTGGCCCAGAACCGTGAACTTTACACGGTCGTCGAACCCAAAGACCTGCCGCAACGCACAGGGCAGGGTGGTCCGAACATTGTGGCTTATGCGCTAGCCACCAACAATCCCGTGGGCGAACCGCTGTACGAGCGTTTCCTGCTGTTTATGACCGCCGAGAAATATCGTGCGGCTTGTGCGGCTTATGCCTCGCCTGATCTGGCGCAGATCGCGTTTTTGGACACCGGCGGTCCCGAAGAGGACAAGCTGGGGCTTGATCCGGATGGCGACGGCTTTGCCTGTGCATGGGATCCAAGCGTTTTCCGCTCGATCCGCAGCAACTGATTGCATTGCTTGCCTGACTGACCTATCTGACATCTCGCGTGGAGGGCTGGATGGCCGCGGGGCTTATGCCCCGAGGAAAGTCCGGACTCCGGGAAGCAATGGTGCCGGGTAACGCCCGGGCAGGGAAACCTGACGGATAGCGCCACAGAGAACAGACCGCCGTGGTCGTGACTGCGGTAAGGGTGAAACGGTGGGGTAAGAGCCCACCGGGGGACTGGCAACAGGACCCGCATGGCAAGCCCCACCAGGAGCAATGCCGAATAGGGATTTCGCGTGGGCTGATCTTTCGGGATATCGCCACAGGGCCGCTTCCGCCCAGAAATCCGGGTTGGTAGCTAGAGGTGCCGCGGCAACGCGGTGCCAAGATGAATGGTCATCCAGAGGGGTTCGCCCCTTGGACAAAATCCGGCTTATAGGCTCTCCACGCGATGTTATCCCAGATGGGTTGTTTCAACCCATCGAACGTTCCGAAGTACGTTACATTCCCAGCGCCGAATATATCCCTTGAAATCCTGTTCCTCTGCCTCAACTATACTGGTAGGGGGCATGTCATGGCATTGATGGATCAATCCGAGGTCGCAAAACTGGACCAAAACGACTGGCGGCGCGTTGCGCTGGGTGATCTTGCTGACCGTCTGACACCGCCCTCTGATTTCCCCTGTACTTTCTCGCAAAACGCATTCCGGCGGGAACTTTTGCAGTTCTCGTTTGTCAATCAGGTGGCCGAGGTTGGATTTGCCGCCGCTATGGATGATCTGCGTGACTATGTCGAAGCCTGTCAGGCTTGGGATGGCAAGGTGAACAGCGCCATACCTTTGCTGATGATCTTCTCGCACGATGCCGCAGGGTGTCAGACGCTTGGCCAGTACCACGATCTTGGTTGGCAAGCGTTGCAGTATTGGCACGAAAACGACCCGTCATCTTGGCCCGAAGATGTCTCGGTCGAACCGGAATCGTCGTTCTGGTCGTTCTGTTTTGCGGGCACCCAATTGTTTGTGAACATGTCAGCCCCCCTTCACAAAAGGCGCAAAAGCCGAAATCTCGGGCGATATTTCACGCTGGTCATAAACCCCCGCGAGCGCTTTGATATTGTCGCGGGATTTACGCCTGAAGGTCAGCGGGTGCGATCCAAGATTCGGGCCCGCGCTGAAGTCTATGACGGCTTGCCACATTCGCCGCTTCTGGGCAGTTTTCAGAAAGGCGAACTCGAATGGGTGCAATATGCGCTTGCCGAAAATAACGAACCAGCGCTTACAACGTGTCCGTTTCAACAAAGGCATTGATTTTGGCCGGAATGCCTGTTGACTCGGGCGTGTGCATCGCTAAAAGGCATGCTTCATGAATTCGTTAGGGCGACATGCGCCCGCCCGATCAGGAGAATACACATGGCGAAGCCAACCACGATCAAAATCCGCCTGAACTCGACCGCGGGCACGGGCCACTTCTATGTCACCAAGAAGAACGCTCGCACCATGACCGAGAAAATGACCGTTCGTAAATACGATCCGGTTGTGCGCAAGCACGTTGAATACAAAGAAGGCAAGATCAAGTAAGATCCGCTTTCTTCACAGTTGATTTGGCCGCTCTGTATTGGGCGGCTTTTTCATTTTTACCCCCCTGCTTCTTCTTGGCAAAAATACTCAATTTATCCCGAGGTTGACGCTTTTCGAAGCACCTCGGCGACGTCGGGAAATTTCAAAAGACGCTCTTGTACTTCCAGATCGAGGTGTCCGCTGATCGCGTGTTCGCGGATTTCATAGGCCAGATCGTATGGAAGCGCCGCGCGGTTGCGGTTGTCGACCAACAGGCTTTCGGCGGCAATTCCCTCGGCATAGATAATCTGGTGGCTGTCAAAGAGAAGTTGAAAATACTCGACAAAACCACCCTCGGACTGAAGGATTGTGTCGCCGTTCACCAGATACTGAGCCTTGATCAGCAATTCAGATCTTCCTGCGCCCAGACGGTCAGCACGTTGATAAATGAATAATCGGTGATCTGGTGAAACAGTCAGATCGTTTTCGTTGTGCATCGCCCCCTTGCGGATCAGGATAGGGGCAAACGGGCCATGCGCGCGCACTGTTGACTGGCCGATCCAGCGCACCTGCTGGGGGCCGTCGTCGCGGGTCAGCACCAAGTCGCCGACCTTGAGGTCTTCGATGCGGCGCTGTTGTCCGGTGGATAGCGTTATATGCGTGCCACGGGCAAAGGACACACAGGCCACTTGCGCCAGTTTCTCGCGGGCGTTTTCGGTGTTGTAGCCAACCAGTGAATATTCGGTCTTTGGCTGCAGGTGGGCCAGAGGCAGCAGAAAGGTCTGGGCGATATGACCCTCGGCATCAAGCTCAACTAGCACGACAGCCTCAGATGTCAGCCCGTCGGGTGACATGAGCGTCAGGGTGCAATCGGCAAATACCAATGCATCAGGCATGCCGCATTCGGTGTTCGCCGCGATACGTAGATGTCCGTCATCTTCGATGTGCAGCGAAAGTCGCTCTCGCAGGCAGTCCTGGGACAGCATATAGATATCGCCCTCGGCCAGCTCGTCCGAGATCGAGATTGGATCATGCAGGTTCGCCCCGTTGACCACCGTAAAGAAGGTGACGGGGTAGACGGGAATGCTTTGCACCGCTGTTGTGATCAATGGGTCTTCGAATGCGTCGTCGCTCATCGCGGTCCTGTGACTGTTTGCGCTTTAATATGCCGTGGCCTTGGGCCGAAAAGTATTCTAGCAATAAGACCGCATCGCGGCGGTCGAATGTCAACCTTTCGGTTTGTTGCGCAACAGAATTGGGAGTTTCACATGGATCTGGGAATCAAAGGTAAGCGCGCGTTGGTTTGTGCGTCATCCAAGGGTTTGGGGCGCGGTTGCGCCGAAGCATTGGCCGAAGCAGGTTGTGATCTGGTGATCAACGCGAGGGGCGTCGAGGCGCTTGAGGCGACAGCACAGCATATCCGCGACACCTATGGCGTATCGGTAGAGGCCGTGGCCTGCGATGTGACAACCGAGAAAGGCCGCGCGCAGCTTATCGAGGTTGCCGGTCAGGTGGACATTCTGGTCAACAATGCAGGGGGCCCCCCTCCGGGCGTATGGACCGACTGGGAGCGTGACGATTTCATCGCAGCGCTTGATGCCAACATGCTGACCCCGATTGCGCTGATTAAAGCGCTGGTACCTGGAATGATGGAACGCGGCTGGGGTCGCGTGGTAAATATCACCAGCCGTTCGGTGAAATCGCCGCTAAACGTCTTGGGTCTGTCAAACTCGGCGCGTGCCGGTCTGACCGGCTACGTAGCGGGTACGTCCCGTCAGGTGGCGGACAAGGGCGTTGTGATGAACAACCTACTACCCGGCAGCCATGCTACCGACAGGATTGCGGCACTGGACAACCGTGCTTCGCAGCAGGGCGGTATGAGCGTTGAGGAAGCGCGCGCACAACGTCAGTCTGCCAACCCGACGAAACGCGACGGAACGGCGGAAGAGTTCGGCCATGTCTGCGCCTTTATGTGCTCGCAGTATGTGGGCTTTATGATCGGCCAGAACGTGCTGCTGGATGGCGGCGAATTTAACTCGACTTTGTAAGAGGCACAGATGACACATCAAAGCGTTCAGGAATACTATGGCGAAACGCTGAAGACCTCGGCGGATTTGCAGACCAATGCATGCTGTACTCCGGCGGACATGCCCGACTGGCTGAAGCCGGTTCTGGCAAAAATCCATGATGAGGTCGCAAGCAAATACTATGGGTGCGGTCTGATCGCTCCTGAAGCTTTGGAAGGTGCGCGCATTCTTGATCTGGGCAGCGGCTCGGGGCGGGATGTCTACGCGTTGTCAGGGTTGGTTGGCGAAAGCGGCAAGGTTGTCGGTGTCGACATGACCGACAACCAGCTTGATGTCGCCCGTCGCCATCAAGACTATCACGCCAAGGCTTTCGGCTACGCAGCTTCGAACGTGGAATTCCACAAAGGCTACATCGAAAAACTGGACGAACTGCCGCTTGAAAAAGGCAGCTTTGACATCATCGTTTCAAACTGTGTTCTGAACCTTGCCACCGATAAAGAGGCGGTTTTGCGCGGGGTTTACGATCTGTTGAAACCGGGCGGCGAAATGTATTTCTCGGACGTATATGCCGATCGCCGGATGCCGCAAGAGCTGGTCGAGGATGAGGTGCTTTATGGCGAATGCCTGTCGGGCGCGCTTTATTGGAAAGATTTCCTGAGCATCGCAGGCCGTGTCGGGTTCACTGACGTGCGTATGGCCGAGCATCGTCCGTTGACCATCGAAAACTCTGTGCTTGAGAAAAAGGTCAGCCCGATCCGGTTTGCCAGCGCGATTTACCGCCTGTTCAAGTTGCCCCAGTTGGATGCAGGATGCGAAGATTACGGTCAGGCCGTAATTTACAAGGGCACGATCCTGAACCATCCGAAATCCTTTGCCTTGGATGAAGAGCATGTGATCGAGACGGGCAAGGTCTTTCCGGTTTGCGGAAATACCGGTGCGATGCTGACGCAAACCCGCTTTGCCCCGCATTTCGAGATGATCGGAGAGGGCACAACCCACTACGGCGCGTGGCCCGGTTGTGGCTCACCTGATCCGTTTCAGGGCAGTATTGGCGACAGCGGCAGCGACACTGCGTCCGCCTGCGGGTGTTAACATAGACTTGCGGCGCGGAATCGGGGTTGCTATCAGCCCTGAAAGCCGATTGTTTTAATCGGGAAATGACCGGAAGGCCCTATTGGTGAGCAAATCGACGCCCCGTTTGGAGATCCGCAATCTGACACGCTCGTTCGACGGGCGGACGGTGGTCGACGATGTGTCGCTGTCCGTCATGCCGGGGCAGGTGACCTGTTTGCTTGGCCCGTCCGGTTGCGGCAAGTCCACGACCCTTCGGATGATCGCCGGTGTTGAGATGCAGGACAGCGGCGAGATTTACGTCGATGGCACTTTGATTTGCGACACGGTGTTCCGCGTGCCCCCTGAACGGCGCAATATCGGGCTGATGTTTCAAGACTTCGCCTTGTTCCCGCATCTGAGTGTTGCCGAAAATGTGGCCTTCGGTCTGAAGGGGCCCAAGGATCAGCAACGCGCGCGTGTGGCTGAATTGCTAGAGCGCGTCGATCTGCTGCGCTACATTGATAGCTACCCCTATGAACTGTCTGGCGGCGAGCAACAGCGCGTGGCCTTGGCACGGGCTTTGGCACCGCGCCCGCCGATCATGCTGATGGACGAGCCTTTCTCGGGCTTGGACAACCGCCTGCGCGACGGTATCCGCGACGACACGTTGGAAATCCTGAAAGAACAAGATACCGCCGTTCTACTGGTGACCCACGAACCCGAAGAGGCCATGCGCATGGCCGACGAGATCGCGCTGATGCGCGGGGGCCAGATCGTGCAACAGGGCGCGCCCTATAACATTTACCGCGCGCCTGTTGATAAGGCCGCGGTTGCCTTTTTCAGCGACATCAACGTGATCCGCGCGAAAGTGCAGGGCGCGTTGGCGCAAACACCGTTTGGTCAGTTTCTGGCCCCCGGTGTGCCGGACGGTCAAGAGGTCGAGATCGTCATCCGCCCCCATCACATGAAGGTCGATTTCGACAGGGGCGGCAAAGGACCCAACCCTACCATACAGGATGGTGTGGCCGCGCGGGGTGTTGTGCAGAGGGCGCGGTTTATGGGGTCTGAAAGCCTTGTGGAATTCCGCATGGATTTCGACGGTACGGTCTTCAAAGTGACAGTTCCGAACGTGTTCCTGCCAAAAGAGGGGCAGCCGCTATGGCTGACCATCCGCCGTGACCGGTGTTTCGTCTTTCCGGTTGTGGGCTGATTATTCGGGCAGGGTGATCTGTATCGTCTGAACCAGCTTCTGCGTCGAGGCATCAAAGACCAGAACCTCGTCATTTTCGGTCAAAACAAGATACCAGTCCTTGCCGCGGGTGACCGCATAGGCTTTCTGATCGTCGGGCAGGGAGATTTCATCCGGCAAAGGTGCAGGTTGATCGCGGAAGCGGATGACAAAGAGCGCGATCAGCACTATGAACCCGACAATCATCACAACGCTAAGCGCCGTGACCAGCGTGCGCAGCATACGAACAAGGGTCGGATCGACTTCCGGCTGAGGGATATCTTCCATGGGCTCCACCACTTTGGAATTTCACATCGGGGAAAACCCGCCTGCACGTCTTGATAAGGCACTGGCCCGCGATGTGCCAGAGGCAGCGTCGCTGTCGCGCACCCGGCTGGCGCGGTTAATGGAAAGCGGTGATGTGCGGGTAAACGGCGTTGTCGAGGGAAACCCCAAGGCCAAGGTGACCGAAGGCGACCGGATCGAAATCACGGTACCTGTGGCCGAGGAAAGCCATATCCTGCCCGAGGACATCCCCCTTGAGGTGGTGTTCGAAGACGACGACCTGATCGTGGTCAACAAACCTGTAGGGATGGTTGTACATCCGGCCCCCGGATCGCCGTCGGGCACGCTGGTGAATGCCTTGCTGCATCATTGTGGCGATACGCTATCTGGTGTCGGGGGCGAAAAACGCCCCGGTATTGTGCACCGGATCGACAAGGATACCAGTGGACTGCTGGTGGTGGCCAAGTCGGACAAAGCCCATCACGGGTTGGCGGCGCAGTTCGAAAAACACACGGTCGAGCGGTACTACAACGCCGTCGTCTACGGTGTTCCCGATGCCAACGACCCGCGACTTCGGGGTGTGAAGGGCGTGAACTTCGAATCGGGCAACATCATGAAGATCACCACCCAGCTTGCCCGCCATAAAACCGACCGACAAAGGCAGGCGGTGGTGTTTGGCAGCGGACGTCACGCGGTGACACGGGTGCGTATTGTGGAACCTTTGGGAAATCCGGCGGGGGCGGCATTGGTTGAGTGCTGGCTGGAAACCGGACGCACCCACCAGATTCGCGTGCACATGTCCCATGCTGGGCACGGGTTGATCGGTGATCCGGTGTATGGCGGGCGCAGGAAACTGGCGCTCAAGGCATTTTCCGAAGCTGGGATCGAGGCTGCCAAGACGTTCTCGCGACAGGCGCTGCATGCCTCGGTGCTGGGGTTTGTGCATCCGGTCAGCGGTGAAGATTTGCGGTTCGAGGCCCCCTTGCCACAGGATATTCTGGATTTGCTGCACGCAATGGGATCTGAAACAGAACGCACGACTGCGTGAGAACTGTGTAATTTTCTGGAATTCCCGACAGATTTAGTCAATAAAGAGATTAAAGAAACGTAAATCTCTGCGTTTACGAGTCTTGAAACCCTGGTAACCCGTCCCTAAATGGATGTTAAGCCTGTAAACATCAGGTTGGAGAGGGAAGAAAATGAGCAATTACGCAAATCTGCCGGCCCCGACGCCGGAAGGTGGCTTGAACCGATACATGCAGGAAATTCGCAAGTTTCCGCTCCTCGAGCCGGAAGAAGAATACATGCTGGCCAAACGCTGGGTCGAAGAGCAAGACACCGAGGCCGCGCATAGAATGGTGACATCGCACCTGCGACTGGCAGCGAAAATTGCAATGGGCTATCGCGGCTACGGATTGCCTCAGGCCGAGGTGATTTCCGAAGCCAATGTCGGTTTGATGCAGGCGGTGAAACGCTTTGATCCCGAAAAGGGTTTCCGTCTGGCGACTTATGCCATGTGGTGGATTCGCGCCAGCATTCAGGAATATATCCTGCGCAGTTGGTCTTTGGTCAAAATGGGCACGACGAGCGCCCAGAAAAAACTGTTTTTCAACCTGCGCAAAGCCAAGAACAAAATCGGCGCGTTGGAAGAGGGCGACCTGCGCCCCGAGAACGTCAAGCAGATCGCAACCGATCTGGGCGTGACCGAAGCCGAAGTCATCAGCATGAACCGCCGTTTGTCCGGTGGTGATGCATCTCTAAACGCGATGATAGGCGGCGACGGTGAAGGTGCCAGTGAATGGCAGGACTGGCTTGAAGACGAAGATGCGGACCAAGCGGGTGACTATGCCGAAAAAGACGAGATGCAGACCCGCATGGCGATGCTGACCGAGGCGATGGATGTTCTGAACGACCGTGAAAAAGACATTCTGACCCAACGGCGACTGCTGGACGAGACCATCACGCTTGAAGAGCTGTCCGAGCAATATGGCGTCAGCCGCGAACGCATCCGTCAGATCGAGGTGCGCGCGTTCGAAAAGCTGCAAAAGCGGATGACCGATTTGGCCCGTGAACGTGGAATGCTGACCAGCTAACCCGAATTGGGCTTACCTGATTGCGCTAACATGTTATGCAAACCCCGTTCATACGGGAGGATAAAGCTATGACCAAACCGATCCGCTGGGGAATCTTGGGGGCTGCCAAGTTCGCGCACGAGCAAATGGCACCCGCCATTCACGTCGCAAAGGGGGCCGAGCTATACGCTTTGGCAACATCCAGTGCAGAAAAGGCCGCAGGGTTTCAAAGCTTTGCGCCCGGTTTGAAGGTGCATGACAGCTATGACGCGTTGCTTGCCGATCCAATGATTGAGGCGGTTTATATCCCGTTGCCGAACTCGTTGCACGTGGAGTGGACCTTGAAGGCGTTGGACGCTGGAAAGCATGTTTTGTGTGAAAAGCCTTTGGCTATGAAGGCGGACGAGTTTGATGCAGTTATAGAAAAGCGTAATGAAACCGATCTTTTAGCCGCCGAAGCTTACATGATCGTACATCACCCACAGTGGCGCCGCACCCGCGAGTTGTTGCAATCGGGAGCCATTGGCAAGCTGCGCCATGTTGAAGGGGCTTTTACCTATGACAACAGCGCAGACACCGGAAATATCCGCAACAAGCCGGATACTGGCGGCGGTGCGATCCCCGATATCGGGGTTTATACCTATGGCTCTACACGCTTTGCTTCGGGCCAAGAACCGACTGTGGTGCAGGCGGATATTGCCTATGAAAACGGCGTGGACGTATATTCGCATGCCTATGGGCGCTTTGAGGAGTTTACCTTTTCGCTGGTGAATTCGATGCGTATGTCCAACCGCCAGCATATGTCGTTCCACGGCAGCAAAGGGCGCATCACTCTAACTGCCCCCTTCAACGCGGCGATATTCGGCGAAGCCCGCATTGAAGTTGAAACCACACCTGGCGTCGTAACGATCGAGCGGTTTCCGGCTGTGAACCAGTATGTGACGCAGGTCGAAAACTTTGGA
>Ga0181606_10004472_pt1 | contig 11666 bp, 11 predicted proteins | sample 041ome_10_FD_132994 | JGI IMG/M metagenome (GOLD analysis project Ga0181606, IMG submission 132994) | Coastal salt marsh microbial communities from the Groves Creek Marsh, Skidaway Island, Georgia - 041412US metaG (megahit assembly) | ecosystem: Environmental > Aquatic > Marine > Intertidal...
AGCACATATACTCAATCGCGTCCTGATCTCCAATGTAATCGGAGCCCTTGACCGTGTCATACATATGCCACCGCCAGTCGTCGTTCGGGTCCGCGCTCGCGATAGCACAGGTGATGCCGCCTTGGGCAGACACCGTATGCGAGCGAGTCGGGAATACCTTTGAAATCACCGCAGTTTTATAACCCGATTGAGCGAGCTGCAATGCCGCGCGCATGCCCGCGCCACCGCCGCCCACGATCACACCATCAAAGGATATGGTTCTCATGTTGCCTCCGAATATCTCTTACCCGTGGGTTATAACCAAACTCCACAGATTTCCAACTGGAAGAGTTATCTCCAAATGACCTGAATCACCCACAACACGTAGATAATCAATAAAAACACTGTGCCAAGCTGGCAGACCCGCCGCAGGGAGTTACCCCAAGGCCCGAGCATGCGCTCCGTGAGGTAGTCGGTGTATACCGCCCACAGGCCTATCCATGCGTGCGCCGCGAGACTGAGAACTGCCAGCAACGTGAAAACACGCATACCGGTGGTCTGATGCATGGCATGCCAGCTCGCATAATCGACGCCTGCGAGCAGAGTGCCGGCGATACACAGGAAATAACTGAGCAGGATCAGGCTTGTCACTCGCTGAATGAGCCAATCTGAAAGCCCGGAACGGCTAAAACTGGTGACTTGCGTTACCATAAAACAACCCCCCAGCCAGCAGCACCCACTGCCGCCAACGCGATCACGAGGCGGGCCCCAAGTACGCCGCCGGCCATCGTTTCCCCAAACCCTAAATCCATTATTAAGTGCTTAACGCCCGCCAATGAATGGTAGGTCAAAGCAGTAGCCATCAACCAAATCAGGGCTTTCACGGGCACTGACCCCATGGCGGAGACCACCATGGCAAAGCCCTCCTCCGACCGGAGGCTAGCATCCAACGCCCATACTAGGACGCCGCTCACCACAAACAGAAAAACTCCTGAAAGCCTGTGGGAGATAGAGACATAGGCCGTAATCGGCAACCGCATGGACCCGATGTCTAGGTTCACCGGTCGTTTATCTGAGCTTGCACGGGGTTTCACGAATTAGGCTCCTTGCTTGAGCGCTCGGGAGAAAAATTTTTCGCCGCGGAGTATAAGCCGGACCAACACGGGTTACAATTTCCCTGTAGGGTAAATCACCCTCATCCGGACGTTGAAGCTGGCGCGTCGCCAGCCGGCAAATCTTCGTCGGAAATTGACACAAGCCCGCAACCGTCTATAGTTTGGCGCTCTCTATTCTCCTATCAGGATGTTTTCATGACCGACAAAACAGCAACCCTTTCGATTGACCGTGGTGAAGGGAAGATCGACGCCATAGACCTGCCCGTGATGGAGGGTTCCCTCGGTCCCGATGTGGTGAATGTCGGTGCACTTACTGCCAACGGGTATTTCACCTACGACCCCGGCTTTACCTCGACGGCATCCTGTGAATCCAAAATCACCTTCATTGACGGAGAAAAAGGCATTTTGTTGCACCGCGGTTATCCCATTGAGCAACTAGCGGAGCACAGTGACTACCTCGAAACCTGCTATCTGTTGCTCTACGGGGAGCTCCCTAACCCAGCGGAAAAGCACGAGTTCGTCAGTATTGTTGGCAAGCACACTATGGTGCATGAGCAAATTAGGACCTTTTTCAATGGCTTCCGGCGAGATGCTCACCCGATGGCCATCATGTGCGGTGTTGTGGGCGCCCTATCCGCTTTCTACCATGACTCAACTGACATTTCAGACCCTCACCATAGAACCGTAGCGGCCTATAGATTGATCGCGAAAATGCCGACTATTGCCGCCATGAGTTACAAATTTAGTATCGGGCAACCCTTTATGTACCCCGACAACAGCTTGAACTACGCGGCAAATTTTTTGCACATGATGTTCGGTGTCCCCTGCGAGGCCAGCAATATCTCCCCCACCCTCGCCAAAGCCATGGACCGCATCTTTCTGTTGCACGCGGATCACGAGCAGAATGCATCGACGTCCACTGTGAGGCTCGCGGGCTCTTCTCAGGCAAATCCGTTTGCGTGCATTGCAGCGGGTATCGCCGCTTTATGGGGGCCCTCCCACGGCGGCGCCAATGAAGCGGTCGTTAAAATGCTGGAGGAAATAGAGAGTGTCGACAATATCGACAAGTTCATCGAACGGGCCAAGGACAAGGACGATCCCTTCCGCCTTATGGGCTTCGGACACCGGGTCTACAAGAATTTTGATCCGCGGGCCAAGGTCATGAAACAAGCCGCTGACGAGGTCCTTGAAGAGCTGGGCATTCAGGATGAAATGCTGGAAATCGCCAAGCGTCTCGAGGAGATAGCACTAAAAGATCCTTATTTCATCGAAAAGAAGCTCTATCCAAATGTCGATTTCTATTCAGGCATCATTCTAAAGGCGCTGGGCATACCCACTTCTATGTTTACCGTTATCTTTGCTATCGGACGAACGGTAGGCTGGATCGCCCACTGGAATGAAATGATTTCAGGTAGCTATCGTATCGGCAGACCCCGTCAGCTTTACACGGGCTACGCCCAGCGGGACTTTGTTCCGCTAGACAATCGTTAGATCTTATTCCTCCACCGCAATCGGGAGTCCATCATGGCATCACGGGTGGTAATCAGCGGCACTGGGCTTTACACCCCAGAGCAGTCCATTAGCAACGAAGAGCTGGTAACGGCCTTTAACAGCTGGGTCGATCGCTTTAACGCTGATCACGCCGATGCGATTGCTCGCGGCGAGGAAGAAGCCAAAGCGCACTCCTCGGTGGAATTCATTGAAAAAGCCTCTGGTATTCGCTCCCGCTATGTCCTCGATAAGGCGGGAATTCTCGATCCTGACCGAATGGTCCCTCACTTGCCTGAACGGCCCAACGAAGCGCTCTCTGTAATGGCGGACATCGGGTTGCAGGCTGCGAAAGAGGCATTGTCCAATGCCTCTCTGGAAGGTAAGGACATTGACGCCGTCATCGTCGCCGCGTCCAACATGCAGCGCGCTTACCCGGCAATGGCTGTTGAGATTCAGCACGCCCTGGGAGCAACGGGCTATGCGTTTGATATGAATGTCGCCTGCTCATCGGCAACTTTTGGCCTGCAGCAGGCAGCCGACAGTATCCGCGCAGGCAGTGCGCGGCGCGTGCTGATGGTCAATCCTGAAATATGTACTGGCCATCTGAACTTTAGAGACAGGGACTCTCACTTTATTTTTGGCGATGTGGCGACTGCGGTCGTAATCGAGTCAGCCGAAGATGCAAACAGTCAGAGATGCTACGAAATTCTCGACACCCGGCTACAAACCATTTTCTCAAATAATATCCGCAACAATTTTGGTTTCTTAAACCGGGGAGACGAAGCGGGCATTGGCGCGGTGGACAAGCTTTTTGTTCAGGAGGGGCGCAAGGTCTTCAAGGAGGTCTGTCCCGCCGTCGCCCAGCAGATTAGTCAGCAGCTAGAAGACTGTGGCGTTAGCAAGGATCAGTTAACCCGTATGTGGCTGCATCAAGCTAACCAAAATATGAACGATCTTATTGCGCGTAAAGTGCTGGGGCGCGATCCAACGGCGACCGAAGCCCCAACCATTCTAGATACTTACGCCAACACATCATCGGCGGGCTCGGTGATCGCGTTTCACAAATACAATGACGACTTGCTGACTGGCCAGCTAGGAATCCTCTGCTCTTTCGGCGCAGGCTACAGCATCGGTAGCGCGTTACTTCAGCGCGTCTAGCGTTTCCCGCTGAAGCCCGGAGCGATCGCCCACCGCCATGAGACCATCACATCTTGGTCGCGAGCACAGCTACCAAGGCTTCACATTGTTCTCGCGTGCCTACCGTTATGCGCAAATGGTTCTCGATCCGCGAGTGATCCCAGCGTCGCACCAAGATATTATTGGATCTGAGGTGCTCAAAAAGTAACTTTCCCTTAATCTCCTGATGCGCAGCGAAAACGAAGTTAGCCTCGCTCGGGCAAACCTCTAACCCCAGACCCACCAGTGCGTCAGTCAAATAGGCTCGATTGGCAACAATAGTGGCGCTCGCTTCCTCCAACCAACGAACATCTTTCAGGGCCGCTGCCGCGCCTGTTTGAGCGAGCAGATCGAGGGGGTAGCTATTAAAGGAATCTTTTACTCGCCGCAGCGCCTCTATCAGATCCTTGGAGCCAAGCGCGTACCCGACACGTAGACCGGCGAGTGCGTGAGACTTCGACAGGCTGCGAGTAATCAATAAATTCGGAAACGACCCTAGCAACGCGCTTGCTGACTGCGCACCAAAACCAAAATACGCCTCGTCGATTACGACGAGGCGATTTAGGTCACTACCCAAGATTTTATCGAGCTGATCTAGCGTCAGCGCCATGCCGGTAGGTGCGTTGGGGTTGGCGAGCAAGATGGCTCCCGAGCACTGGCAGAGCCCCTCCACATCGATTGAAAAATCTTCTCTCAATGGCAGGGTTTGGTGCACCAACCCATACAGGTTTGCCCAAACGGGATAAAAACTGTAGGTGATATCCGGCGTTACAAATGACGTCGAAGCGGCTAGCAAGCCCTGAAAAACGTGCGCCAACACCTCATCAGAACCGTTTCCCGTAAAGACTTGCTCGGGCTGCAGCCCCTCTTGCTCCGCGATTGCATCGCCAAGAGCTGTAGCGTTTGGATCCGGATAACGACGAAGCGACTCATTCAGAACCGCCGCCATGGCCTGCAGCGCCCTCGGCGACGGGGGTAGCGCATGTTCATTGGTGTTTAATTTAATGAGGTTGGCTATGCGCGGCTGCTCGCCGGGTACATAGGGCTCGAGTCGTCTCGCTACTGCACTCCAAAATTGTGTCATATCGCCGCCACCCTGGTTAAAGCCGCTGCATTGTAGCCTCATTATGGATTGAACGAATCAGTCGAGGAGATTTTCTAGCCGTTCGTTCCCTAGATGGCGAATATCGACCCCGCGGGTCAGGTAAACCACTTGCTCTGCAATATTGGTGGCGTGATCTCCAATTCGCTCAAGGCTCCGTAGGGCCCACATGTGGTCAAGCAATTTTTCTACTTGCTCGGGACTTTGTTGCATCGCCGAGGTTAGCTTTGACAACCCATCGCGGTAATCCTCATCAATTTCTTTATCGCTAAGCACGACTCTCACTGCTGCGCTTACGCTCATCCGGGCAAAGGCGTCTAGGGCCTCTCGCAACATGCTGCTCACATGGCGAGCCACCTTCGCCGTGTGTAGGTAAATAGGGTCGGCGCCTCCTGCAGACGCTAGCTTAATGACCAGTCTAGCCACTCGCGAGGCTTCGTCACCTATCCTTTCAAGATCCGTGGTCAACTTAATGATGGAGATGATCAGACGAAGATCGCCTGCCGCCGGCTGCCGCCGGGCTAAAATTAGCGCGCACTGCTCGTCAATCTCAACCTCCATACGATTGATGTCTCGATCAATGGCAATGGCGTCCTCCGCAGGGCCGCTGTCTCGGGACTCGAGACCCTCCGAGGCCAGCATGATCTGACGCTCAACCTTGCCGCCCATTTCCATGACGGCATTGCGAATGCCATCTAGCTCGCCGGCGAACTGCGCGGAAATATGCTGCCTACCTTGCATTATCCAACCTCCCTTGGGGTCAACCGACTCTGCCGGTTATGTAATCTTCGGTGGCGCGCTCTGACGGGTTGGTAAAAATGCGATCCGTCGTGTCAAATTCGATCAATCGCCCTCCGCTCATAAAGGCGGTGTAATCAGAGACCCGCCCGGCCTGCTGCATATTATGAGTCACTATGACAATCGTATAGTCGCTTTTGAGCTCGTAGATGAGCTCTTCTATTCTCAACGTTGAGATCGGATCAAGCGACGACGCCGGCTCATCGAGCAAAAGCACCTCGGGCTCCACCGCGATTGCCCTGGCGATAACAAGTCGCTGCTGTTGTCCCAGTGATAGATTGCCCGCCATGGCATCAAGGCGATCTTTGACCTCATCCCATAAGGCGGCAGAGCGAAGGGCATTCTCTACAATCTCATCAAGCTGCCGCTGACTCCGAATTCCCGCTAGCCGAGGACCGTAGGCGACATTGTCAAACACGCTCTTGGGAAAGGGATTGGGCCGCTGAAACACCATACCCACCTTCCTGCGCAATGCGGTTACATCAATGCCTTCGCTCAAAATATTGGCACCGTCGAGGAATATTGATCCACTGTACCGACAGCCATTAATGGCATCGTTCATGCGATTGAAACACCGTAACAGCGTGGATTTACCACAGCCGCTGGGGCCAATCACTGCGGTCACGCATCCGCTGGGGATTTCGAGAGAAATATTCTGAAGCGCATTTGGCTCCGCCGGGTAGCTCAGGGAAACGTCTTCTACTTGTAAAGATGGGGCTTGCCGCCGCTTCGTTTTAGCGGCCTTTGACGCCTCAATGAAGGCATTAAAGGCGTCCATATCAGGGTGATTCAAAGCAACCCCTCCTGAGCATACTGATACCTAAAACGACCCCGCAGCACGGCTGCAAAGGTCGTTAACGACATGGTAACCAAGACCAAGCTGAGTGCAACGACGGCAATCAAGGCTATTCGGCCATCCCCAGCTGGTGCGTGCAGCGTTAGGTCATATACCAAATACCCCAGATGCATAAATTTCTGCTCGAGATGAATGAACGGCGCCTGAACAGATACGGGCAGTGAGGGAGCATACTTAACGACTCCCACCAGCATCAGGGGGGCCACCTCGCCGGTCGCTCTCGCCACCGCCAGAATTACCCCGGTAACAACCGAAGTCATTGTTGCCGGAAGGAGAACCCCGACGACAGTTTCAAAGCGCGTCGCACCCAATGCGAAGCTCCCCTCGCGCAGAGAGGCCGGCAGCCGCAGCAACCCCTCTTCTACCGACACTATGACCGTCGGCAAGGTCAAGAGGGCCAGGGTGATTGCCGCCCATAAGATACCGGGGGTGCCAAAAGTGGCCCTGGGCAAGGAATTTGAAAAAAACCACTCATCAACTCCACCTCCAACCCAGTAGACAAAAAATCCCAGTCCAAATACTCCGTAAATGATGGAGGGCACGCCTGCCAGGTTATGAATCCCTATTCTGACTAAATCGGTGTACCAATGCTCTCCTGCATAAACGTGTAAATAGACCGCAACTAGAATTCCCAAAGGGGCCACCACTAACGTCATCAACAGGGTAACCGTTATCGTACCCACGACAGCGGAAAAAAGTGCTTCAGCGGTATAGGGCGACTGTCCTTGTGACAACACCTCCAAGGCACCAGGCAACTGACCGGCCTCGGCCCCAAATGCCCCACCCGCAAACGCCAGCCAGCTCAATAGACATAACATTCCAATCAGCAAGACAACCGCCGACACCGCCATGCCACTGGTAAGCCAAAGCATTACCCCCGCTCGACGTACTGCCCCTGTGGCAAACGCCGATTCTTCGCCCTGTAAATCACTGAGCGTATCGCTCCTCATGCTGCTACACCGTAGCGACGGCGCCAGCGACGCCGAAGTAGCTGCGCGCAGGTATTGATGAAAAAGGTCAGCACAAACAAGGCGAGCGCACTGAAAAACAACACCCGATAGTGGGTACTGTCGACGGCGGCCTCTGGTAGCTCGATGGCCAACGTGGCCGCGACCGAGCGCATACCCTCCAGAGGGGAACTTGATTGAATCGGCGTATTTCCCGATAGCAACAATAGGATCATGGTTTCACCAATTGCTCTGCTAAGCCCCAGCATAATTGCAGCGACAATCCCCGGAGCGGCGATAGGCAGCACGCCATCGATGAAGCTTTGCCACTGGGACGCACCCAGCGCCAGGCTCCCGGTTGCCGCGCCCTTTGGGGTAGCAAATATCGCCTCCTCGGCCAGCGAGAAGATCGTGGGAAACACGGCTATTCCGAGTGCTATACCAACGAGCACGCCGTTGAAATAGCTGACAGAAAGCCCGTAATAATGCTCAAGCCAAAGTACGACGGAGCCCTCAAAAAATAGCCCCTCAACACCTTCACCTAGCTTGGCGCCTGAATAAATGGCGATGGCTAGAACCAGCAGCACCACCATGGGCAAACGCTTGGAAAAGTGCCTGCCAGGCTTTGTTTGAAAATACCGATTTAAAAACAATCCTGATAGCGCGACGATGATCGGGACGGTCAAGACAATCCCGATAAACTCAGCAAGGGCGTATTGGAGTCTGGGGGCAAGCCACAGCATAGCAATCCCTGCAATGACTACCCCCGGGAATGCCGCTATCATTTCGATCATTGGTTTGATGGCTTCGCGAAACACTGGGGGCATGTAGTACCCCACATAGATGGCCGCCCCCAGCGCCACGGGCAGGGCCAGCATGAGGGAAAACAAAGCCGCGCTCATGGTTCCCCACAGAAGTGGCACGAGCGAATACTTAGATTCTGCGCCATCCACCACCCTCGGCTGCCATGTCAACGTTGGCAGGGGGTAGCCCTCGTATTGTCTGAACGAGAATAGATCTGCCAGCGAAAGCGTATTGGTTAATGCCTTCACCGAACGAACGAGAGGCTGCTGTTCATGGGAATACAAAGCGAAGGTGTTTTCATCTAGCCAACCAACCCGATTAATCCCGCTGACCTCAACCGGTTCCTTAAAGGTGGCTCTGGCTTGACTTCGACCCAATCGATACACGTGGATCACACCCGCTCGGTCCAACACAACAAAATGCCGGGATAGGCTGATACTGCTCATCGCCTGAATACCGGCGGGAATAAAGTAGCGGGTAATAACGGACGGGGCCAAGCCGTCGCTTCCTGCCTTGAGATGAAGTTGCTCAATGATGGTATCGCGGACGTCCAACCACGACCCCTTTGTTGGCTCGGGGGCCACTGCGGGATGAATATTCGACACCCCCAGGCGGTGGTCATCAACGAATCCAGGCAGACTACCCACATCATTGGCGACAGAATCCTGACTGACCCTGAGATCCGCTGCTGGACCGGTGCGAGTGGTTGACAGGGTACCGATACTGATAGAGGGAGACTCAAACAACGGTAAGGCCGTGATTGCGATTTGCGCAAACATGCCCAGGATAACGAGTAACACCGATACGCTGGCTACCTTTATCGCCGCGGCAGCTACGACATCAACAATCAAACGCCTGTTAGCCACAGGAAACCCTTAGACCTTCAGACAGCGAATCGTCCCCGTGCATAAAACCGCTTTCGATGAGAATGTCCTGGCCTTGCTTTGAGGCAACAAACCTGAGAAATGCACATTCCGATGCCGATGGCAGCTCCCCGGGTGCCAAGGTCAAGTATAAATAGAGGTCTCGAGTTAGCGGTGACAAATCTCGGCGAGCAGCTTTTCCCGACATATCTGTTGACGCATCTTTGTTGGGCTCCTGCAGAGCCAATACCTTAACCGAAGATTCAACAAAACTACTACCGACGTAGCCAATCGCGTTTGGGTCGGCTTCCACTGTACGGATAATGGCTGCAAACCCGGGCAACTCAACCACTCGACTATGGAAATCACCCCCACACAACACGTTGCTCTTAAAAAACCCGTAGCTGCCACTCACTGCAGTACGGCCGAGGGGGTTGATGCGGCCGGTAATAGGAGGCGCTCCGCTTTCCGCTATACCTTGGTCAACAAGCTCTCGCCACGTTGTCACGGCCGATCGACCTGAGCACAACCGCCCGATTGAAAAAATGCGATCAAGATCTTCGAGCGAAATTGAGTCAGCAGGATTTTGATGGTTCGCAATCACAGCCAGCGAGTCTCTCGCAACGATAAAGCCTTGAGGTAAGAACCCACGCGTTCGACTGAAATCCATCAGCTCATTATTACTGAAGGGTCGACTCATTACGCCGAAATTGGCCACCTGCTGCGTTAGCGCTGGCGGTGCTGCTGCGGATCCGGAAACTTGAATCTCAATCGTGATATCGGGTCGAGCAGCTCTAAAGGCATCGCCCCAAGCAGTGACCAACCGCGACATGGTGTCACTTCCAACAATACTCAGCGTGGCCGCGCCCTGCGCACTCATTGACGCAAACAGGCATGTGGCCAGCACAACCACCAGCCGCCGCGCCGATCGATTCTTCACAGTCGAATCTTCCGCGACGAATAGAAGCGGATCCCAAACCGGCTTCCCCGACCAAGCTCGGACTCAATCACAAGCTCAGCCTGATGTGCCGCTGCTACGTGCTTGACGATAGCAAGTCCTAATCCCGTGCCACCGCTATTTTGGCTTCTACTTTTGTCCACGCGATAAAATCGTTCGGTCAATCTTGGGATATGCTTGGCAGCGATCCCTGAACCCTGATCGACGACCAAAAACTCGGACACATCCGCCCCGCCTTGCCAACACACCGCCACCTCTTTATCGCTGTATTTCAACGCATTGACGACAAGATTACTGAATGCACTTCTCAGCTCCGGCTCATCACCGATGATCGTGGTGTCCCCTTCGATCTGAAGAGCAATGGTTCTCTCGGGATAGGCCGCTCGAAGTTCGCCCACCATCTCTGACAACACGCTCCCAACATTCACTCTCTCGGTTTTGCGATGGGATTCAAAGGTTTCAATCTTTGACAGCCACAATAGATCTCTTAATAGATTCTCCATCCGGGCCGCCTGCTGCTGCATCTGCTCGAGGGGCTTGCTGTATTGCCTCGCAGAAAAAACCTCCAAGTCCTTTAAGGTCTCGATATAACCCTTCAGCACCGTCAATGGTGTGCGCAATTCGTGGGAAACATCTCCGACAAAATCGCGTCGCATTTGTTCGAGCCGCACCGTATCGGTGATATCGCGGACAAAGACCAGGCGATCTCCCGCGCCAAATCGGGTTATCTCAAACTGGAGAGATCGCTCATCCTCCGAAACATTCGTTACCCTGAGCGGATTAGTAAAATCTTCAGACTCATAGTAGCTCTGGAATTCCGGCATCCGAACCAAATTAAGCAAAGACTGACCTCGATCCTCCGGAAAGCGTATTCCCAGAAGGTAATCAGCAGAGGCATTGGCCCAAGCAATACCGCCTCGGTTATTGACGATAATGCCGCCGTCCCTCATTGAGGCAAGGGAATCTTGAAGGTAGTCCAAAGCCGACTCCAGTCTCGACTGGGCCTCGCGGTTTTGGCGCTGCAGGCGAAAGATACTGTCCAGCAAGTGGCCCCACACACCTCTCCCAGTGGGAGGATCCTCCAACGGCCGGTCCAGCCATCGCTGCACCATTCGCAGATGCCAACTCCAATAGAGCAAAATGCCGACATTAGCCAAGGCAAACCCAAGTACCGCCTGCTGGAATAAGCCCCCTAAGAGGGTACAAATAGCGACCACGGCAAAGCCGCCCAGTAATTCGCCCCGCCATGAACCTTGCCTTGCCACCCCTACCCCTTGTGGTGTGATGAAAATCGGTAGCCGATACCTCGGACCGTCTCGATTAAAGAACTGTAGTCACCGTGCGGAGTATTCAAGGCCTTTCTAAGTCGCCGAATATGCACGTCAACGGTTCGTTCCTCGACATAGACATTGGCACCCCAGACCTGATCAAGGACTTGCGACCTCGAATACGCACGCTCCGGATTCGACATGAAAAAATGGAGCAGCTTGAATTCAGTGGGACCAGTCTCAAGCGGCAGACCAGCAACTAACACCCGGTGACTACGCTTATCGAGAACGAGATTGCCTACAGTCAGC
>Ga0181606_10004477_pt1 | contig 11659 bp, 5 predicted proteins | sample 041ome_10_FD_132994 | JGI IMG/M metagenome (GOLD analysis project Ga0181606, IMG submission 132994) | Coastal salt marsh microbial communities from the Groves Creek Marsh, Skidaway Island, Georgia - 041412US metaG (megahit assembly) | ecosystem: Environmental > Aquatic > Marine > Intertidal zone...
CATCACAGCCAAGCGGATGATCTCAGGGCTCGTTTTAAAGTACCTGAATGGGGAGTGTTTTGTCATACGGAGAGGCTACGAGACCACCCTGCCCGTCTCAACCTCGTTTTGTCTGACAGTGCCTACAGCATCACAGCGAGACGGATAATTTCTGGGCTCGTTTTGAAGTGCCTAAATGGAAAGTTTTTTGTCATACGAATAAGCTACGCAACTACCCTGCACGGCTCAAGCTCGTTTTTTTTGACAGTGCCCTTCGTCCAGTTTGAATAATTTTGACATCTAATAATTTTAGGGTTGATTACCGTTTCAGCGTAGCGATTATCAGGCAGATGTATAATAGTAGCTTTATGGTAATAGTTCCCCTTAACCTTCAATTCGAATGCAAACACAACGAGCCCAATAATGAATGATACCGTTGGAGTAGTCGACTTATTTGCGGGCGCAGGAGGGCTAAGTGAGGGCTTTGCATCCGCCAGCAATGGGACGAACAACCTCTTCAAAATAGCTATATCGGTTGAAAAAGAAGCATGGGCATTTCAAACGCTGCGGCTTCGTTCTTTCCTGAGAGAATATCGCCAACGCCATAACTGCTTGCCAAAAAAATATATCGACCTGCATTCAGGGTTATTAAAGGTCGTGGACTGGAAAGCCGTTGACCCCGAAGCATGGCAAAGCGCTACATCAGAAACTTTTCAAATGGAGCTAGGCACAAGAACTGCCGCCACAAGACTCGACGACGCAATCGAAACTCTAAGCTCAAAATATAAAAATAACGTTTTAATTGGAGGTCCACCTTGCCAAGCGTATTCATTAGTTGGACGGGCACGCTCAAAAGGAAACTCAAACTATCGCGCGCATGAAGATGAGCGTCACTATCTATTCAGAGAGTATATACGAGCACTACAAAATCTGATGCCTGCCGCTTTTGTCATGGAAAATGTGAAAGGAATCCTTTCATCAACAGTCCAAAGCCAGCAAATATTCCAGCAATTAATGAACGATCTAAGCTCGCTGGGGACACCACAAACACATCAGTATGAGATCTTCGCAATCAAGTGCGATGGAAAAAACCTGTCACTCATCCGAGCCGAAAAACCTTCAGATTTCGTGCTCAGGACAGAAAATCTTGGAATCGCCCAACGACGTCACAGGGTAATCATTGTAGGCGTGCGTTCCGATCTTGCCTCTAAAGTGAAATCAGCAAAAACAAAGGCAGCAACACACCCTCAAACTGTGCGGGCAATCATTGGAAATCTGCCGCCGCTTCGAAGTGGTATCAGCAAGAGCACTGACTCAGATCAAGAGTGGCTGAACCACACACAAAACGCCGCGGATTACCTTAGCAAACTAAGTTCCAATTTAATTACAGAAAACTTAAGGGCAGCTCTCTCTCAACTAGCCAATGGTGCGTGTCAACATTTTTCGATGGGCAGAAGCAGCACTGATCTACCTATCGGATACGGAGTTAGCGACAACAAACTATTGGCATGGCTTGAAAATCAAGAGTTAAAAGCAATCGCCCAACATGAAACACGTAGACATATAAAATCCGATCTAGAACGCTATTTATACGCCGCTTGCTTTGGGAGCGTTCGAGAGTTCAGCCCTAAAGCAAGGGACTTTCCCAAAGAGCTTAGCCCAAACCACGTCAACTGGGGCAGCGGTGTGTTCAATGACAGGTTTCGAGTACAACTAGCAAACCAACCAGCTACTACTATCACAAGTCATATATCTAAAGACGGACACTACTTTATTCACCCTGACCCAATGCAATGTCGTAGCCTGACTGTGAGAGAGGCTGCGCGATTGCAGGCATTTCCCGACGACTATCTGTTTTTAGGGCCTCGAACTTCTCAGTATGTTCAAGTTGGAAACGCTGTCCCTCCTTATATTGCGCAACAAATAGCCAAGTTAATTTATGAAGTGGTACACTAAGGTTTATTCAAAGCGTTAAACCATCGCGGGTCAGTTCTGAAAAATATCCAGCCTTTTCGCCTGCTGCATCCCCCAAAACAAGGACACGGTCCAGCAATCGATTGCCATACTCACAAGAAGTTTCTGGCAAAAGAGCGCACGAGTGACACGCCGCCAAGTTCGCTCCGTCAGAACCTTGACCTATGGTTTCCGAGCAAACGGGATCGGAAGAGCACCACTGTCCCTCACTTAGAGAATAACGAATACTGCGCTCTAAGTTCCGCGGCTCAGCTTGCCTTACAATGCCTCCCAAACTTCCCTCAGAATCCCCAGATGCGGTATATATCATAACACCTGCCATTGGATCATCCGCTTCCAAATCAATGTAAATACGTTCTCTCAGCGCGGAGCTTCCATAACCGCATTCGTGGGAAATCGCTCTAATCATTAAATGTGCAAAGGTATGTAACAAAACCTCTTCGGGGCGCACATCGATTAATTCTCGGCCTCTTTGCGCATTGACCGTATTTACATTCTCGGCAATGCGTTCCGATCGCTGTTTGCTTAGAGATAGGTCGCAATATGTACGCAGCTTTTCAAAATTAAAAACTAACAGAAACCCCTCTCCGGTTACCTTAATGCCAGGTAGCCAGTGGGCGCGGTGCGCAACCGGCTGGATCATATCATGATCAGACGCTGACGGAGGTTGAACCCGTGTAAACCCCCGCAAAACGCGGGTTTCTCTAAGCTTTGGGATTAGAAAAATATCGGAAAAAAACTCTGAAACCCAACTTTCATATTTCGTCAGATCAGCACGTTTTACATACAACTCTTCCTCTGGCGAACCCATGCAAGATGTTATTGCAGCATATTCAGCAGGTTTTAGATCTTCCTCCTGATGATCCTCATCCACATCACCTTTTTGTCGTGCTTCAGCAGCTTTTAGCAGCGCAATTGGGTCAACAGCTTGGGTTTTAGCATAGCGAGTGATAAACCTTGAGTTAAGGACATCATCATCATCCATGGTCGATTCCACCAAGTTCCAAAAGTCTTCACTGTCAATTATCGCTGCAATTTTACTGGACTGATCCGCCATCCAATTGGGCACATAAATTGCACTCTTCGTATCTGCGAAGTAAACATTGCTCGCCCCCTTTTGAGCAGCGTGCATTAGCTCATCACAGCTTTCGTTTGCCGTAGGTCCTAGCCAAGGACGATTTCCAGAACACCGCTGCTGTAAACCACCGCCATCAGAATTGGAAAACAATCCACCGAGCGTACGTTTTTTACCACACGAACAGCTAATGTTGATACCTGCTAGAGACGCGCTTCGGCCTGCACGATATCTTAGTTGACAACCTTCTTTCGGCCCTTCTTCACCGTGAACCCAAAGCATCCAATCTATGTCGCTAATGTGCCCATTAGCGCATACTGCAACGAAACGCATGGGTAAGGTTTTTGTTTTGACTTTTCTACACTGCTCAGAACTGCACTCACTCGCACTATTCTGATTGCGCATTAGGTAGCATTTTGGACAATGATGCCACTTGGGGAAACTCGTTGCTGGAATTTGGCCAGCACTAAAATCAGGCGGAAAACGAATTTCGGCAATTCTAAGGACCTTGCACAACCGCTCCTCTTTAATTCGCAACTCAGGAGGACAAGGTTTTTTAAGGTCGAACCAATGGTCAACAGATGCGGTCATTAGTGACCTGCCATCTGCGTAATCAACTATTGCGCCTACGCCAAACGGCGAAATTAAGCCGGCTCTTCTTAATGGCCTTTTGGGTCGATTTGCCATCGATCTAAATCTCCCTATAACTCTCTAAGGCGCTCAAATAAATTTCACACTCGGCATCGACACTGCGCATTGATGTCCCCGTCGGCCTAGAAAAATCCGTCCAATCTGGAGATGGATCTGACCCTGCAACATACATCATTGGAAAACGATCATTACGCTGCACATCGCCAAAAATCACAGGCCCGTTAATATCCCAGCCCTCAAAATACCTTTGGATTGCGTTTCTCACGTGCTCTAGTTCATCGGGATCTACTAGCTTCACGCGATCAAGTATTGTTTTTTCTATAGCCTCCTGAACAGCTACACTTGGCGCAATAGAGGATTCCGAATGACCATGCTTTAAACGCGCTAAACCGATTATTAGAGCGTGTAACGCCCTATCTCGAACCGGCACAGCAAATGGTGTGACGCTGGTAGGCTCAACATTGCGATAAATAGCTTCATGAAAGGCTCGGAAATGCTCATAGTGTGAACGATCTCTCGGCTTTCCAGGGTTCAACATTGACACGACCAATCCCGGTTTGCTGCGACCTACCCGGCTAGTCGCCTGAATATATTCCGCTGTAGTTTTAGGCTGCCCAACCACCGCCATTAAACCCAAGCGCGAAACGTCAATTCCAACTTGAATCATGTTTGTCGCCAAACAAATATCAACCGCACCTCGGTCACTATTTGGCTTAAAGAGCTGCGAAATTGCCGCTGTCACTTCATCATTCGAAATTCGGCTTGTCAGCTCTAATGGATTATTGATCCAGCGTCTCTTTGTAGACATCGGATTATCCGCTCCTCCCATGAGGCCAAATCTACGAGCTAAAACTGCCAAATACTCTCTAATGTCTTGGTCAACGAGAGTAGTGGCATGGCCAAGTTCTCGGATGCTGTTGAAATAAGTTATAAGTGTCCAAAATCCATCAATCAGGCTCTCATCTTCAGTCTCAAATAGTTTTGGCGACTGTAACAATGACGAAAGGACCCTGACTTCAGTTGTAACAAATGATGGCAAGGCGGGCGCAAATACACCGACGTATTGACGGCCGGGGTATTCAGGACCAGTTTTTTCTTCGGCAAAGAAACTATCACCAGCACTTAAAGCCTGTGGAGGAAACAAGACCGATTGCTCGGGGCGGCGCCCATACAGAGCTGCCACTTGTTCTGCAGCTCTAGAAATAGTCGCTGTCGAACCAACAATTTTTGCGCCATAAGCGCGCTGCCCTTCATCAAATTTGCACAGCTCATCAATCAATGTCTCGTAATGACCGGTCATTGACCCCAATGGACCAGAGATTAAGTGCAATTCATCTTGGATTATTAAGCTCGGCGGCATGGGTGAGTCTTCATAGAGACCAAAAATGCGCCCAACCAGATTTCGCTCTCTCCATGGAAGCATCGCAAATTTGTCTACAGTTGCGATTAACAAAGAGGGTGGCGAAGCGTATATTCTCTCGTCAACTACGTGGATAGGTAGGCCGTCCTCGTTCGAGAATGAACAGTCAGGGGCCTCACAGCACAATTCAATTCGAGAGGGTTTTGCTTTGTGTACTAAGCCTTTGATAACTCTATGCGGCCTTTCTTGCACCACACCCATCTTGGAACCGCACCAAGGACAACTGTTGATTACAAAGGGGTTAGAGGCTCGTGTATCTCGTTGTAGTTTTTTGTGCGCACTAACTGCATCACTATCACTGTTTGGTGAAAGTGCGCTACCAACCCACAACCCTACAGAAATGGGTTGCCCACCAAATCTGCCAGTTTGGTCATTACGGCGAATAAGCTCCAATGCGCATATCAGCGTGCTAGCGCGCTCAAACTGTTGCGCAGTCAACAGACGCAGCGTGTAACGCATCAAAACGGCTGTGCCCGTCCCCCAATCACCATGGTCCACCCGCCTCCAGAGGATAGTGAAGGCAGTCAAACCCAAATAAGCTTCGGTTTTTCCACCACCAGTTGGAAACCAAATCACATCGACCAATTCACGCTCAGAAAACGCTTCATCATCTTGCAAAACAATCGATGAAATTGTCATGAGGACGAATGCTAGCTGAAAAGGGCGCCACTCACGGGTAATTGCATCCTCGGAAAGCTCGCGGAAAGGTCGATCAGGAACAAGTTGCTTCGTATCTGGATCAGTGACCCACTCACGCCCATTGCTAGTCACTTCGCTGTAACGAAACTGCTGAGCTAGCATAGCTTCGTTCATTCTTGCAAAAACTTGCGCTACTTTTGGTTCTGAGACCAAAAGTTGGAGACCCCGTTTCATCCGCTCTAGGCACTTCCTACAGGCATCTATGTGTCTTTCTGCCGTTTTTTTTGCCCACGGCTTGCCTAAAGTATCACGAGCCTCAACTACCCTCTGAGCGATCCAATCTTCGTAGTCTTTCAGCAACGCAAAACAGAGCTTGTATCCGTCTCCTCCTAATGAATAGCCTTCCTCATCAGATAGAACCTTCATACTCAAACCAAGCCCATCGGGCCGTCTCGTCGGCAAGATAGGAGGTATTTCAAACTTGGCGATAGTTTCAGAAAAAACGGCGTCTGTACTATCTTCATCAGTCGGAAGCCAGTTTACAGACACTCCATGCCCAACACCATACTCCGAAGTTTTACGAAACAGTAATGCTTGCGTCTCTGCTTCTGCATCGGACAGCTCAGAAAATTCTTCGCGCTTTGGCAAAGCTTTGAATGCCTTGGGAAGAGTAGAAGATAGGTGAATTTCGGATTGATAAATGCAACGCAAATCGCGAGACCGTCGGTCACCACCAATGGTTTTGTTTATTAGCGTAACGGTAACTAATCGGTAATGGTCAAGATATCGACCACTCGGCGCTCTGACAAACACATTTAGTTCTATGCTGTCACCTGATGGCCCAGGCAATTTGCACTCGTGCTTATGGTTAGTCTCGCGCGCCAGAAGCTCTTGTGAATTGAACGTAATAGTTCCTTGTTCGTCTGATATTGGATGCCGCTTCCATTGCCGTTGACTGCTGCTATCACCCTCAGCGGCATGTTTTTCGTACATCGCATAATTACATTTTACTACCAGCCCCTCCGACAAATCACAAAACGCCGTAAGACCCATAGCACTTGGCATGAATTGATTAGCAAGATTTACCTCACCATCGATCAATCCATTTCCATCATCCTCATTACGAAACTTGAGTTTACCTATGCTTTTTGGATCGGCTTCTTGTTCTGGAGCAGCATCTGAAAATTCTTCATCCTGCGTTTCCGATTCTTCTATTTCAGGTTGTTCGTTAATGGGAAAAAGGACCCCTGCCCCATATCTCTGGAGTGGCCCATCCCCCGATATAATTTCTTCGCCCGATGACGGCCCTACCAATTCCTTTTTTAACATATCCACAACGTGGAACCGCAAGGCGAGATGATCTTTAAGTTCAGGACTGGACATAATTTTGACCTCTAAAATATTCGCTCATCAAGTCATCAACTTTATCTTTCAAATGGTGGGGCAAAATCAGAGCCAATCGAGATCTGGCTCTCGTCATCGCAACGTATAACTTTTGCTGAATAGCTAAGTCAGACAAACCCTGCAAATTGCACACGATTACGGCATCTGCTTCTAGACCTTTAAACCTCTGTATCGACGCAGATTGGATAACCCCTTGATCAAGCTTATCGCCTGCCCAATCACACAAGTTTAATCCCGCCAAGTGCGCACGCTCCTCAAACTCATCACTTCCAGACATTGAATCCCAAAGAAGTACGATTTCATTAGGCTCGAATTTCTCATTCAGAAACTTATCGTAGACCGCTTGAACTTTTTCGAACTGTTCCCCAGACGTTCTATAATAAAGGCGCTGCACACGTTCGCCTGCTGGGCCCAAACCATTCGGCGACGCCCAATCAAAGGAAGTCAAGGCACGGGTCATATCGACGATACGTCTGGTATTCCGGCAGTTTAGCGTCAACGGAACCCGCACAGAATAAGCACCGTAGCCGTGCAACTCGTTTTGGAGTTCATCTGCACCAAAAGTATTGCCTCGTTCAGTATAAATTGCTTGGCGTGAGTAATCTCCAAATAGTGCCCAGCGCCCATCCTTGAGACCCAAGGCTAAACATTTATCGATTAGAGGCAGCCAAAGTGGGTTTTGAAAATCTTGCATTTCGTCGATAATTACGGTGTCAAATTTGGGCTCTAAATCTTCAATGGCGAAAGCCGCGCACTCATCTAAGATTTCCCAAAAGTGCTGATCACCTCGAAATAAAATTTCTTGGTCCATGAGCGTTTTAACTTCTGAGTTATTATGCACCACAGAACGCAACCACGACTGAAAAGTGCCAACAAAAAGCGAACCAATCTTTTCTTCGCCAATATTTTCTTGAAGGGCATCGCATTGGCCTTTCAACCAATGACCCAACAAATTGTTGTAACAAAACAGTCCAACACTTCGACCTTGAAGTAATTCTCGTTTTGCAAATTCTAGAGCAAGAAGTGTTTTCCCAGTCCCGGCTCCACCTTCCACAAACGCCTTACCGTTAGCTTCTACGACTGATAAAAACTGATACTGTTGCTCAGTTAATTCAGTTCTGCGCTTTTCCTCTTCTTCTCGAAGAACAATCGGGCTTACAGGCAAGTCAAAGTCTGCGCGTATTACCGACTTTACGCGAGACATTAAGCCTGCTGAAGGCGCGGAGCAATTTTTTTTGAGCGTCCGCTTGGTACGGTTTATCGCTCTTTCAATACAGCCTGAAATTCCATTTTTCTGGATTTCTGCATAGGAGGCTATTTCCCATTCATTGCTTTCTATATCTATTTCTTCTGGGCAATGATCCGTTTTCGGGAAGATAACCAAGCCTGCAAATGTTAAAGCCTGCAAATCAGCAGATTCTGTCAGCTTTGTACTCAAACGTCGTTTTAGTTCATGCTGATTACTGACCATTTGAGCAATAGGATCATTGATGCGTTGTGAATATCCGTTTCCTTTTTGATACCAAACACCCGACTTGCGGGAAACTTCATCACCTTTAATTTCGACTGTCACAATGCCAGCAGGTGGCACCAAAACCACAAAATCAATCTCTCCGTGAGGCTTTACCGAACCGCTCGATTTAGACCCGTCTACACGCTCATGCGCGCCTAAACCATGCGAGTGATAAACTGTGTATCGTGACGCGCGCAGGTCTGCCTTTAACCAATCGGCAACTAGTTTTTCAGAATGAGGAGTTTTGGGGCCAAATATATTTGGAATAAATTGAATTGGCATTTTACAAACCCAATCTTTCAGGCCGCAAAAGTCGGTTAACCAAGGTAGCTTTGATACTCACTTGGTCTCGTTCGACGGTATCCACCTCCAATACATCCACCTCTCCTAGTGACATTCGATAATGCCCAGTGAGGGCCTCTGCTCCCGAAAACGATGAAACCAGCTCATCCCGAAGCATTTTTGATACATTGGTTCCTGCACTACGATGACTTGACCTAATAGAAGAAATTGCTGACCAAATCTCCGTTGCCTTGGAGGTCAAAGTCGTTGCACCTATAGCCTCCAAAATATCAACTAAATCGCCCTCATTTTGGGGTCCAATGGCGGTTGGACTATAAAGCCAATTTCGGATCGTTGTGACTGTGCGATCCAACCCTACGGACTTTAGATGCGCCTGCAAATCGCTCACGTTGAGATGATTATTAACAATGAACGCATCAAGTGCGTGCTGCCAACTCGCAGCAAGGCTCCGCGTTTCCTCGTAAAGATCGAAACCCATTGAGTGACGAGCTAAACTTTTGACAAGGTCACTATCGGAGCCTGTACGAAATACGCATAAATCACCAGGCTCGATAGCAGAGGCTCCTACCAAATCAATTTGTAAATTATCCGTTCCCATGGAACGACTGATATTCTTAATTGTGGGCAGCTTGCCTCCGTCTGCAAGCGGACACAAATGGTCATCGGAAAACCAAATTAAAGTCGTAGGCAAAGAAGCCTCTGGATCGCTATCATTGATCGCAGCCAGCTTAGATTTTACAAAGCTACGGTCACGATCTGGAGCTACAAATTGGTCATTTCCGCGAGGCGACCAAAATCGCTTGGAAGCTTCTTGATTAATGGTGGGGCGATATGGAGTGTCTGGATCTGCAGCGTACAGCTCTGCATCACGATATGATTTGTTAAACAGACGGAACCACCGTTCCTCAAAAGCAAAAGCCACAGAGAAAACATCTTTGTAATCATACTCGAAAACAAATTGCTGCACTTTCGCACGGCGTGGCCACCCTGACAGCACCAATGTAGCACCGCCGTCATCTACCAAAAAAATTACATCTTCTTGGCTCAGCTCTTCCGGCGAGAGTGGGCGGGCAATCAAACTTTCCGCAGCCATCCGTTTGATTGAAGCAATCTCGTCGGAAGATTCCGCGAGTCGCTGTAGGTTTGTTAGTACATCAGTAAAGGCCGCACGCTCAGCAGCTGGCCAGAATTGAGCCACCTTCTCAAAAGACATACTTAAGGCGGCAACAAAGCTGGCCACCTCCTCTGATCGCGCGCCGGACAATTGGGGATTGACGATAGTTCTCAGAACACTGAAAGCGCGCCCAACAATAAATTCTCGTTCAGTATCAAACTCCAGAGCCCGCAAAGCTTCTGAGATGGTTTCCAGCTTTTCCGCGGTACCATCAACAATCTCGTGTGAAACAGGAAAGTTTTCGATCCATTCAAAGTTAACGGCTCGATGGGCCGAAGAAGCAACTCTTTGGAAAATACCGTTTTGCTCACGAGGATAAATTTTTTCAGGACGGATCTGACTCGGAAAAATGCGGCCTGTATCTTCCAACTCACTGAGAAGGCGAAAATCTTTAAAACCGCAAAAAGCAGTAATTTTGCATTGAAATTCGTCCATAAGACGGCACAACGATGCCAATTCACGCTCTAGAAACTGGGCGCTATCCACAACGATATGCCGATTTTTAACTCCGTTTGCTCTGCAAAATTCAATAATATCTAATGCCGAGTTGGCTCGAGCGACCAGCGGCCGGGCATGACTAGCCTCATCACTTTCTAAGGAAACTCTTCCACTAGTAGCAATCCGTCCCCATGGGAGTACATCTGCTGAGGCAAACTTATGCAGGCTTCCGTTAACGACCCTAGCCACTTCCACGTTGGACATGACATTCTGAAACAGAGATTTGCGTCCAAGATAGATCACCTCGGTATCAAAAAAATCTGCATTCCCAAAAGATCTTGTCTCAATGACAAGGTCCAGAGGAGTAAGTGCAAGCTCTCCCTTACTAGGCGCCCGCCGTGCTATTGGACTCTCAGGATCCGCGTGTTGTAAGCGAGAAAGCTCATCCAATGGAAGTGTGAAAGAACCATTGCGTGGATCGTTCACGACACTCAAACGGATTAATCTGTACTCTTCATATATTCCAGCAAATTCATAAACCTCTTTTGACGGGAGTAGCGCGACACGATCACCGGGAGAAAAAGTATCGAGAGAATGCTGTGCAAAACGTCGCTCAAAGCCCTGCTTGGCTTCAGCAATACTGACGCCCAAAGCGTACCAACACGCCGATCGTCCGACTTTCGGCATGACTGCAACATATATCTGCCCTTGATCAGCCGGATTTTGACAAAACATTTCGCGGAACATTGGCAATAGCGGCACCGGGTCAGAACCCTGAGCTGATAACATAACGGAGTCTAATATCTGTAAATTTTTTTCAGTCATGACGTCCCATACGGTCGCGTTTCGCTCCACGCTGGAGCAACGCTAGCACGAGATATAAAAGTGAGACAACCGTAAGGTGCCATGATCAGTGAATCCAAATATTTTATTTTTAAAAAGTTTTACTCAATATTGCCAAAAGATCTCTGCTTTGTAGGCTGATGTAGTTTGTGTAGCTTGTGTAGCCCTTTCTGGAAACTGATGCTGTCAGACTAATGAGAACTCGCATCGAATTGCTGGCGCAGCCTAAATCTATGCGCTCAATAA
>Ga0181606_10004479_pt1 | contig 11655 bp, 9 predicted proteins | sample 041ome_10_FD_132994 | JGI IMG/M metagenome (GOLD analysis project Ga0181606, IMG submission 132994) | Coastal salt marsh microbial communities from the Groves Creek Marsh, Skidaway Island, Georgia - 041412US metaG (megahit assembly) | ecosystem: Environmental > Aquatic > Marine > Intertidal zone...
AGGGCTCCAGCGGGTTTTGGCTTTGCGATTCCCGTTGATACGGTCCGAAGTGCGATCAAGAAAATGTCGGAAACTCCACTGAAAACACTTCCCACCCTCGGGATCAAGATGGGTGAGTCTCTGGCAACGGTCAAAAATCTGGAAACCGGAGAACACCGACGTTTAGGAGTTCGTATCGAAGCGGTCTTTCCCGGTAGTCCTGCTGAGAAAGCCGGGCTTCAGGGAATGGGGTTAACACGTTTTGGGCAGGTGATTAATGGTGACATCGTGTTGGCGATTGATGATGAATTGATCGAAAACCCCGCCAATGTGGACGAAATTCTCTCTCGACATCAATCGGGAGATGAGGTGATTTTGGCGATTTTACGACAAGATCAAGCCTTGGAAGTGGCCGTGACACTGCAATAGTGCTATTTGACAGGAAACTGAAAAAAACCAGTGACCAGACGGGTGCAATCTTGCGGTCATCAATCGACTCATCGTAAGATAGGGGAAGTTGAGTGAGAGGGGCCACTATTCAAAGTGAAGAAATCGAGACGTATCATGACTGAGATCACCTCACCGCGAGTTTATCAACAGGATGAAGTGACTGTCATTGAGCTGGGCGAGGAATACGAAAACCTCGATGAAGCCGTGCTGACAGATCTGAGAAACCTGATTCTGAAAGCGGTCGACCAGGCGGAGCCTCCGCTTGTTGTTCTGGATCTCTCTCACACGAAGTTCTTCGGATCTTCTTTCATTGAGCTGATCTTTCGCGCGTGGAATCGATTGCAGGCTCGCGACAAGGGGAAATTTGTTCTCAGTGGACTCATGCCCTACTGCAAAGAGGTCATCGAAATTACGCACCTCGATCAACTTTGGACGCTCTACGATTCGGTCGATGAAGCTGTCGTTGGTATCAAGGCGTAATCACGATTCGCTCTCACTCTTCGTTTTTCAGTCGAATTGACGCGCTGGCGTAGTGAGCGGTCAGTCCTTCTTTGTCGGTCATCAGCTTGAGATCTCGATCTGCTTCGGCCAATGCGTCGCGGTTGTAACCGATGATCGAAGAGCGTTTCAGAAAATCGATGGAACTCAGACCGTTGGCAAATCGTGCGGTCCCACCAGTCGGCAAGACATGCGAAGGGCCGGCAAGGTAATCACCCAGCGCGACGGGGGTGAAATGTCCCATGAAGATCGCACCCGCGTTCTGGACCTTTGCCAGCATCGATTCCGCATCATCCATCGAAATGTGTAAATGCTCGGGGGCTAACAGATCGGTTAAGCGGGCCGCTTCGTCTTCGTCGCGAGCCAAGATCAAGGCCCCGTAATCTTCGAGTGCCTTGTGGGCCAGGTCGCCTCGTTCCAGTTTTTGTAACTGAGATTCTAAAGCGGCGTGAACCGCTTCAATTAACGGAGCGTGCCAGGTAATCAGGACACCCGATCCGGGACTGTGCTCGGCTTGCGAGATCAGGTCGGCGGCGATGTATTCGGGGTTGGCCGTCTCGTCGGCGAGTACGATCACTTCACTCGGGCCGGCGATGCTGTCGATATCGACTTCACCGAAGACATGCTTTTTAGCGAGAGCGACAAACAAGTTGCCGGGACCAACAATCTTATCGACGCGTTCGATCCCTTCGACACCATAAGCGAGTGCGGCCACTGCTTGTGCTCCACCAACGCGATACACTTCCGTCACACCAATTTCGTGACACGCTGCCAGGAGATCGGTGTTGTAACCTCCAAATTCTGTGGGGGGGACGACGACCACAATCTCGGGTACTCCCGCAGTTTGTGCGGGGACGGCGGTCATCAATAGTGTCGAAGGATAGGCGGCAGCGCCGCCGGGAACGCAGATGCCGATCCGTTTGAGTGGTAAGTAGCGTTGACGAAGATCGATCTCCCCTGCTCCTTCTCCCACTTCGCGACTGATTTGTATATTCTCGGGGAGAATTTCACTTTGAAACAGAATGATGCTCTCGCGAATGCGGCGAATTGTTTCGAGGTACTCATCATCGGCGGCGGCGTGGGCCGCTTCGAGTTCTGCCTGAGAGACTCGCATGGTTTCCAGGGTGAGCTGCTTGCCGTCGAGCTTGGCGGAATAGTCGAGCAGAGCGTCCAGTCCCTTTTTCTGGACATCGCGGCAGATTTTTTCGACGACTTGCTGGGGCGAGAGTGGTTCGCCGAACAGTTCCATCGTGCGTTGTTTGCCGGCTTCGGAAACAACATCTCCCCGCGGGCTCAATTTTTCACGTAACTGGCCGAAGAGATCTTCAGCCGCGTCTTGAGTGCAGTCAATTTTGGTGATGGAAAGGCTCATGGGATTGGATTCAATGTCTTGGCAAGAAGGATCGTTGTTAGCCAGATTATAGATTCTTTTCCAGTAATTGCCTGCCCTGTGGTTGAGTTTTCGTGATTCACTTCAGAATTCGTTACGGGAAACTCCAGTGAATTGGCTATTCACTCTCAGGCACTTCCGCTTTTGATGCTTTCTGATTTTTTCGCTGGACTTCTTCTTCGATGTAGTCGAATTCGTCCAGTAATTCTCGGCGTCTCATGGCGACTTGACGATCGAATTCGGAGAGTGCATCGAGGGCTTTGTCCTTCGATGTGACCAGGCCGATGATCAGGTATTGCGTAATAGCTAATCCGTAACAGAGCCAGCCGACCCAACCCATGAAGATTGCACATAAAATCGCTAAAACGGGTGATGAACGATTGAGATGCTGGCAAACGATTCCTCGCAGCATGGGCCAGGTATAGGTTTTGAGGTGCTGCCAGATCGATTTCGATTTGTCATATTTGATTTTGGGAGGGCCGGGATGGATGATCGAAAAGAGTTCCTGGTCGGGCATCATCTCAATCACGCTCATGGCGAGCAATAGCCGTAGCCCCATCAGCAAAACGCCCAAGGCAGAGATTTTTTTCATCTGCCCGTTCTCATCAATTTCTTCGCCTGTCAGATACGGTTCTTCAGTCTCCGGCAAGTTTTCGACTTCCTTAGAAATCGTGGTCTTCGGAGCGGCGACGGTTTCAGGGCGTTCATACAACCAACCAAACAAAGCGAACTCCATGTTGGCAGTCGCGACGAGCAGCACCAACGAGCCGCGGAACCATTGTTCCATGTCTTTTTCGAGTTCGGCATCCAATTGTTGCAGGCGGATGACTCGTCGCATGAACAATCTAAATAGTGGGATCGCGATCACGCCCACTAGAAAGCGGGTGATCGGTTTGGCCAAGATGCGAAAGAAGCTCCCCATGTTTTTTGCCGACTGTGATTGGTTTTACCAGGAAATTTGATTCCAGAGTGTTTCGAGCTTCTGTCCGCGGGTTGGGTTCAACTGGTTGACGAAGCCAATGCGGCCTCTAAGATGTTCGCGAAAATTCGGAACTCCCTCGCGATTTTGCGAATCCGGCCCGAAGCGGACGCAATTGAACAGGATTGCCTTGAGGCGGTCAAACTCTTTCCGTGGATAATTGGGATGTTCGTTCACAACCACGCCGCAAATTTGTTGACGCTGGTTGTTGCGGATGACTTTGCGCTTTGTGTCATTAACGACAAATCGTTCTTCTCGGATCACTTGTTGGACGAGAGGAATGAGCGTTTTCAGGCTTTTTATCAGAGTTTCTGGCCCGGAAATCGTGAGATCGTCGGCGTAGCGAGTATAGTTGGCCGCGAATGAACGAGTCAGGCCGTGCAGTCGCAGGTCGAGTGAAAAAGCGGAGAGATTGGCGAGTGCCGGAGATGTGGGAGAACCTTGAGGTAAATGGCCGGTGAGATAGCTGCGGAGTCCCTTGGGGCCTTCTTGCGGAAATGGAATTGAACTCGGGATGGCGGTGGTTGTGAGTCGTCCCAGCCAGATAGCGACTTCGCGGTTGTATCCAAGTCCGCGAAAAATGGCGATGACCCGATTTTGTGAGACGGAGGGATAGAAGTTTTGTAAGTCGTACTTGATGATGACACGTTGGGCGCAATGCGGTTTCGCGTTGGTCAAAATCGAGCGATCTTTTGCAAAGCCGTGACAGCTTCGATGGAGGGGAACCTGATTCAGAATCTGGTGCAGGATTTGTCGTTGGACTTGTTTCAGAAGTGGCTTAGGGGATTCGATCAATCGTTCTCCACCACTCCGTTTGGGAACCCAATGGTAGTGATAGTGAGACTTCTCGACGGAATCGGCTTTTTGTCCGGGATCGAAAGCATGTGTGAGCCAGGCGAGTTGCCCCGGTTTGATGTCCAGCCAGTCTGCGAGTTCTTCAGGCGTGGAGAAATTCGGCAGACCCTCCTGGGTCAGAAATTGTTCGTCGCCCCCTTGTCGCAAATCTGTCCACTGTCCCTGACGCGGATCTTTGCGGGCATACAGATACGGTTTCTGTTTGGATGTGGTGGCTGCCGGCAGCTTTGGTTTGAGGTGCGGATGCTGAAGCGGAATGAGTTTGGGTTTTCCGCCTCGACGTTCCGTTCGTTGGTGACTCGCGGAGGGGCCGGAATTGGCCGAGGAGGAGCCGAAAAAAAGTTGTTTGAGAAACTTCCAGAGGGGCATGGTTCGTCCGGTGATTTTGTAGATTTGACAATCAAAAACTCAATTGTAGCGGCTAAAACTCGGGAAGTCAGTGGAGGAAAGCATTTCCTCAACTTCCCAGTTTATCAGGGCTTAAATGGCTGAGGTTCCTCTTGTGGGGATTCTACTTATCCATTACTAATCCCTCTCACACCTTATCCGATCGGTGAAGGTGAGTTAACGCCTTCGCCCGGCGAGCACGGACGCTCTCCGGGGAAGTCGTTCCCTTCCATTTGAATCACTGATTCGACACTCGTCACGTCGGAAACAATCAGGAAGTCGTTTGCATGACATCTGGATTATTACCATCAATCGATAGCGGTCGCGTTCCCATAAAATTTATGGGGATCTTGCGGTTGTACTGTCGTCTACTCTGCCTGACGATCGGGCTTTGTGCATTCCTGTCGGAAGCAGCACTGGCTCAGCCTGGTGCTCCTCCTCCGGGAGCTGGTGCCGGATCGTTCGATAGTAAAATTGCACCTCGACGCCGATTTGCTTTGGAAGAAACCGATGAAATTATCGGTGATGTCCGGTTTGAAGGGTTGCAGACCATTGTGCCGAAGTCGCTACTTGCCAAAATCAATTCACATCCGGGGCGCCCTCTCTCTCCACGTCAAATTCGTGAGGATGTGCGGGAACTTTATAGCACTCGCTGGTTCTACAGTGTGGAGCCGCGTGTCGAGGATTCAGACAAAGGCCCTGTGGTCGTTTTTCGCGTTCTTGAACGCCCCATCGTGCAAAAAGTTGAGTTTCGCGGCAATAAAAAATATGCCGATTCGTATCTGATCGCATTGACGGGTTTACGCCCAGGAAGCCCTTACGATGTCGCCCTGAATCTCGAAGCGGCACGCCGTATCGAACAGGAATATCAGGGGTTGGGATACAACACTGCCGAAGTGAAGCTCTTGAGTGGATCTCGTAAAACTGAACGAGAAGTGATCTTTCAGATTGTTGAAGGAAAAAAAGTCACTGTTGCCGATGTCGATTTTATCGGTAACAAAGATATCAGCTCTCGCGTCTTGAAGACGAAGCTCCAGACTAAGACTCGAATTTTGAGATGGTTCGGCGGTAAGTTCGATCCGTCCTCGTTGACCGATGATATGACGGCGCTACGGTCTTATTACAACGCTTTGGGGTATTTCGATGTTCAAATCGAGAAGGCTGTGGAGTTCAGCGGCGATTACAAAGAGAGTGTCTATGTCACTTACAAAATCAAAGAAGGTCCTCGATATCGAATTCGAAACATTGAACTCAATGGGATGAATGTTCTCTCGGAAGGTGCCATTCGTCGCGAGATGAAGACTTTGCCGGGGGATTATTTTACCACACGAAATCTCAACGAGGATATTAACGAAATTCGCGAGAAATATGGTGCGATGGGACGTATTAATGCGTCCGTTGAAGCCGTGCCAAAATTCCTGGAAACACCGGGAGTGATCGATCTGGAACTGCTGGTCGATGAGGATGAAGTCTGGCGGATTCGTCGAGTGAATGTTCATATTGTCGGGAATGGCGGTCGGTCTGTCGCTCACACCAAAGAATCTGTGGTCATCAATCCAATCACTCTTTATCCCGGAGATTTAGCCGATCCTTCAGAAATTCGTCGCAGTCGCGCACGAGTGAACCGCGGCCAACTTTGGGAAGCCGGACCCGGTGGTGGACCAGATATTAAATTCAGCCCGGTGCCTATTGAAGAAACGCGACTCAGTCAGTCTTTAATGCGACCGAATGGGGTCGTGAGAGGCCAGTCGATTGAAGAGACTTCATATTCGATTCCATTGAATGAGTTGTTAAGTGATCGATTTGAGGAACCGAAAGTGATTCGGGGGCAAAATCAGGACTCCCCATATCCCTCCACTATTCGTGGTCAAAACTATGAAAATGGGATCGAGCAGCCGGGCAGCCTGTTGTGGGATAACTCACCGCAGGGAGATCCGTTTGGTCCCGCACTCAACTCGCCTCCGCAGCCATTCGTCCAACCCTATCGAGAGGGTGATCTCGACGTTTATGTTCAAGAGGCCCGGACGGGGCGATTGATGTTTGGTGCCGGCGTGAACAGTGACTCCGGTGTCGTCGGGAACATTGTTCTCGATGAACGGAACTTCGATCTGTTTCGTCCTCCCACAAGTGTCGAAGACATAATCGAAGGCCGAGCGTTTCGTGGTGGTGGTCAAACTTTTCGTTTGGAAGCCGTTCCGGGAAGCCAGGTCAGCCGCTATTCGGCGAGTTGGACGAATCCTTACTTTCTTGATACCGATGTAAGTTTGGGTTTAAGCGGGTTTTATTATCAACGATATCTCGAAGATTGGAACGAGCAGCGGACCGGTGGTCGAGTCAATCTCGGCTATCAATTTACTCCAGAATGGTCGGGCGGCGTTGCCTTACGACTGGAAGATGTGAGAGTCGAGGATCCGAGAGGGGCTCCCCCTCCAGACGATTTGTTGGCCGTGGTGGGCTCGAACTTATTGTCCACTGTGCGTGTGAATGCCACTTATGACAGTCGCGATTCATCGTTCCTGCCGAGTGAAGGCCACATCTTGTCTGCATCATACGAGCAAGGGTTTGGTGAGTTTAACTATCCCCGTGTCGATTTGAGTGCCAGTAAGTATTTTACAACATACAGCCGAATCGACGGCCAGGGTAAACACATCTTGTCGTTTTCCGGAGATGTCGGTTGGACCGGAGATGATACTCCGATCTTTGAACGGTATTACGCGGGAGGTTACTCAAGTTTCCGTGGATTTGATTTCCGCGGCGTGTCTCCCAAAGTGAATGGGATTCAGGTCGGCGGACAGTTCCAGGCACTGGGATCAGTTCAATATCTGGTTCCAGTGACAGCTGACGAAACTTTTTCGCTCGTCGTCTTTTCTGACTTTGGTACGGTGGAAAGCGATGTTGGCTTCAACTCGTTTCGAGCGACCGTCGGCGGTGGTGTGAGATTGAAGATACCGGCAATGGGACCAGTTCCGATGGCGTTTGACTGGGCCATTCCACTGGTTTCCGAAGATTTCGACGAAGAACAGTTGTTCGCATTTTACGTCGGCATCACTCGCTGATTTCGATTATTTGAGTGTGATGAATCTGGACGGCTTTCCTGCTACTCTCTGTCTTTGATCGTTTGTCTCGACGGATGTAGAAATGCCGCTGATTCTTGAAGGTATCGTCACCACACAGAACGAAGATGGTACGCCCAACATTTCTCCGATGGGGCCGGCCGTCAATCGTGAGTTGACGCAATTTCTGTTTCGTCCGTTTTCGACATCACAGACCTACAAAAACCTGAAACGGAACGGTGTGGGTGTCTTTCATGTCGTCGATGATGTGCTGCTCTTGGCCCGAGCGGCCACGCATCAATGGGACACAATCCCCGAGACTTGTCCTGCCGAAGTGATCGACGGTGTTCGTCTGTCAGATACTTGTCGCTGGTACGAGTTTGAAGTCGTCTCGATTGATGAGAACTCTGAGCGAACATCGATTGAAACTCGTGTTCTCCACACCGGTAAAATTCGCGATGTGTGGGGATTCAACCGGGCCAAACATGCGGTTCTCGAATTGGCCGTTCTTTCGACGCGTTTGTTCATGATCGATGCCGAGGAAGTTGCGCGAGAAGTCGAGCGACTGGCTGTCATGATTGAAAAGACTGCCGGCGATCAAGAACGACAGGCGTTTGATTTGCTTCGCGAATACATTGACAACTATGATGGTTCGACCCGTTAAACATTCGCACTTTTTTTCCTGCATCCTCATCGATTGATTCCTGGTCCTCTGATATGAGTCATTCACTCCAAATCCAAACCGGTTCGCGACTGCACTTTGGCCCCCTCACGAATGGAAGGCGGGGAGCCCGATTGTTTGGAGGAATCGGGATGATGATCGATTGGCCCCGGATCGAGATCAGCTTTTCTTTGGCGGACGAAGATTCTCTCGATTGCCCCGATGCTTTACGCGAAAAAGTGATCCAGAGCCGGGAAAGTTATCGTGCGAATGTTGCACAGAATCAATGTCCGGCGGTCAGAATTCATGTGGAAGCGGAAGCGGCATTGCATTCGGGCTTGGGGACTGGGACGCAATTGGCGATGTCCGTGGCTCATGGGCTCGATTATGTCTATGGTCACCAGCATCCCATTGAACAACTGGCCGGATTTGTGGGACGCGGAAAACGATCAGCGCTCGGCGTGCATGGCTTCCAGCGGGGGGGATTCATGGTCGATGGTGGAAAACGACAGGATGATGATCTGGGGGCATTGGTGGCGAATTGTGCCGTCAGTCCTGATTGGCGAGTCTTGCTGATCACTCCCCCCGATGTGCAAGGCCTGTCAGGGAGTGCCGAAGAAGTGGCGTTTCAGGAGCTTGCCGAGATGCCTGTCGAAGTTTCGAACTCATTGTGTCGATTGGTGCTGATGGAGATTCTACCCGCGTTGCAGGAAACCGATCTTCCCGCATTTTCACAAGCCATTTACGAGTACGGCGCGCAAGTGGGGGATTACTTTGCTCCCATTCAAGGAGGACGATATGCTGATCCTCGCATGCGGACGTTGGTTGATTGGCTGAGAGAACACGACATTCAGGGAGTGGGGCAAAGCTCGTGGGGGCCATCGATTTTTGCGTTTTGCGAAAGTGCGGCTCAAGCCTCCTATGTGAAATCACTCATTCTTCAAGAGTCACACTACGAAAACTGTCGCATGGAAATTGTGCATCCGCTCAATTCCGGCGCGAAATTCGCACCGGTTGGAGAAGACGCCTCGGTATCACCTCAGGCGTGAGGTTTCTTAAATCGAAGAGGGTTTCGTAGCTGAACTCGCAAGAGTTCAGAGCAATCGACGTCGCTTCACGTTTCATCTGAATTCTTGCGAATCCAGCTACATTTTCGGTGCATCATTGCGTGGTTTGACTTGCAGACCGTGCTCGCAAAGATGCGAATAGATTCTCCAAAAGCTCTCCCAAAACCCAGTTTCGAAGGGTTTCAGTTCTGGATACCGCGGAACGAGGCATCCGGTGTAAGGGTAATTTGCATAGCCATCGGGAGGTTCCCCCGTTCGGGATTGCGCGCAATGTACTCTGCCACATCTTCAAAAGCATCGCGCTCGCATTCACTCTCGCGCAATACATGGTCGTAAGGTTGGTGTTGAAGCTTCGACTGCATTGTTTCAAGAACAGGGTTTGGAAATATCGCATTGCGAGACGTTGGTCAGTGACTTGGTGAATACCGACCCAAAGCATGTGAATATGATCCGGCATGCAGCAATAAATCGGGCAGCAGAGACCAAAACGAAACGCGGTATGTGTGAGTAATTCGCGATACTTATAATAGAAGACCGGAGTCAACCAGCCGGTCTTTCGATCCTGCATGGTGAGAGACCAATGCACATAAGCCTGGCCCTGATAGAACTCCGGCGGCAATCGTCTCAAAGACTTGCGACGTTGCTCGTTCATGGGGACCGCTCCATTAACCTCATCTGTAGCCTCATCTGTAGCTGAACTCGCAAGAGTTCAGAGCAATCGACGTCGCTCTCACACCCGACTGAATTCTTGCGAATCCAGCTACATTTTCGTCGATTCTAGTAGATTCGTGAAATGCGGCTGTTCACTTCGTGCAATGCTTTGAGAAGTCGCGAACGCATTTTGTCGTCCAGCTTTGTCATTTCACGAGCGACTGTCGGTGTGACTTCTTTCTCGAACCGCTCCAATGCAACCGTCAGTTTTTTGACCAATAGCTCGGCTTGTTCGTGAGGCGGGACTTCTGTGGCGACACCCTGCTCTTTTCCGGGAGCCGTAGTGCCACCCTGTTTGAAGGGGGCGTAGTCTTCGCCGCCTTGCGACTCGCGAGCGTGAGCGCCGACCGTTTCGGCAGGTTGACCGGCTGTGCGAAGTCGATTGCCTTCGCCGCTGGGAGTCGGCATGTCTGCCGGGTCTTTGACGAGTGTGTTTTCAAACGGGACATGGACAACGTGCGGGTCGCCACCCCATTCACTGTATTGTTGTTCGAGAGCTTCTTCGGTCAGGTCTTCTCCCTGGACCGCGCGTCTCCATGCTCGCATCTCGGCGACAGTCGCTTCGTTGTCTTCGGCCCATTGCAGACACTCGGGAGCATCGTCCCAGTTGAGAGCCACATAGAAATGAGACCATTTCAGAGCACCGTATTCGGTATAGACATCACCAAAGGTCTCCCACACACGCCGACGCTGAAAGACTTGATCGGGGGTGAGCCCAATTTCGGTGGCGAAATCGGCATCGGTACGGCCTTTGGCGTATTTCTTCGTCCACTTCGCCGCACACTCTCCGACAACCCAGTTGCAGGAGCTGACGGCGATTTGAGCGGTCAGGATCAGTTGTTCTTCAGTTTCGTTGATATTGCCGTTGGAGTCAGTCATAGATGAACCAGTGATGGAGATATTGTGTCGGAAATCAAAGTCAGAAACGTGTTTCGACCCGTAACGGGCCGGAATCCCTGATGCTACTGTGAGTTGGGCTGTGAATCCACGCTCGCCGTCAATTTTTTCGCCTCTGCGAGAGAACCGGGGGCATAAACGCTGATCGGAAAAGATTACCTCTTTTTCCTGTTCTTTGTTGCCTTTCTGTTTTCCAGATTCTTGAATGATGGTGTGAGAAGAGCTAGCATCGGAGGATCGGAGAACGTGGGAAGCGACCGAAAACGGGTATTTTTCAGTTCTCCAAGATCCTGACAGAAAAAGACTTCAGAAGATTGTCCGAATATCCGATCAATTCGGTATAACCCGTCAGGGAGGGCGCCGTGGCCAAGTGGCTAAGGCAACGGATTGCAAATCCGTCATTCCCCGGTTCGAATCCGGGCGGCGCCTCTTGAAGGATCATAAAACCGCACGCGAGCAATCATTTGTTCGCGTGCGGTTTTTTTGTGGAGTGGGGAGAAAGCGAGGTGGCTCAACAGAATTTGGGTGCATGGCACCCGGATTTCGTATCATGAGTTCAAAGAACGGACAATTATAAAGAGATCAGCGAGTAGCCATAAAGAAACAACCACGATCGTGAATTGAAATCTTCCGTAGTAACAGAGTGCCATTCTCGACATGTGATTCAAATGCCGGAACACGAGACTCGGCAAGAGGATCACGCTTACAAAAAGTAGCTTGAAGGCCAA
>Ga0181606_10004484_pt1 | contig 11648 bp, 12 predicted proteins | sample 041ome_10_FD_132994 | JGI IMG/M metagenome (GOLD analysis project Ga0181606, IMG submission 132994) | Coastal salt marsh microbial communities from the Groves Creek Marsh, Skidaway Island, Georgia - 041412US metaG (megahit assembly) | ecosystem: Environmental > Aquatic > Marine > Intertidal...
CCATGAAGATGCGCGATTGGAACTCGAGCAATCATTGCCGAAGCGGTTAAAGCGAAGATTTCATAGCGATCGCCCAAGACCAGCATCAAGTCAGGCTTTAATTCGGCCAAAGCATCCGCAAACCCAATCATACCGAGGCCCATGGATTTTGTGACGCCCACTGCAGTGTCGGAACTCAAGAGCATTTCAACCTTACGATCGATTTTGAAGCCATCTTCTTCAATCGCCTCGACCGTCATGCCAAATTCAGGCGATAGATGCATCCCCGTCGCAACGAGTTGGAGCTCCAATTCAGAAGATTGACGAATACCTTCCATCACCCAGCGTAGCAGGCCATATTCCGCCCGGGTTCCGGTAACGACACAGATCTTTTTCACAACGTGATCAACTCATCCGCCGCAAAATCACGCCCCGCAACCCTGCCAATCACTTCATCCCAACGCATGGGACTGATACCCGTACCCGGTCGTTTAGCAGTCACATTCTCTGGAGTGAATCGCTCTCCTGCATGAATCGGTATTGCGGCAACCAAAGATTTGCGTACGATCGGTTTATTCTTCGTTTCGCTCGGACTTGGGCGCTTGATGCCATCACCCATCGCCTGCTCGATATTGCGAATGGCACGCACCATCGCAGCGAATTCGTCAGGCTCCAGACTGGCTTTGTGGTCGGGACCAGGCAAGTTACGATCAAGCGTAAGATGCTTTTCGATCACTGTCGCGCCCAATGCCACGGCGGCAATCGGCACTTCTATTCCAGCAGTATGATCAGAGTAACCAACAGCCACACCAAAGCCATCGCGAATACCGCACATCGCACGTAGGTTCACATCCTGCATCGGCGTGGGATATTCGGTATTACAGTGCAACACGGTGATTTGCCTTCGCGGTGTACCAGCCGCCTCCAACACCTCCAGCGCAGCCTCGATTTCGCTGAGGGTCGCCATCCCGGTAGAAAGAATCACCGGCTTGCCATATCCACCAACATGGCGCAGATAGGGCAAATTTGTGATTTCCCCAGATGGTATTTTGAAACGCTCAGGACCTAGCAAGGCTAAATAGTCGAGACTTTGGATGTCAAAACCCGTAGAAAAGAAGCCAATATTTCGTTGTTGGCAATGCGAAATCAAAACTTCATGCATCTCCATACTCAGCTCGAGCTGTTTTAGCATCAAGTACTGTGATTCAGCCGAATCGGTGGTTTGATTTTGGTAATACGCTTTGGGTGCACTTTGTGTTGTAAGGCGTTCCGCGCTGAAGGTTTGAAACTTGACCAGATCCGCTCCAGCATCAGCTGCGACATCGATCAGCCGCTTGGCGAGCTCAATATCGCCGTTATGATTAACGCCTGCTTCGGCGATGATTAAGGTGTGAGGATTATTTTTCATGCTTGATCACTGCGCCACTCGGGACATCACTGAGAATAACTTGTCCCGCACTGATAATCACATTCTCTCCGATAACAATGCCTTCCTTAAGAATTGCACCACTGCCAATAAATGAACCCTTACCAATGGTTACACCGCCATTCAGTCTCGCGCCGGTTGAAACATGACAATGATCCGAAACAACTGCATCATGTTCTATTAACGCCTGGCTGTTAATAATGCAGTTAGCGCCAATGCTGGCTCCGGCGTTCAGAATCGTGCCGTGCATAACAATCGTTCCCTCATTCAGCTCGGCATACTTTGAGCAATATGCAGATGGTGAAACAATACTGGGCAACTTTCCACCTAATTTCTTAAGTTGCTCATACAAACGAAAGCGAATTTCAGGGCTACGAATTTGACCAACCGTAATTAGCACTTTAGGCGTCTCTTGCAATAAAAAAGGCAGATCTTCGTCCGAACCAATGACTGGATATCCAAAAATCCTATCTGTTAGATCCGATACTGGCTGCACAATTCCTCGAATCCGATACTTTCCTTCAGCTTCGATTACATCTATGCATGAGCGACAATGTCCTCCACCGCCGATGAGTAAAAGATCACTCATGCCAGGCCTGCACTGCTGGGGAGATTGATTAACCGCTGCGCAAGTGATTCTGCGACTGGCAAAGGCGCGCGCGGGCATTCCTGATAAGGCGCAAGCTGGTGCATCAATCGCCAAGCGGGCCGCGTCATCAGTCCAGCATCGTTGATCGCCTGCAAAATCCCATCACGCTGATCCGCAATAGCGCCAGATAAAACTAAAGTCTGCAGCCAGTAATTACTTTCACAACCGAATGGCTCTTGCATTAAGCGTACCCCATCGATTTCGACCAAGGCGGCTTGATAGCGCTCGAACAATCGACGCTTCGACGCAAGAAACTCCGGCAATTGCTCCAGCTGTGCACACCCCAGTGCGGCATTAAGGTTAGGCATGCGAAAGTTATATCCAACCTCGTCATGAACATAGTCCCAACGATGCGGCAGCTTGGCTGTTGTAGTCAAATGCTTGGCATGATCCGCAAGGCGTTCGTCATTCGTTAGTATTGCACCACCACCACCCGTTGTAATGATCTTATTACCGTTGAAGCTAAGTGTTCCCAATAAACCGCAAGTGCCAGTATGCTGACTTTGATAGCGACTACCCAGTGACTCAGCTGCATCTTCAATCAGAGGGAGCCGATAATCATGTGCAACTGCCAACAGACCTTCGAGATCGCAAGGATGGCCAAAAGTATGCATTGGGACCAGCGCGCGAAGTCTGCGACCGGTTTGTCGATTGCGATAAGCATCGCCAGTAGGCTCAGCAACACTCTTCAACCAATCGCGCAAAGCGCGGGGATCGAGCCCAAGCGTAGCTTCCTCGCTATCGGCCAAATGCGGCACCGCGCCGAGATACTGCACCGCATTCGCTGTCGCGACAAACGTCAACGCGGGAACAATTACCTCATCGTTAACCTGCACGCCAGCCAGTTGCAATGCCACCTGCAATGCAGCGGTACCATTCACCACGGCTACAGCACGGCGAGCTCCCGTATAGGCCGCCAGCTCCCTCTCAAAACGATCGACATAAGCCCCCACTGAAGACACATAAGTCGAAGCGATGCACTCTTGAACATAATTCTGCTCGTTACCGGCGAAACGAGGTTCGTGCAGTGGGAAATTGCCCTCGCCTAATGTATTACGAAGAGCATTAATAATGGAGTCAGCTACCATGCTCAGAGGTTGTACCGATCCGACTTATAAGCTGCCAGATTGCCAGAGTGGGTAAACCAGTCAGCCGTTTCTTGTAAGCCGCGCTTGAAACCTTCAAGGCCAGTATACTCGGGCTGCCAGCCCAACAATTCTTTTGCCTTCTTGTTGTCTGCCCACAAACGCTCGACCTCGCTTTTTTCGGGTCGCAAGCGCTGATCATCGGTCAGGATTTCGATGTCTGTATCCATTACCTCAGCGATTGCTTTTGCCGTATCACCAATCGAGATTTCATAGTTGCTGCCGAGATTGATGACCTCACCAATTCCTTTGACGGATTCCAAGGCTTGAACGAAGCCATTAACCGTATCGGCGACAAAATTGAAGTCGCGCGTAGGATGAACAGCGCCCAGCTTGATTTGACGCTGGCCATTGGCGATTTGGGTGATGATGGTCGGAATCACCGCCCGCGCGGACTGACGCGGGCCGTAAGTATTAAAAGGGCGCAGAGTGACGATGGGCGTGTCAAAGGATAGATAAAAGGATTGCGCAATTTGATCCGCACCGATCTTACTTGCTGAATAAGGCGACTGGCCCTGCAGCGGATGTTCTTCGGTAATCGGCACAAAACGTGCCGTGCCATAAACCTCACTGGTCGAGGTATGAACGACTTTGCTGATACCTAATTCTCGCGCCGCTTGCACGACATTAAGCGTACCTTTGATGTTGGTATCCACGTAGGTATCGGGCGAATGGTAGGAATACGGAATCGCGATCAGAGCCGCCAAGTGCAACACGGCATCACAATCGATCATTGCCGCACGTACGCCATGTGGATCGCGAATATCACCCGCGAAAACCTCAAACTTGCCTTTCACATCATCTACGCACTGATCCAACCAACCCCAAGAATTGAACGAGTTGTAAAGGACGAAGGCTTTCACATCGTAACCCGCGCGCACCAAAGCTTCAGTTAAATGCGAACCGATGAAGCCGTCGGCGCCAGTAACCAGAATTTTCTTAGCCATTTTTTTGCTCAATTAAATATTCGGCCCAACGCCAGTCATTAATAGTATCAATATCTACCGATCTCTCTGGCGGCATAACATAACCAACTGTATCCTGTCCTATTAATGTTTTATGAGACAACAACCATTCTCTATTAGCCAAATAAAGCGCCCCGTTTAGCGAGTAGGTTACTGGTAAGTCTTGTCGTGAAGCAATCTCGGTACCGTGAGAAACTATTGGCACCAAGCGTTTTAAATCATTTCGCTGATACATCCAATAGGGATGCTTATCCACCTTTGAAATTGAAACAGCCGATGGCGCTCCTTCTTCAATACATAACTGAACGATTCCTTCTATATCCTCTTTAGAGCGCAAAGGTGACGTTGGTTGCAAAAGCAATACCCAATCATACTGGGGTAGCTGATCTAAAGCATGAAGTACAGGCAATATACCTGCAGCCTTATCATCAGAGTATTCTGCTGGGCGAATAAAAGGAACTTCGGCCCCCAATGATCTAGCCACATTAGCGATTTCTTCGTCATCAGTCGAAACCACGATTCGGTCAACGAACTTAACACTTTTTGCCGCATCAAACGACCACCCCAAAAGCGGCTTACCTGCTAATAGTTTGATATTTTTTCTTGGTATACCTTTAGAGCCACCCCTGGCAGGTATCAAAGCTAATAATTTCATTCACTTACAAACTTATGCGCTAGTCTTAACGATTCAGGTAGGCCAACATCTAGCCAATTTTCATGGATCGGGAAAGCCAAAACCCTTTTTTTATTTATTAGTAATAGTTCTATTAAGTCTGGCATGTCGAAAAATTTATTCTTTGGAACAAACTCCAATACATCTGTATCAATTACATAAATTCCAGCATTAACATTATGTTTTATTTCAGGCTTTTCCTCGATTCCTAAAACCTCAAAGCCAGAAGTATTAACAACTCCAAAAGGAATATTTGTAGAAAATTGTCTAGTTGCAATAGTGAATAGAGATGACTGCTGTTTATGGAGGTTAATAAGTTTTATCAAATCAACTGATGTAAGCAAATCACCATTTAGAACTAACAATGGACCATCAACCGCCCGAGGCATCAAACTAAGTGGACCGGCAGTTCCGAGAGGCTCAGACTCCTCCAAATAATCTATTTTCACACCCCAGGCGGCTCCATCTTGGAAATACTCATTAATTTGCTCTTTCAAGTAATTAACGGAAAAGAAAAAGTTTCTGAACCCAAAGCTTATACATTTCTCAACGATCCTCTCTAAAATCGGCTTACCGTCAACCATCAACATTGGCTTAGGACAATTATCGGTAAGCGGGCGTAATCTTTTTCCCTCGCCGCCAGCCATAATCACTACAGAATTAGGCATTACATTTTCTGTCAGCAAGGCATCAAATAAAAAGATTCTTACAAGCTCCTTATCATTCGTTAAAACAGGTATGTGATGAATTAAATGTCTTTTCATTAATCTAAGGGCTGAATCCCAACTATCATCCTCGGTGAGATAAAGAAAGTCCTTATTCATGAAATCTGTGACGGGAGAATCCATATGGCATCGATTTAGCAAGCCCCTCCTTATGTCACCATCAGTGATGCATCCAACCACCTTTTGGTTATCTAAAACGAGACATAACTGAATAGCACCATTATCAATCGACTTGATTGCGTCTTTTAATGTTGATTCAGTAGATAAAGAAATAGCATCTAAATTCCCCTGGTATTCATTCATACTAGATACCTAATCTTATTTTTCAGCGCTACTTTAATAGTTTGCAAGCACTTCAAAAAATCAACCAACTCATTAGCATCTTTGTAAAATTCAACTGTCAAAAAACTAATATTCGGGTGCCTCGCGACAAGCCTAGATACCTCATCAAGCATTTCTTTATTAGGCAATTCATGTGTATCTCTGGCCATCCCTACATCTGGAATATCAGGCTGACATATATGTAACTGGATAACTCTATCCATTGGTAGCTCTTTTAAATAATCAATATATTTAAACCCCCTATTCTTAGCAGTTACCATTGCATGAGCTATATCAAGCAAGAAATTAATATTATTACTTTCAACTAATTCAGTAATAAAGTCTGCATCAGTAATCACATCATATGCTGGTGAAGGGTAAAAGTTGTTGTTTTCAAAACCCAACTTAAGAGATTCGCCAAAGGTATCTCTAAACCAAGCGACATTGTTTTTTGCATTTTCAAGCAATTCATCTTTGGTAAGAACTATCCCTGATAGTTGAAATAATCCATTAACTAGCTCTTCGCCAACGCAACACCGAGTTGCCTGAAAGGTTACCAACTTAAGATCCTTCTTTTTTGTGATGGCGAAGGTTAGATATTCTTTTATTTTTTTATCCCAATATTGAGTCAGATCGATATCAATATGAAACAACCATTGCTTATTCAATTCAGAATTCAATGACCTTTGACGAACCTCAAGACAATCTGATACTGCCGCAATTTTGGATGCATCCTTTTCATTTTCAAATAAATGTGAAATAGGCGTGGCTATTAATGGCATTTAACAATATTCCTTACAGACGAAATGATGTAATCCACTTGTTGATGAGATAATCGGGGAGACAAGGGAATACTTAGCGTCTGTTCACCAATTTTTTTTGCATTTGGATAGTCTGTTGGCTTCCACATATAGGTCTTCTGATAAAAAGGATGATCAGGAATACTTAAATAGTGAACTCCACAACCTACTCCAAAGCTATTGAGTTGATTTAACATTTGATCCCTTGTAAGTCCTACCTTTTTTTCATCAATTAAAATCGTATAAAGATGATAGGCATGCTCGCTGTGATCTTCGATCTCCGTAGGCAGTGTAATTGGTAGGTCACTAAAGGCTTCGTTGTATCGTTTCCATATTTTTTCTCTGTAACTTCTAAATTGACTAATCTTAGCCATCTGATGGATACCTAATGCCGCTTGAATATCCATCATATTATACTTAAAGCCCGCTTCTTCTACGTAATAGTGTTGATAACCACTGTCACTAAAACGCTTCCATGCATCTTTGCTCATCCCGTGAAGCGCTAACATTTTTATTCGACCGATTTTTTCCTCATCATTAGAAATAACCATGCCACCCTCGCCCGTTGCAATATTTTTCGTAGCATAAAAACTAAAGCAACCAAAATCGCCAAATGTGCCAGCCGGTTTTCCTTTATAAGTTGTTTCAATTGCGTGAGCACAATCCTCAATCATAGATAGGTTGTGGATCTTAGATATCTCTGTCAAAGAATCCATATCACATGCTCTACCAGCGAAATGAACAGGCAGAATACATTTTGTTTTTTTTGTGATCTTTTTCTCTACTTCTGCCGGATCAATATTCATAGAAAAAGGATCAATATCAGCTAATATTGGTGTCGCGCCTGAATGAATAATGGCATTAATTGTTGCGCAGAATGTCATTGGAGTAGTTATTACTTCATCGCCCGGCTTCAGATCCAAGGCTTTTAGCGACAAATGAAGACCAGCTGTGCAAGAATTTACGGCAGCTGAACTGCTAACATTTTTATAAGCTCTAAAAATCTCTTCAAATTTATGGACCTTAGGGCCAGTTCCCACCCACCCAGATCGAATACTTTGAACAACTTCTTGAACTTCCGCATCTCCAAACAATGGCGCTCCGAATGTAATGAATGAGTCTTTAGTAGCCACTATTTTTTCCACCCAATACCAAAATGATACTGATCATTTAACGCCACTAATTCAGGTGTTGATTTGAGAGCGTCTAGAATGAAAGGAAGGTCCCCAAATACATTAGCTTGTTTAATTAACTGTGCTAACTTCTTCGCGAGTTCGTAATCTTCAGGGTAATCAACAGTTACCCGATACCTAGAATCATTTACAGCTTGGCCATACTGTCCCGTTTTAAACTTTTGTGCCTCTTCTCCTTTCCAAAAGTAGAATGTTACGTGCTCTCTATCAGCCGGTAAAACAGCCTCTTCATAAGCTGTGGTTAAGGCACTTAGCGTAAATACTTCGACATCACTGCCATCAGGAAATGTGCTGGTTTCCGGTGGAACCGTGTTCGCCGCATAATCCAGTTTCTCATTGATAAGCTTATTAACTACTCCATCAATGACCTTAGGATCCGAGAAAGGGCAATCCGCAGTAAGCCTGATTATATTTTTTGCCTGATGTTTAATAGCCGCATCGTAATACCGTGATAAAACATCATCCTCAGAGCCTCGATAGCATTCAATATTTTCTGATATACAAAAATTAAAAATAACATCATCTTGTTCAAGATTGCTTGTTGCTACAACAACCTTGTCAATAGTTTGCGCTTTCACAACCCTTTCAATCTGGTACTTCAGGATTGGTTTGCCGTCTAATGGCATTAACACTTTGCCTGGCAACCTTGAAGAGCCCATTCGCGCTTGAATAATTGCTATATTCATTTAGTTAACCTGACAAATGCATCTGACCTAGGAGCAGTTTCCAATAGATTTTTCACATTTTCTGCATCAATAGCCTTTCTGATTATGGCGAACACTTCATCAACTGACTGCAAATATCGATCAACAATATCAACTGAATGCGCCATAGAGACATAAATACTTGATGCTGCCAAATACCCACGTTTAAGCATTTCTTGCGTGAACAAAGTCATGATCTGGTTATTTTCATCACCATATTTCAACTTAAATGAAATGAGAGGCTTAAATTCGGTTATTTCCAAGTCTATGCCATGACTATCTGCGAGACGCTTCCACCCATCCCCAATTTTTGTTCCTATTTCAATCAAATGTTCCCAAACTTTATTTGCAGTGAGAATGTCGATGGTTTTTAATGCTGCCACAAAACCGATTCGCTCCGTCCACATAGTCGAGCTAATGAAGGTCTCTTGGGCAAAATCCATAACCTCTTTACGACCAACTACAGCAGATATGGCATATCCACCACCTAAAGCTTTCGCATAGACAACAATATCTGGTTCAAAACCGTTTAACTTATAAACACCACCATCTGTCATTCGCCAGCCCGATGTTATTTCATCAGAAATAACAACAATCCCATTTTTCTTAGCAATTTTGGTAATCTCAGACAAGAAATCTATGTTAGGAAAATCATATCGAGCGCCTTCAATACAAATAACGCCAATATCTGGATGCTCACTTATGGCTTTTTTGAAGTCATCTACATCATTATAAGTAAATGGAATTGCACTTCCTGCAAGCCCAACAGGAATTCCAAGAGGGGTAAGCCCTGGCAGCAAATGTTGACTCAAATTATTTTTAGTTTCCAAGTTGGCAGCCAAATACCAATCCATCCATCCATGATATCCAGAGAAAGCAACTTTACTTCTACCACTTGTCGCTCTGGCAATACGAACCGCCATGGCCATTGCCTCACCACCAGAACGGGCAAACTTCACACCACCAGCAAACGGGTTTAATTCTAATAGTCGCTCTGCAAGATAAACTTCCTCTGGTGCATTTAATGTGCAGTTCACGCCCTTGCGAGCAGCGCTTACGACTGCTTCAGTCAACTCTGTATTTGCGTAACCTAAAATTGCTGTGCCAATGCCCATTTGCGCCATATCAATGAATAGATTTCCATCTAAATCGACAACCTCTACACCTGAAGATATACTGAAATACGTCGGCCAAATATCCGGCGCATATCTATCCGGCCTTTTCGAAAGAAGCCCATTGCCGCCCGGTATAAGTCGAGCTGATTCATGCCATAACATGACACCACTGTTAGAAGACTCTAGAACCATTTGTGATACCAAACCTCAGTTTTAGCTACTTTAAAGCCAACACTTGAATATAAATTTTGAGCCGCAATATTTCTTGCCTGAGTAACAACACTAATTTCAGAAATGCCTTTACTTTTCAGCATAGAAATTACTTTAGTAAGTAGTTTTTTCCCCCAGCCTCGACCTACTTGAGATTGAGAAACACCAACTAGCCCAATAAATGATTTGCTATTCTCGTACCTTATAGTGCAATAGGCTACGATTTCACTTTTCAGCTTAATAACCCAACACTCATCATCAAAGTCGCCCGTTATTGCCTTAATGACCCAGCCGCCATAAAACTCTTTCAGCTTATTTTCATCAAATTGCCCATCAAAAAAATATCGGCTCGAAATATAAGAATTCATAGCAATTATTGCCAAATCGCTAGCATCTTCTAGGTCTGCAAGTTGTATAGAATTTTCCGAACTGGAATCTGGAGACGAATGTGATTCATTCTTTAGAGGATCTAAACTAAAAGTTAGCCGCACATCAACCAAACTGAAACCATAAGACTCAGCAGCAAGAATAGTATTTCTATCTGAAATAGAGCTTAAAAATGTTAGTAACTTAATATTGTTTTCAATTACGAATTTCTTGATCACCACCAGATCACTAAAATTAAGTTCAGGCTTAAGAATGGTAGCGACATTAAACCCAAAAAAATCAGAGTCCCATGCTAGATAGGATGCAATACTGTTTTTGAATTCGGATTCAACAGTCAGATACTTCATGATTATTCTGAAAACCGACGAAAAGGAAGGGTAGCTTTTTCAGGATCGGTTACAGTCACCTGCCCCTCACCCAAAATAACTTCTAACTCCCTAACTTGACGGACAAGCTCTGTCATTTGTTCTTCACTTATTGAAACGGGTGCATCAATACAGTACATGTCCCCATCAATACGATAATGCTTCTCGATAACTTGAGCGCCTAATGCAACTGCATAAAGTGGCACTTTAATTCCACTTGTATGGTCCGACTGGCCAATGACAGCATTTGGGAATTTCGTCTTGAGTACCGATATAGCGGCTAAGTTAGCGTCCGCCTCATTTGTTGGATATGCCGATACGCAATGTAGTAATGAAAGGTTATTAGCCTCACCAAAAATGTCATAAGCCGCTTCAATCTCGGATAGATTTGACATGCCTACCGACATAATTACCGGCTTACCCGTTGTTGCAATCTTCCTTAGCAAGGCCTTGTTAACAATATCAAACGATGCAACTTTATAAAGATCGGTATTGATTGATTCCAAATAATCAACACTTTCATCATCAAACGGGGTTGAGAAGAAATCTAATCCATATCCTTGTGAATGTTTTTTCAGCACCTCGAAATCTGAAAAAGGTAATTCACATTTTTTCAAGATATCAAAAATTTCTTGATTACCTTTTGGAGCCCTGAGCTCTGTTTTATAAGTTTGAAATTTTACAGCATCACAACCAGTTTTAGATGCTGAATCGATGAGCCTTTTGGCCACATCCAAATCTCCACCATGATTGATGCCAATTTCAGCAATAACATATGTATTATGTTCAGTATTAAAACCATGTTCGTTTAAATTTTTCATCTCTTCACCAGGCCGTTGTGCCGCCATCAACTATTATATTTTGACCATTGATATAACTAGCTGCGGGAGAAAGTAAGAATAAAACTGCACCAACAATTTCATGCGTTTCCGCCATTCTTCCCATAGGGCATCGATAACTATAATTTTTCTGGAAGTCTTCCCCCTGAGGG